>Ga0115846_100474_pt2 | contig 19336 bp, 29 predicted proteins | sample InSIn5gowninarea_2_FD_83860 | JGI IMG/M metagenome (GOLD analysis project Ga0115846, IMG submission 83860)
ACCTTGTTATGGTAGGGTACAGCGATGCTGCTTGGTTTGCGAGTATGCATGGACGGTACGACTGGCCTAATCTGGGGCTGGGGAATTTTGGAAGGTGTCGGTCTAGTTGCGGGTTGGCTTTTGCGCTTTGGGTTGAACTCTGGGGCGTTTGGAGTGTCGGGTCTGTTGATGGGTGTAGACTGGCCTTCCCGACTGGTTCCGTGAAGAGGTAGGAGTCGAATGTAAGCATGTTTCTGCAGTCCTTCAAGAACGTTTCTTATTCCTGTCAATTCTGTTGTTCGTATGTGCTGCAATATCGATAGGTTGGATCCTTATGCTTCGATGCAGTCCGAAGTCAGGGCAAAATCACATGTTTAATGGGCGTAGTGTCTTGCCCGGCGCGGAAACAAGTGAGCGCCTGTTTGGTGCCTTCCTCTTGTCTAACTGCTACCAAGTACACGCACGCCATTGTCACCCAATAGGCCATTGACGAAGACCTTCTGCATGGCGACTTGCTCTACTGTAGCCACCCTGGCTCTATCTTCCCAACCAAGAACCTTAGTTCCGCCAACTCCTCCTCACACTGCGTCCAGCTGCCCTTTCTAGAGACAATCCGATGCGCAGCACGCATGACAGCCTCCTCATCCGTCATCTCACCAAGCATACTGCCTTCCTCCATCTCGAAGCCATGCGCCCTTCCCTCCCAAATTGCTCTGCACCACACCATCAGGTTCGTCCAATGCTTCTTTCCCGCCACTACCGTGATCGCCACTCCAGCAATGTTCACAGCTGACAGGTGCCAATAGAACTCGATCAAGAGAGAGGCGTCGCAGTGACTGATGCCCATGGCGAAATGGTTGGAGAGGTACCATAGCTTCAGCGCCTCGCTCCTCGTTTGCCGACATGTTTGCAGCAGCGGCGGTTGTTTGAGGAAGGGATCGATGTCTATTATGGGATCCTTGGCGATGAGGACGTGGCGATATATCGTGTTCCTTAGTTCCGGCGGTAGCTGTAAGAAGTGAGAAGCCCTGCCCGCGATACCTTGTAGGCAGGATGCGGATCCCGAGTCTTGCTTCACGCGCTTGTTGTTGCAAATGGCTGTTTGTGAGCCCTCGGAGGCTTTGCGCTTCTCTGGCATCGTGGTGGTTGTCTATCGACCGCTAGATCGGCTCGCGGCAGGAACGTTCGAGAAAATGGTGCTCGAAAAAGAGTAGTGCCGGTTGTCCGAGAGTTGCGATGGCGGGGATGATACAGATGTTGGCATTCACTTCGACCAAGGATATAAGCAGTGAAAATTACCTTGATCCTTAAAACTTCCGGTGCGAGTGCCTATATGGTTGTCTGGTAGCTCGGAAGAAGTGTGGCGTTGAGCGAAACCGAGATCAGACGTCAAAGAGTCTGGAAACGGAAGGCGCGAGTAAAACAGTCAGCTTGACGCCACCTCCACAGCATGTGAATGTGGCGCACTGTGCACTCCGTCCGGACCATATTTGATAAGCTGAATCATCTTCACGATTCTTCTTAAATTCAGGCATTGGGCAAGACTACAACAGGTCATGGTGTTCCGGCTAGCTCGAGATAAGTAACTGGTTATGATACCTCTGTTACCGGATCCCTTCTTGCTTGCTTTCGCGCTGGCATCGGCCTCATGCACTGGCCACCAACTGCTTGCTTGCCGGAGACACTTCTTCCCTGATCACACGATACGGCGCAGTACGCACGAGTGTTCCCTAGCGTAGCCATGCTGAGTTGATCCTTCCCACCAACAACCGAAGCTCCGCCAGCTCTTTCTCACAAGCCGCCCAGCTCCAGTCCATTTTAACTATCCTGTGCGCAGCGTGTATCACAGCTTCCGAATCATCGAAGCTTTCGTCCAGGCCCAGCGTACCAAAGCCGCCGCACTTGCCCTCATGGATCAGCCTGCACCAAGCAACCAGGTTCGTCCAGTCCTCACCCGTCGCGGACATGAGCATTCGCACGCTGCATTTGCGATTCAACACGTCCAGGTACTGTTCGAATTGCGCTAGCAGCGTTGCATCGCAGTCTATAATGTGCACGTCGAAGAAAATAGTGCCGTAGTAAAGGTCGAGTGCCTCGCCGCGGACCTGTTTGTTGACTCTGGGAAGCGCCGGCTGCTGTAGCGAAGTGGTGACGACGACAGTATCGGGCTCGAGCAGAGCGTATTCGTAGACTCTGTTTCTCAGCTCTGGTGCAAGTGCCAACAGCCGAGACTGCGGTCCACGCTTGTCGGCGGGTGCGTGGGTTTGACGCCTTTTGTTCGACTGCCGTGTCGTTCTTGCGTTTGCGAATGGGTTCACGTCCGTTTGCTTCCGTTTATTTGCCATGCTTGGGTGGACAGAGAGTGTGCGACCGAAGCTAAAGAGATTTCTTGTAAGTTCGATGAATGGAAAGAAGTTGGGGCTCTGGCGTCATGCGAAAGCCGGAAAGAGATGCCAAGGATTTTGGAACCGGAAGGCGCGATGAACGCTACTTTCACAGCACGTGAACGTGAGGTAGCAGTACTCACAGATGCATCACATCATCGAAAATTAGCCGCTACTCCTCGACCTCCGCCCACCTCTTGTCAAGCGCAGCCACTACGAACCGCAGATTCTCAAGCGCTGCCATGAACTCCTTCCGTGGCTGCTCCTGAAACTGCCTCGCAATCTCATGCGCCGCCATAATCACAGCATCTCGCCCATTAGCGCTAGTATCCTTCCTGATCACACAGCACCTTTTTTCCCAGACCGCTTCACACCATCGAACCAGATTAGGCCAGTCGTACCGTCCATGCATACTCGCAAACCAAGCAGCATCGCTGTACCCTACCATAACAAGGTGTTGGCAAAAGGCAATTGCTCGTGTCGCATCGCAGTCGTAGATACTGCTATGAAAGTGATTCTCCTTGTAGTAGGTATCGAGAGCTTCGTTTCTGATTTGTCAACAGGTACGGAGAAGGCCGGGCTGGGTCCAGCCTGCGTCGGTGGAGACGACGTCGCGTTCTAAGAGAGCATACTTGTAGATCTCGATCCTGAGCTCGGTGGGAAGGCGTCTCAGCGGTGGCTCCTCCTGGCGACAATGCGTTAAGGTAGGGGAAATTTCTTCGACTTCCGAGTCAGCTTTTCCGGTACGCCGTGGCTCGGTCGTCGCTGCATGCTGTTCTTCGTGACCTAAGAACCAGCTTCCCATGCGGCCCCACGTCCAGGACAAGATCTGCTGTGGCATTTTGATGGTCTGGTAGCTGCAGTCGGTAGTTGTGTATCGTCAGAATCGTAAGTGAGAAAGAGAGGACTGGCACTTGAATTTGAGCAAGTGCGAGATGTCTTCGACTGTACCTGTCAGTATGACACCTCAAAAGAAACATTAAGTGGCCCGCCCCTCGTTGCAACAGGAACTACGAATCACATGTAGGGCAATCGCATGTCATTGGTGACAACCCGAACATCCTCTGATGGCGGTGGCTTGTTCGCTATGCGGAGAAGCTTGTAGCCGTACACCACTGCAGGTGACATCTGAGAGATTGATTGCGCAGGATCTGGCGACGCTTTATTTGTCAATTCGAGGTCTTCGCCGGGACGGAGACCACATCGCGACAGAGGTTGATGTTCCTATTGCGGTGCCTTCACTCTCATAAGCTTCTCAGAGTTCTTGTAAGCAATCATCTCCAATTGCTCCTTCGTCACCAGCCCACTTTGCTCCAGCTCCTCCATCCACTTCAACCCGTTTTCGTTCTTCTCGAAAGGATAGTCGACACTATACAAGATATGGTCGATCTTGGTATTGTGTAGTATACAACGCATCGGATCCAGACTCCAGACACCAGATGTCGTGATCCAGACGTTCTCATCATATACTTGCTTCCATTTGCGTTGCTGGTTACCCCAGCGCACACTAAGCTTGGCTATGCGGTCAAGCATAAAAGGTATCATCTCACCGAAGTGGCCAATGATGATCTTGAGCTTCGGGAACTTGTCGAACTTGCCACTTGCGAAGAGGCGGAGTGTGTGCAGACCGACTTCATTGTGCCATCCCCAGCCTGATGCTCCTAGCGATTTGGCAGCGCCAGGGGTGAAGTTTCCGGTGTACCGTGGATTCATGTCGTCAGATGGCCATGTCGGGTGGATATAGCAGGGCACATCAAGCTCCTCGAACTTCTGCCACATGACATCGTACTCGTCGCCGTCGTAGTACTTGCCATTGTAGTGGCAATCGATCAGTGCTCCGACGAAGCCATGTTGCTTCACTGTCCTCTCGAGCTCCTTAGCACATTCTTCAGGCTCAGCTACAGGGAGAACGGCAAAGCCTGCGAACCGCTCCGGCCGCTTGGTCACGGCAGTGGCGAGCTGGTCGTTGGCTTCTCTGCACTGAGCCGGAGAAGGCGCGCCTGGAGCGTGCGATATAATCTGGAATGAGACTTTGCCTTTCTCCATGTCGCTCAGACGGCGCTCGTCGAGGTCCTTGAGCTGATCTTGGATGCCGGGAATGGCCTTGAATTGCTCGACATACTTCTCGTCAAGGTCGTTGAGTACGGCGGCAGAGAAGAAGTGCTCCTCGAGCGTGATCAAAGGTGGGACCATGGCTGTGGTGTTGTAGCGGCCTTGTTTTAGTTGATGGTACAGAACGATTGTTCCAACGTCAAAATGGTATCAGAGCAAGCGGACTGCGACTATTACGATCGTAGTCATGGCTAGTCTGACAGAAGCAATTATATAGGAGGCACATGCTGAACCTCACCAGTCTGCGAGCGTGCAGCAAAGGCCCACCTTATGTCATCGAGCAGCGCCATTGGGTTCGTACCGGATAATTTGTACCCCGTGGATCTAGTGGAGGTATGCATGCTGTTGTGGTCGTATGGGCCATCATTTGTGCTTAGAGTCAAAGGGGCTGGTGCGCTTAGGTCGGACCAGTTCGCTGTGACTCACAGAGGGCGGATTGTACTGGAAAGGGGGAACGATGAGGCAGCAGGTGGAGGCGAAAGGACGATATTCAAAGTTGAGTGGCCAACACTTTTGAACCTCACCGTCGGCGCTGAGTAAGCTTGCATGAAACTGACCTTCACTTCAAACCGAGGTCCTCCGCATCTCACACTCCACGCGTTCTATATCGCCAGCAGCGACGGCCATGTTGTAAGCACATGTTGAACAGTAGGTACCGATTCTTGTTGCTCGCCTTTTATAGATGATCTTCAGCATTCACTACTTCTCTCACCTTAACAGCCCACAGTAACCTCCTAGCATGCCAGTCATGGGCGCCGAAATCAGACAGATTCCCCTACCCGCCTCCTACGCCTCCCTTCCCAACACCGAGATACGTCTCCACCATGTCCCCGAGAGCAGCAAAGAGGTCACACCAATCATCCTTCTCGAACTCTACCGGCCGAAAAAGTACAATGCCTTCACCACTACGATGATGCTCGAGCTCGAGCAAGCCTTCACTTTCTTCGATGTCGATGATCGTGTCAAATGCATCGTTGTGACTGGCAATGGACGGATGTTCTGCGCAGGCGCGGATCTGGACACTGGCTTCGTAGGTGGGGAGGAGGAGCCGAGGGATCACAGGGACGGAGGGGGAAGGACGGTGTTAGCGATTCATAGGTGTAGGAAGCCGGTCATTGGCGCGTTGAACGGGAGCGCTGTCGGCATTGGCATTACCATGACTTTGCCAATGAGTATCAGAATCGCGTACAAAGACGCGAAGATCGGCTTCGTGTTTGCGAGACGAGGCTTGATTATGGAGGCGTGCAGCAGCTTCTTCCTACCACGGCTGATAGGGTAGGCCTATTCAGGCAATGACGTGTATGCGTAGGGATGGCTAACGTGATCAATGTACAGCATGAGCAAAGCCCTCCACCTGACCACGACCGGCGCAACGTACCCAGCCTCACACCCACTCCTCAACAGCCTCTTCTCAGAGACCCTTGACAAACCAGACGCTGTCCTACCAAGGGCCCTCGAGCTTGCAGAGGAGATCGTGAAGAACACGTCCACGATCTCCACTTACCTCATGCGCGAGCTTATGTACCGAGACGCTGGTAGTGCGGAAGGCCAGCATCTCCTAGACAGCAGGCTGATCTACGAACTGTTTAGCAGCAAAGACAACAAGGAAGGCGTAAAAGCATTTCTGGAGAAGCGCCCTGTGAACTTTACAGGAACAATGGCAAGTAATGCCCCGACATTCTGGCCGTGGTATGATACCGTCAATACAGGGAACAGGCCGGTGGCTGAAGGATACAAGCGGTTACCCAAGCTATAGGTATGTCCTGGAGTTATCTTATGCCAGTGATGAAGCAAATGAAGCAACGCTTTTCCTACTCTTACAAGCATCCTCTCGAGTCCGGCCGCTCCACTATGTTGAAAGGCCGTGACGCAGCGACTCGCGTCAGCGACGAAACCACTTGTTGTCGTCCGCCGATACATCGTAGCTCGTCGTTTCAGGCCCCCACGGAAGCGGCTTTTGACCCATCTGCACAAGCTCCATCGCCCTCATAGCATTAGCCATCTCCTGCTCCTTGACGTCGCCGACGCGAGCATGTAGTGTCGGCATAGTGCTGAAGTCGTACTTCTCCGATGGCAGAGTAGCTTGATTGCCTTGATCGCGTCCACCAGACTGTGTCAGGGCCCGCAGCATTCTGTCTCTCTTTGATGGCCGCCTCGACTTCTTCTTCTCAGTGAACTGGAAATGACGGTCCATTGCGTGCGCAATTTGGTTGAACTTTTTCGAGTCTTGCTTCGAGAGTTTGCCGTAAGACATGCTGTCCAGATCTAGAGTTTGTTCTATGTCTCCTGAGACTGGTTGGTAGGCACTCACAACATCCGGATGTGCCGTATTGCCGCTGACACCGCGCGACTGCTCCACCATCCGCTGCATGCGGACTTCGTCGAGCCTCATATGGCCGCTAGATTCCTTTCCTTCCTTCGCTTTCTTTTGCCGCTCGTACCCTTTCAAGCGCTGGGCTTCCTTCCATAAAGCCTGGCTGAGGGCGGGTGCGTCATTCTCCACACTGCGAGCTTCCTTCTCGCGCTCAGCAGTCTGCCTCGCCAGCTCTTTTCTCTCTCTGCGGTCAGCGATCTTAGCTGCTCGCTTGGCCTGGTACGCCGCATCATTTTTCTTAGACCTTTGCTTGTTCATCCGCGCAATCGAGAGCGCGCTGGAGATGTCCTCAAGTGTCAGCCCAACTACGTTTTCTTGTATCATCGGCTCGCAATGCTGTAGATTCTGCAGGTTTGCACCACTAGTGATATGCGTAGTCTGGAACTCTCGAGCGCCAGGACCGGGCGTCTTCCCGAGCGCACCTAAACGCATTTGCCACTGCGTGGTCAATAATGTTTGTGCATACGATCGGTTCTTCTTGGTGTGACTAGCCAGCATTCTCAGCTGTAGGAGTAAGGCAAGAGAGTACGGCGTGGCTTCACGTAGCATATCCGGCAGAGCGTCAGCAGCCTCACAGCGCCAGTTGTCACGAATGAGCGTGCACGACTTATGGTAGACGTATGTTTGCATGCTGTCGTCGATAAGAGCGAAGATCTTGCGGTCCGGCCGTCGTGGGACCTGCACCGGGAGCTGCCAGAGATCCATGCCAGGCATGGCAAGATTCAATGTGTCTTGAAAGTAAGCTTTCCCCGACGGCGTTGTCGGTTCGACGAATGCCAGCGGGCCATCTTTCGGCTGCTGGCTAACAGCCTGCCGCTTCTCCAATCGCCTCTCCCTCAGAATGACAGGATCGATGCCGTCCAGAATGACTCGGCGGGCAGCTTGAATGTCTCCCATGTCGTTGTCTCCGACCGCAACATTATGGCGCAGATTGTTTTGTACTTCGGCTTGGGTGGCGGGCTTGCTGCTGAACGCCGAAGATGACAGAAGCTGAACACCGCCCTCATCGTCGGACGAGAGGTCTATGTCGTCGTGCTTCTCGGCCATTGTTGCTGCCAGCGCCCTCTCAATGTTGCGGGCTGGTCCGAGTCGGCTTATGCCTTACGGCTAGCTACTCATCGCATATGCTGATATGGCTTTGTGAAGCCGGTCGAAACTCGACCGAGCTCTTCCAGTTGGCACACGTGCTCCCTTGACGTTGAGACTGTCAGTAATGAAATGGGAGTGGATGGCTGAGCAAAACAATATCAAGGTTCGTCTACCTCGATGATGCTTTGGCCTGTAGCCTTCTGAAGCAGCTTCGTACGACAGACTTTGTTTACACGCAACGCTCTTGTTGCGGCTATAATGCTCTTGCAGCCAAGAACGGTGCACGCATGCCAGGTGCGAACTTGCGTAGGCACTTGCAGCAGCGCTCTTTGCAGATGTTTGTGTTAGGTGTGCCTGGACTTGATGAAAGCTCTTGCTCAAATCTGGCTTACGCTAACGCCACGCACGTGGATCAGAAGCTTGGCAGAATGCGACTTCACATGCATTGCAGCAACCTCATTGGAAACTCACGTCGTCATCACTTGAGCACCGAGACGATCGAGCTGATATGCAAAGACATACGAAAGGCTTCCATTCATGCTATGTGGGGTATCATCACTCATGCAACGTTGCGCCATAAAAGAGCGAGAGCGTATTGCTTCACACCCAACACAAGCCCAGTAATAACATCACCTTCCAGCATTCCCGTCCCCAAGTGCTTTCGTCAACCCATCCTCATCCAAACTGCTCATTACCGGCGGATACTGCCTCTTCACCTCAGGCAAGAACCCAACGATGGGACCCGACTGATTGATGCCCGGCATCCTCATCTTCGGCGCAGCCTTCTTGGGCGTTACTTCGGGATCGACCGCGGGCTTACTACCAGAGTTCGAGCTACTAATCGAACGCGCATCACTGTTGCTCTTGGTGGCAGCAGGAGCAGGTGTAGCGCCCCACCGCCCAAATACCCATCCGCCGACTTTGCTGCCTAGTGATGACCTGCCCGCAATTCTCTGCTCGGCAGCTACGCCATTTAGTAAGGTCCTACCACTAGCTTCAGGTCGAGACATGGCGGCTGGTCGTGCGGCATGCGCAGTAGCATCACTAATAACTGCGCCGGATGTGAAGGAGCGACCGTCGGGCATACCCATGAGAAGCTGTGAGGGGCGGGTTTGAAGAGTGTGGATGTCCATGCCGGAGACGGAGAGGAGAGATTCGTGGGACGCGGCGCGGCGGAGCGAGGGTTTGTAGAGGGACTGGTTGTTGTAGATGGGGTCGAGGAGCTCGTCTGACGGTGGTGAGGTTACGTTGGAGTCTGCTTCTGTTAACGCGAAGGCTTCGTCTTGCCAGTCGCCTTCATTCTCTTCGGGTATTGCGTCTTGATTTGTAGCAGAGTCGGCAAGAGTGAAGGCTGCGTCGACACTTGTGCCTAGCATAGAGTCCATCGATGGCCGGCTGACGGTCGGGCTGATGCCTCGCCTATGCACGATCGGCGCACTCTTAGTGCGGATCGTATGGCGAAAGGCAGGCTTGGGTTTCATCGGCGCAAACATCGGCGAGCCAGGGTCCTCGGTCTCCGGTGATGTAGGTCTAGACGACTCATGACCAGCATCGCTAAAGACATGGTCAAAGAGCGAAGAAGTGCGGTTCGTAGACTGTGGAGAGGAAGGGCCAGATGATGATAGCACGGAACGGTAGGTTTGATTGGACTGTGTAGAGAAACGGTTCGCTCTGCCGGTTGTGTGCGGTATGCTCACCGCCGTTTGCTGGAGGATGGTCGCTGCCGAAGATGGCGTGCCGAAGGAGATGGATGAGCGGGGCGTACTGTATCCTGATGTAGGAGGCGTGAAGTGGCCAGGTGTGAGCGCACCGTAGCGTTTCTTCTTAGGCTTCCGGATCGTAGATGTCTTGCTCGCTGTTGTTGGTGCATGGTAGTGGTGATGTACGTGGAGCTCCTGAGATGTCGCCCTCGTAAGCTCTGCTCGCAAGCTACTGCGCTTCGGAGTTTTCTGTTCGGCTTCTTCTGGATCAGGTGCAGGTTGGTGCTCAAACAGCTGCTTCCGCAAGTTGTCGACCTCGTCATTCGAGTTCTGTAGCATCTCGCGCAGCTCTACAATGCCCATCTGCAGATTGGCGTTGTCCGAGAGTATGTCCTTAACAAAATGCGACACCACGTTGGTGCCGCCTGGATCCCTGCCTGATGTCTTCGCCGCTGCAGCGCCTTTGAGCCTTCCAGCAGCCGAGTTGAGCTCCTTTTCTACCGCATGTCTCCTCTCCATACGCCCAACAACTTCAACATGCCGCTCTTTCTCCTCCTTCGCTTCTCGCTCGATACGCTCGATTTGCTCCTCCAAGTCTGCCAACGTTCGCTCTGCTTTCTGCCATCTCCGCACAGCCGACTTCTCGGATTCTTCCTTGCCATCAAGCGAAGCCTGCCACACCGCCTGCTCCCGCTCATAGTCCGCCAACTGCTGCTCTAGCCGCTCCGTTCGTGCTGCCAGATGCGACAGTCTCTGCAACTCCAGCTGCGTCGAATGGAGCGTCGCCTGTAGATTCGTAACATGAGTATCCGAGTCCGCGACCGCGCTGTTGATCGCCTCCAGTTGGTCCAGCAAGCCTCTGTTCTCCTCAATCACGGCCGAGTTCTTCTTCTCCAGCGCCTGCTTCTCCAACTCCAAGCTCTCAATGTGCGTCATCATGCCCTTGCGCTCCTTCTCCGAGTCGGCGATGTAAGCCTCATGCCGCATCAACAGCGCCTGCAGCGAGAATGTCAGCGCACTCATTCCCTCCCCGTACTGTGCCGAAAGCGGTCTCGACGCCATGTCCATAACGCAGCCGACGCTGCGACTGCGACCGCATGCGACCGACATCTCAAGCGCACTTGATGCGCATGAATACTAGGTACTGAACCGGTAACCGAACATTCACATACCTGACCTAACTTAGCCGCGGTCCGCACATCGCGTTCCAACTCCTCTAGCGCGCCCTGATTGTGCTTCAGGTAAGCGCAGGTTGCATTGCCGCAGCAACAACTTGCTGGTGTGTGAGGAATGCTGTCTGCTATTCTGGTGTCGCTTTGTCCGTAAGTCTCGAGGAATGATTGGATCGCGTCGGCCATTGTTTACCGTAGCGCACCAAGGATGGAGAAAGTGAGCTTCGCAGCATCTCCGAGCGAGCTTTCCAGGTAGAATATATCCGAGGAAGGATGCTTGCGTAGGGTGAGGTTCGGGTGTCACATGGCGGTGTCGTAGGCAGTCGGGCGTTGGGGGTGTTTCCAAGATGCACGACCACCCAGCCACCTCGTGCCTGGCTGCGATAGGCGAGCGGATGATCGGCCGATCCAAGCGCGCCAAGACCGATGCTTTACATTCACCTCACGCTTCGCCTCTTGTCTTCGAACCACTATGCACGTCACCCTCATCGAACTCAATCCAAAGACTCATGAACTACCGGTGAACTAGGAGGACATACTTAGGGCTCAGGCAACATTGCTCGTCAATCCGCCACGATAGGCGGAGACAGCAACGAGGTCACCACACAACAAACATTACCAAATGCTGGCACTTGCCTCGTCTTCACGATCCATAGTCCACATGAACTGTACGCACCCAGCATGCTCAGAGTTTAGGCACAGTGTTCCTTCAATGTCTCCACGACTTGCGGTACGGCATACAATGTGTGACTGCTGAAAGCGGCATTGTGCTTCACCTGAGGACGTTACTATTGTTCTCGATTTCTCCTATGTGAACGGCTAATGACCACAATCCATCCTGTCCTGGCACACTAACCAGCTCGATTTATAACATACCTGCTATAATGAAGCTCTCCTTGACCTTCCTCCTCACCGCCCTCGTCGCCCTCGCCACGGCCGACAACCAAGCTACCTGCGAAAAGAAGAACCACAATCTTGTAATTGCCATCAAGAAGTTTTGCAGCAAAACCAACCTTGTCACCCCCTCGCCCTACTCCACTAAGGGCATGGACAGTCCAGACCACCACTCCCACGTTTCCATTGAAGGAATGTGCTCCCCGGCGGCTTGGGTCCCACAGGAGTATTGTCTGGGACAGTTCTATTGGATGTGTGCGCATGGTGGCGCGCATGGAGCGAGGACTGCTCTTTATGGGCAGAATCAGTGTCAGGATTGGAAGATCACTTATAAGAAGCATGTGTAGGCTGTCTAGCATCGGGCATTGGTGGACGATCTGACGAGCTAATACGAATGTCTCGCGACTCGCTACTTTGTTGTGTAGACCAACTTTGCTTTTGCAAGCCCAAAATGCAGAGGTCTCACTACGGTAAGTGCAGGCTCTGTGCCACAGCTTGACTGTTGACATTTACTTGAAGCGAATGCCAAGACCGCTCAAGACTCTCCATGACACATTGCCTTCCATCCACTTCAAGAAGTTGCATTGATGTCTCTTCTTGTCTCTCGTCGCTGAACGCCCTTCGAGTTCGCGGATCCGCGATTGAGAAAATGACGGTACGCAACATGGACGGCTTCAAGTTCAAAGGCATGGCCAACATGCCCTCCGCTTCCGCCAAACAAAAGCCTGCCCCGACTCGCGATATGCGCCATCTGAGCATTTAGGAGGACAGGCAAAGCGGTGAAAAGCGCAAATTCGCCGATCGTGACAGGTATGTCACTTCCTAAACTTCCCTGCAACAGCGTACTGATGCCGAACACAGCTCCTTCTTCCCAACGACCAAGCGTGAGAAGACAGTGGAGACCATGGTAGAGTCACTCACAACGCCGAATACGCCGACGGAACGTAGGTCAATGCAGGCCGTCTGGGAGCAGGCTCACCTCTCTCGCTGCATCGCCCGCCTCGAGACGCTCGAAAACGAACTTGCAGATGCGAAGACGAATGCCGAGCGCGTGGAGCTGAAGATGCGTGTCGGCAAGCTGAAGAGGGAGGTGGCGGAGGAGTATGGTGGCGATGCTATGGCTGTGGTTTGAGATAGATTGTCGAGTGCAGGCAGGTGACAGCAGGGTGATGGTCGCAAGACCTAGTTAGGGCAGTGAAGTCAATGTTTCGCTGTCGGGATGACGCAATAGTCACGGCGGTGAATGCAAACGGGATTACTCAGCCACTGAAAGCTTTTCCTCCGGAGTTTGACCCGCCCAACTTGTCACTTTCAACTTCTGCAGCTCGAACTGTTACAGCAGCCACGCATCCTGTCGAGATCCTCTCTTTCACCAGGGTCGACCATCGTCAACCATGGCGTGTTCTCCGTTGCTCAAGCTGCCGCCAGAGCTTCGTAACCGCATATACGAGCTCGTCTTCCTCGATCAACAACCGCAAAACCTCCTTGCCGGCGACCACCCAGCCACCCGAACTTGCCGCCAAATCCGCAGCGACAGCATCGACCTCTTCTACTCAATCAGTAACTTCCGGCTGGTCGTGCCGTGCATATGGACAAATTCGGCTAGACTTGTCACGCTTCTGTTGTTCGCCATGATGGTCAAGAAGACGAGCACAGCTCCGCAAACTCCACGCCACATTCGCCGTCTGCAGCTCAGCTTTCAATACTATGATTGCGGCTATCTGAAGCCCAGGGTTCGTGATATCCATTTCACGGACACTGGTGAGCTGTATGACTTCCTAAAGTCATGCGGCGTCGACATGAGCGGTGTAACCGTTGACACTGCGCTGCTCGACCACGGCAAAGGTCCAAGGACGGATGAAGAGCAAAGGCGCACAACCACGAACATGAAGCAGGATGAGCAGGGCTGGCTGAAGCTGTGGGGCATGACGATCACGGGGAAGTCGACGATACAGACCAACCTCTTCTGGCAAGAAGCTGATATGAAGGGGGAATTCAAGCATCGGTTTCGTCATTTGCGGCGCCAGATCACGGAGTCGGACGAGCAGGATCCAGGGTTGCGCCAGATGTTTCAGACAGGTCTGAAGATGATGGGGGCATGTGACGAGGAAGCTCGGAAGGCTGCAAAGATTCGTGTTCGTCGTCCTCCACGTTATAGGCTGGCACGGATAAGGCGAATGGAGAAGGCGCAGCGGAAGAAGGAGAAGAAGGCAAAGAGAGCGAAGGAGGCGGAGGAGGCGAAGGAGGCGAAGGAGGCAACGATTGTGAAGGAGAAAAAGAAGGCAAAGATAGTGGAAGAGGCGAAGAAGTAACTAGGGAAGACTCGTTGTCGGTAGTCGTAGGCTGGGACGTGGTGCTTTCGCTGTTGCATGCCTAGCGCTCTGTGGTCAGCAAGGATGTTCCGATCGAGGTATCTCCTGTCTAGCCTGCGCCAGTAGCATTCACCACACATGAGATTGACGGCCATGCAAAGCGTGAATGGTTACAGATTCGAAACACAAGCATCATCAAACACAACCCTTTTCTCGCCCCTTCTCCCTGCAGTTCATTGCAAATCTTCATTTCCTTCTGCATACTTCTTTGCCTCCCCCCGACTCGCACTACATTGAGCTTGCCTTGACTAGCTCTACACCAGCATAACACTACCCAAGCAAAATGGAGACACCACAGCTTCTCAGCCTGCCACCCGAACTCCGCAACCGCATCTACGCCTTTACCTTCGCAGCTGACTCGCCACACAGTCTGCTAAGCGGAGATCATCCCATTACTCGCACATGCCACCAAACCCGCGCAGAGAGCCTCGACCTCTTCTACGCAGCCAGCGAGTTCGAATTGAAAGTCCCTTACATGCGTGTCAGCACACTGGCACCCATCGCCACCCTTGCGCTAGCGATGAAAACGGAATTTGAGAAAACGGGACTTGAGTACCAGCCAAGCAAGCCCCGACATATCCACGGCTTGCATCTACGACTCGAATTCCACGACCCGCATCTCCCCCATCGCAACTACCCAGCATTCGAGCTACACGACTGAGAAGCACTCCAGAGCGTCCTCATCGCTTGCGGCGTAGATCTGAACACCATGAGGGCCAGCGTGGTTGTGGTGTACAACTCCGGGTACTCGGAGACGGACGGGGATAAAAGGATGGCGGATCTGACTATGAGTTTGTTGAGAGTCTTTGGGGTCCATGGTGGGACATCAAGATCCTGGGCGTAGGGACGGTTGCGGAGCGTGAAGTTGGGTTGAGAGAGCGGTTATCTGCATTACTGCAACCTGAGGCAGGTGGAGGGAATGGAGATGTGGATGCTAGGATGAGGATGATGATCGAGAGGGTCTTGCGTTAAGTAATCTAGCATTCAGGAACAGCGGCGGCGGTCGATGAGTTACGGCTTGAACAGTATACCGATAAGCTGTACGGTGGCTTGGAGAGAGGTCACTAGGAGGAGACTCAAAGAGAACTCGGGTATTTGCTGCTCATGTGATCGGCTTGGCATTCGGCAGCTGAAGTGAGATTGAGTTTCAATGGCGCAACGGTGGCTCATACGAATGACGATCTTCAGAACGTCGGAAGTCTGATGGACGTGTTTACCACATCACGGTCCACGGAGATCGCAAAGACTGGTAATACACCAGGAAACAGTGGAACATAGTCGTAGATGGCTTTACAGTAGGTATCTGTCGATATATGTCCCGTCTTCCATAACCCTTCATCTTCTCATCCCACCGCATCAAACACCGTGACCATGGCACCCACCACTCTCCTCACTTTAGCCCTCCTCCTCCCCGCCCTCACAGCAGCAACAACAAACCAACTCCCCGTCCCCCCCTCAGCCTTCACATCCTTCACCCTCCCCACCTTCGGATCCGGCCCCTGCGACGTCTCCACCGGCCCCGACAACAACCTCTGGATCCAAGAATTCTTCAGTGACAAAATCGCACGCTTCAACCCCCACACCCACGAATTCACCGAATACGACATCCCCTTCACCGTCCCCGCGCTCTCCAATTTCACTCTCCCATTACCAGGAGACACCAAGTTCGAGCTCCTAGCATGTGCGATTAGGACGGGGTACGATGGGCATATGTATTTCTCTAATGGTGCGCATAATCAGTTAGTGAGGCATAATGTTACGAGCGGCGAGACGATGGTGTTTACTCCCCCCGAGGGGATCTTGATGCAAGTGTCGGGGAACTTGGAGCCGTTCAATGATGTGACGACGGCGCCGGATGGGGTGTATTTCACTCAGACGACTGGGAATGTGATTACGAAATTCAATTATTACACGCATGAGTTCGAAAACATCGCGGTGCCGACACCGGTAAGTACAGTTATACCCCCTATTCGACTTACATTCGCCTACTGACTCCGTCCCAAAGCTCTCCAACCCCCTAGGAATCTTCCACGCCTCCGACTCCGGAATCTACTTCCTCGAATTCTTCGCCAACAAAATCGGCCGCCTGGACCGCCACACAAAACACATCCAAGAATTCACCATCCCCGCCTCAACCTGCCTCCAACCCCTCGTCGTCCGCGCCGAAACCCCCAATTCCGACGGGAGCACGACCCTCTGGTTCGCTTGCACAACCTCTTCCTCCATCGGCGGCATCAACACCCGCACGCATGAATTTCTCAATTATCCCGAGCCCAACGCCCCGACCGAGACGGTTGAGGTAGCGCAGGACCAAGCGGGGAATGTCTGGGCGACGCATATTCTGCAGAATAGCCTAGGCGTGCTGAACCCGCGGACGGGGAATGTGAGCGTGGTTGTTGAGCCGGAAACGTTGGATACGCCGGGCGTGTCGGTGCCGTTCTATGGGGAGACGGGGATTATTGGGTATACTGTCGGTCAGCCGCCTGGACAGGGAGATCCTAAGGCGGCGGGGAATGCGATTTGGTATACGCATTTTGTTGATAATAAGTTGGTGAGGTTGGATCTGGACCAGGTTGTGGTGCCGTAGAGCGAGTTATACCCATCGTCGACGCTTGATTCGCAGGGAAAAGAGATAGCAGATTGCAATTGAGCCTTCGCTGTCATTCCATAATAGCCCTCCACATCTTCCTCCCAACAAACCTCTCCACCCCCTCATCCTCCAACACATCATCAGCACTCCTGCCCGTGACAACGCTTCTCTCAACATCCCTACCTTTCACGTAGAAAGGCTCGCCCCAACCCCCGATCCAGCGTCCCTCATAAGCCCCAGATCTCGCTTTGCGAAAGCCCGAATGCTTCCTATCAAGCGTAAGAAACCAGTGACGCTGATGTTCGGAGCCAATACTATTCGTCGCGCCTGTATATGCATTATTGGCGCGGATCGTCGCATCCTCGCCGTCCTCATCATCTTCGGAAGCGAGGGCGGCGTCGACATCGGCCGAGTAGATCGAAGATGTCTCGTTTTGGGCATCCTCTGGCTCTTCGGTTTCGGAGTCGGTGTCTGCAGGTGCAGACTTCTGCCTCGTCAGCTTCGTGGCTCTGGTAGGATCCATTCTCCTCCGTTTGATTTTCGGCTTTCGTGGTGGGCCCTTGAGGTTGTCGTTTGACGACAAGCGTAAGCCGATGGTGTAGTCGGGTGGTAGACGGGTGCCGTTCAGGCGGAGGTGGACGTTGCGGTTCTGAAACGCCTTAGAGAGGCGCTCACTGTGAGTGCGAGTGTCCGCTTGTTCGGCCTGGTTGGGGTCAGACAGCTCGTCGTCTGTGGTACGAGCGTTCTTTCGTGGCAGGCGGTCAAGAACTTCGTATTCGCCCGTGTCCCAGATGAGGAGGGAGCCGGTGGCGTGCGAGGCGGATTCTATCAAGTTGTTCTGGTGCTGTTAGCCACCTGCTAGTGTTCACGAAATCCATTGACCGAGAGAGCCTGACTGTAACAACAATAACAACGAAATGAGTGATAAAATTACCTACCCACAAATTATGCACCCTAGTCTCAATAGCCATCCTGTTAGGACGCTGAGAGTTCGGGTTACCCGGCATACCGTACGGCACGGCAAAGCTGATCGTACTTGACTCTGAGAACTGAAGTCTAAGATCATAGTGTACGCCTTACCTACCTATCAGCCCAACTCCAGTGAAGCCCTGCTACGATGATGGGCGGGTCGTACCTGAGATCGGATGATCATGCTGGTGTATCACAAAATGCCGCCCATGAGGATGTTGGTTACGTTTGTACAGAGCTCTAAAGTCGTCGATACTGAGTCTGGGTCCAGAGACAGGCCGTATCACACTGCTGAATGCTCTCGAGAAGTACTCTAGATGGTCTCTGATCTGGGCTTGGCCGGCTTCGATGGCTGCCAGGGTGGGCTCGGCGTCTAGTAGCTCGACGCTCTTATTGTTCGTGAGAGGTTCGTCTTGGTGATGATCGTTGCTAGCAGCGACAGCAGACTTCGGCTTCTGTATTCGTACGCTCGAAGCCTTGCGTGTCAGCGGTGGCGAAATGCTGCGCGTCAGTGAGGTTAGGTCCGGCATCTCGTGACCGTTCCCTATACATCAGCTACTGTCTGCCTCCGTATCGACTTGCGAACATGCTACGCTTATTCAAGATGCTAACGCTATGCGATGGATGAGAAGAAGTGGTTCACAAACCCCCGAGGTGGCCCAAGCTCCCAAATTCCCTTTCGAGACGCCATCACCGCGGTCGTTTCTCCTCTCCATCACGCAGTAACCCAACAACCCCAGCGCATAACACTCTACCCACTTCCCCATCGTCGCAGACATCCACAACAGCAAAAATGTCCTTCCTCTTCGGCGGCGGCCGCCCGCAACCCAGCAGCGCCCAAAAGATCGAAGCAGCCGAAGCCGAGATCGAGATGGTCTCCAACATGTTCAACCAGTCAGTACATTCCCTTACTATCCTCTTCAATGCTTCAGCTGACTCCTGTGGTGCTTTGTAGATTAGTAGACACATGCACCAAGAAATGTATACCGCCCCAGTACCGCGAAGCCGACCTGAACAAAGGTGAGAGCGTGTGCCTGGATAGGTGTGTGGCCAAGTTCTTCGAGGTGAATGTTAAGGTGTCGGAGAAAATGCAGGGGGAGGCGCAGCAAAGGCAGGGTGGTGCTATGGGGGGTGGAGGGATGTTTGGTTAGACGGAAAAGATATGTGCATATGGAGATGGGAGAGGAGGGGGGAGAGGATGTTAAGAGCGGCGTGGTCTGGAGCCAGGCATGCGTATGGGGTTGGAGACGAGGAGCATGCGGTTCTACACCAAACCCGTACAGAAGTCGTGGCGCGGAGATTGCAGTGTCTCACGGTGAAAGAGTCTGCTATGAAAGCAGGGCGCAAGACAGTGGAAAATCTTCATGATACTGTATTGGTAAACTACCTGTACATATACCTCGATTCAAAAAGATACCCATCTCATCAACATCATCATCCCTAAGTCCATCCAGAGGTATCTCCGCACACGCCCAACACCATAAACAACATGCCGCCCAACCCTCCAGACCATCCAAGCACACGCCTAAAAATGTTCCTTCCAAAACCGAAACCGAACATCCTCAACCGTCGCCTCCTTACAAGCCTTCTTAATATCCCTCGCCGCCACATTCGGCCCACAGAAGTACACCCCAACATCCACCCTCCGCTCCTTTCCCCTCGCCAGTCCAGGAATATACCTCTGATTCAAGATTCCCTCCC
>Ga0115846_100549_pt1 | contig 19331 bp, 17 predicted proteins | sample InSIn5gowninarea_2_FD_83860 | JGI IMG/M metagenome (GOLD analysis project Ga0115846, IMG submission 83860)
CAAGAAGCACTGCTGACACCCGTTATCAGTTTCGCCGGATCCTGTAAGCTCTACGCGCTTCTCATCCGTACTTCAGACACACCCAATGCTCCAGGGTGGACTACCAGTTGTTATTGCAACACCAGCCCACGGTACGGCATTCGACATTGCTGGAAAAAATCTCGCAAGCGTTGCGAGCACACAGAGTGCCTTTGATATTGCTGTGACCATGGCAACAAGGAGGATAGTAAAGGAGGAGCGAGGAGAAAGCCTACAGATACCGATAAAGGCGTTGCCGAAAATATCGACAGTCGAGGTTCATGCATGCTGCTAACGACGTTATTCAATAAACTGGCGTCCAGGACGGTGATGGAACTATATCATTAGATTTTAGCATGTAGGCAGGCGGGTCAAAATTGAAAGTCTTGATATTCTGTCTGCCAGAGAAAGTTGTCATCGAAGCCCCAATCGAAATTGCCAGCTATGCTCATGCTAAGGGGATCGCTGTCGAAACCGTCAAATGTGATGGTGTTCTCGAGAAAGCCTACATCCAACGTCGGAGGCTTGGCTTCCGCCGTGTTCGGTCTGTGCTCGTTTCTCGAAACTGGGCGAGACGGCAACAAACCTGAATTTGCTCCGCTCTCTGCTCGCACGCTGTTAATTCTGGAGAAAAGAAGGTGATCGGCTTCTGTCCTAAATCGTTGCAGTAACTCCTTCAAGCCGGTGACAATGTGTCTTGCCAGATGTCGTTGGCTGACATGCTCTCCGACTGATGCTAAGACATTGGTAAAATCTTGGACCAACTTGATTGCCTCGATAGTGTAGAAAGTGAGCCCCAGATCTGAGAGGTCCTTCGACACAAGGATAGTCATGCCATCCTGCGTTCGCGTACCGAATGCGATGGCCATTTTGAGAATAAACGAAGCACACATGGCAATCATGGTATGGGTGAAAATAGGAAGTCCCAAAAGAGCTTTGTTGAGATCAGGTTCTTCGATGATCAACTTCAAGGTGCTTGTAGCGGCCGAGATTGCGGTATTAGCGGCTTCTCTCCGATCCCAACTTAGTGTGTCATGGAACTTGATACCTCGGAGGGACATTGAGTTGAGATGAAAGCGTGCAAAATGATAGTACAGGACATGACCCTTGAGTGGAAATGATCCATAAGTTGGCATGTCGATATGCTTTGATTGGAATTGCACCCGCCATTGGTCGATTTGAACATTGAGCAGGCGTAATTTCTCAAAATCCGATTCGTTAAGTTCTTGATCAGGTTCACAGCCATACAAGAAGTATGCCTCTGCCAGAATTCGGAACACATTGACTTGTGCTATCAATCTCATATCACCATTTGTAGCTTGATGGCTAGACAGGAATTTATCGACGTTCCGAATGGCGACATCATCATGCATTAGAGGTGGGCGCCCATAAGCTATGGCAAATTGATGATCGCAGACGTAAAGCACGTACCATAATCGCAGCCGTTCGTGCGAGTCAGTCCTTCCCCGCCAATGTAAATTCATCTCGGTAGCAATACGTACCGCTCGACTTACAATACGCCAGCTCATGTTCGTCATATAGAACGCGCCAACACACAAGCCACGGATGTCGTCTAGGTTCTGTCCCCTTGCTAGGCATGAGGACTTGATGACAGCAACAAATATATCATAGGTTGTTTGGACAGATCTCTTCTCCGGTCTATGTAATGCAGCAACCGCAAGTACGGCGGCGGTGAGAAGGGGTGAAGATTGCCTTGACTCTGCCAAGGTCTGATGCGAGCACAGAGCACCACCCCAGAGTAGAGGATTAATGTGATCACGATAGTGGTTGAACAGATCTTGAGATTCGAAAAGTGAGATAATGCCTCTGTCGATGAAGTCAAGTTCTCGTGCAGTGGCTACAGCGTGTGGGTGATGATTCTCAGTCAAGCTGTAGAGGTTGCTCATGGGTGGAGGAACGAGATCCGAATCATCCTGCACTGATGGTGTTTCGTCAATAACTTCTGTCGAGGAGACTGTGCTTGCTATCGTTGTACTGGGAAGGGCGACATCACTAAACTTGGCAAGATCTGGAAGATTGTTTTGTCGCAGCAAATATTGCACGGCAGTCTTGAGCTGGTCGAGGTTCAATGCTGCTTGAGATTTCCAGCTGCTCGCCGTCAGAAGGGTGAAATCTTGAAGCACACAACTTACACAGCATCATCGTCAATGAATTTCTGAGCAAAGTTATACGGAACGCATTCGATGCCTTTCCTCAGACATTTGTTGCAGGCAGTCTGGCCGGCCTGTATCTGACATCTGATCTTATGCTTCTTGCATTCCGCACCTAACTGTATGAGCTTCAACCAACGAAGCTGGAGTATATTGCATACAAGCTCGAGTTAATCTGGATTCTGGTGTAATTGTGTCATTTTGCTGCTCACTCTCCAAGCGCGGTCGTTTGTTCATAGTCATCGCTGTCGTAAACATACAGCGACATGTTCACAGATTCTCAGCAACTTGAAAGCCAAAGTGGAGGCTGTTGCTCGATGTAGGGTTACGAGATGTCGTGTGCTGTTTTGGAACATCGGCACCTTCGCCGACACATTTCTCCAGAGGTGATGATTGTCTCGGTAGGAAAGCGCGTTGGTCCAGGTTGACCTCGGCTAGGATCAACGATGATCCGTACACACTGTTGATGTCTGCGTCAGGCAACGGAGATCCGCGGGCATCAACATTCCTCCATCATCACACAGTCTCGAGGCGTTCTGAGAACGAGGAGTATCGCACGTCAACCATGCAGAGAAGATGGGAAACTCAGGGAGCAAGATCTCCGCTCAGGACAGGTTCGTCAGCTGCTGAAGTTATTCGGCATATCCGCTAATGATTATCATGTAGGGCAATCCTGGACATGAAAAACCAGCGCGACAAGCTCCGACAATACCAAAAGAAGATTTCCGTAGTCACAAACCGAGAGAAACAGATCGCGAAAGAATGCCTAGCCAAGGGAGACAAAGACAAGGCCTTGCTTGCATTGCGACGTAAGAAGTATCAAGAGTCGCTCTTATCGCAAACAGATGCACAGCTTGAGCAGTTGGAGCAATTGACAAGCAGTGTGGAATTTGCGCTTGTCCAGAAAGATGTTGTCTTTGGTCTACAGAGAGGAACTGAAGTCCTCAAGGTGATAAACAAAGAAATGGGTGGATTAGCTGCAGTGGAGAAGATGATGGAAGATAGTGAAGACGCGAGAAGGGAACAGACAGCAATTAGCGATGCGCTGGCAGGCCAGTTGAGCAACAATGACGAGGACGAAGTTGAGGATGAGCTTGAAGCCCTTGAGCGGGAGATTGAGGGCGTGAAGCTACCTGATGCTCCATCACAGACAATTCTTTCGGACAGTGCCCTGCCAGATGCCCCACAAACCGACCTGGACAAGGAGCGAGAGCGGAAGGAAAGGGCACGGCAGAGAAAGATGCAGCTAGAAGCTGCTTGAACAAGTCCAATGGTCATGGTCATGGTCATGGTCATTGTATGGTCGCATCACTGTCCGAGTGATTGCTGGTTGGTATTCTGCAATCCCTGAATGACCTTGTGGTCGCTAGGATTGGCTGCTGCCTCATACAAGAAGCTGACAGGTTCTCGATTCAAGGCCATGAAGTCGCCTTTGAAGCCGAGATAGTACACATGCGTTACATCCTCGTCCCCATCAGAGTGGTTGTCCTCGAAGAACAGGTCGATTGATGTGGTTGTGTTCCAGTGCGCCCGATTCAGAGGAATTTCGGCGATTTCGTTCGACCGAGGCAATTCGATGGTTTGAGTTGGCTGGAGGTCGGAAGCTGTACCAAAGTCGAGATCGTCTCGATTGCGGAAAAGCTTGAGTTTTTGTGGAGCATTGGGTGTGTCTGAAGTACGGATGAGAAGCGCGTAGAGCTTACAGGATCCGGCGAAACTGATAACGGGTGTCAGCAGTGCTTCTTGTGGGAATCGAATTGGCCCTACGGAATGTGTATAAGGAGTTGTTCATCGGCATCGCTTTCGAGGATAGGCGTATCACTTAGTCGTTCGGACCAGGTCTTTCGAACTACACCAACGCCTGAACCCGAATCTGCCTCATTTAGGGTACGAATTTTGTCGAATTCAATTTGCTTGTATAGATTGGACTGAAGGGCTGGCTCAACATCATGAGAATGATCATGACCATCTCCGTGATCATGCCCTCCGTGACCATGGCTGTGATGTTCGTGCTCACAAGACATGTTCGTGCTTGAAAGCGAAATCTGGCTCAGTTTCTCAATCGTATGTGCTAGACTTGTGTCAAAATTCACGACACGAGAGTCTTGGATCCGTAGGTCTTCTCCTCATGCTGCATTGATCTGATGTTTGTCATCGACGTGATTGGGAACGCGGTGGTAGTGGCGTTGCACGATGCAAACAAAGCAAAATTAAATCGTGTTGACTGCTCAGCTTCCTGACTCCCATCCTTCTTTCACTTCTTAGTTAATGTATTGTACCCCCAGCTGATATATCATCAACATATGCCGCCGTGGACTCCGAGTCGTTTCGTCAACGCAACTGGTACTAAACATTGTTGGTTTCATTACGAGCCTCGTGTTTGAACATCAGACGATTCTATTGCAATCACAATCTAACGCACAGGGCATCTTTAAAAAGATTTGTGCTATGAAAAATGAAGGTCAAGTCTAGGAGTATACCATGCTCAAGACACGTTCGAATGAGAAGCAGCGGCAAACCTTCTGGCATAAGCTGCCGTTCTATTGAGCATCTAGTCGACGCAGTTAAGGTCCAGGTGAGATAGCTTCCATTCTATATGATTTCAAACTTCGCGCGTACATGCTTATCCATGGGTCTTTGGCCATTTGAGAGTTGTTCATATGCATATGTAATGCAACAGATATGGAGGATAAACGTATTGTGGCTGTCGATGGTAAGAGGATATTGTTTTTAGTGAAGAGGGAAATTCGAAATTCGCGCTCTGATCTCTTGTCAAACGGGCTCAGATTTTTATGAAGGTACAGAGCCTCGTGTTGAGCAGACTTGCAGCCTTGAAACTTGATCAACGCGTCCCAGGAGGATTTGTTTATATTCGACAATCTACACTCTCGTTGATGCACGTGCTTGCAGCCACTCTCTTCTGTATGCACGATATACCTATTGTTGTCGTTCTTCACACTTTCCGTCTCGGTAGCGTTACTTTCGTCTATACCACGATCACTTGTGTCTTTCAAGCACGATGTGGTTTCTTCTCCCACTTCTGGTAGCGGTCGCACCTGCCATCATCCAGGGCGTCGCAGCCCAGGCATCGACTGTCACCGTTGTTCAAACCTTTACAAGAATCCACACCACTATCATCTACGCCTCTCAGTTTGCAGCTGCCGGTAGTCCCGCCAACCTCGCAACCTGCGCTGCAGCTGAATCTCTTGAGGGTAAGTCGATCACGTAGTATTTGATAAGGATCGCTCTGACACTCGCGGACGTAGGCACCCCAGCCTCCTGTGTTCTTTCAACCATCCATACCACAAGTTATGGCACACAGACTGTCACCGCAGGTTTGTACCGCAAGGAAAAAGCGCAGTCAAAATAGCTTATTCAGCTTTAGTTGTCACTTCTGACAGTTCAACAACCAGCTTTCTCAACGCCTCTTCTACCTACCCCCCACCACCGGTTGGTTGGCAATCTCAGCCCCCGTTCCCTTGCAACAAATCGACTACGGTTGTTGTGATCACAGTCACGGCCTCTACTACAGAAGCCAATAACGCTTCGATGACCAGCAATTCTTCAATCAGTACTATCCAAACTAGTATGCCAGCGAACTCCTCTGCAAGTGGCTCTTATACTCCTGCCAACTATACTGCTAGTCCCTTTCTTTCATCCGCAGGAAGAGCTGTCAGACTACCTTCGTTCATCGGAGTGATTGCACGATTTCTGTCTCTAGGCAACCTCGCTATGGCAACCTCTGCCAAGACCGACACAAGTCAGGACCATATCATGAGTGTCAATAGTCAGCTTGAAGGGCAGTTCTCTTCCTACCTCAGCCCCTTCAACCCCGGTCGACCACCGTACATAATTGCTGAAAAGCGGCTTGACCGATTTTCGTTGCCTAGTGGAAACCCACTTCCAGCAGTCAAACCAACCACCGTCAGCCTACCACTGCATCCTCCACCTAGTGAACCAACTTTGACCATTCTCACAACCACTTCCTCAGTCATTCCACCAACCGAGACAACATGTGAAACGCTCAAAAACTCTTCATCCCTCACTCAAGCACCAGGCACATTTACACCTTGGTGGTCCACCATCTTGAACGTCACTACCACGGACACTATTTCGGTGCCTACGACAGTCAGCGTTACTATCAACCAGCCAAGATCTAATGAATCTATGGCCGAAACCACTACTATCTACTTGACGGAGCCAAACACAATTAGCGTAACAAAGACGCTTGAAGCAGTAACCACTAGCACTTATACCACCGATAGCATCATTACTGAGACAGTTTCGACTCGTCCTTTCAGTGGCCCAGCCATGACAGCTGCTACAACCACGAGCGCAGGCGCTAATGCTGGTGCCGGCGTTGAGCTTCTTGGATACATGCTAGCTGCCGAAGTGCTGGGTTTGCTATTCATGCTGTGGATGTTGTATGGTTAGGTTTACGGCAAGAGAACCATACCACCAAAAATGTGGAAGAAGAGACACAACATCAAGGATCGACACAGAATTGAGAGGTCAACCCCTGATGCAAACAGTGATGATCATGACATAATGAGCTACACGAATCTTGACGATTTCACGACAGGGGAAGTTGTTTCTGTACATACGACTTGTAACCCACATGGGCAAGCACGATGGATCAATCTTGTATAATGCAATGAATGATCACAATCTTACCTCGCATCAGCGTACTCTCCACCTCTGCAGTAGCTTACTAGTAGCGATGAGACCTCGTAACTCCTAGTGCAGACGACACCAGCTGCTTCACAAGCGACAATCAATGTAAATCCTCCTATCCCATATCTTAGGATCATAGTACCCGAAATCACACAATCTCAGCCAGTGACCCACAACACACCAGACTCACATGCTTCTCAAACACCACGCCTCGAAATCCGTCCCGCACAACCCCCGCTCCCTCCGTCTCTCTCCCTCTCAACCCGCATCACCACCTCTCAACCTCAATCCCTCCCAACCAATTAACAACCCCCATAGCCTTAACTAAATTCCCCCTCAAATTCAAATGCACCCCATCCCACTTATCCATCTGCACACTCATATTCCAAGTCCCCATATGCTCAACCCCTATATCCCTAAATCCACCATCGTGTTCATAAATCTCGTCTCGGACACTATGTTCAAAGATTTGGAGCGCTTTGTCACCCTGACTCAATATCCATGCGTCGGGTTTGCGGATGCCGGCTGCTGAGGGGGTGATTAGGAGGATGTGCGGCATCGGTACTGATGTGCCGGTGCTGGTTGTGTTCGTGTGGGGGAGGGCGGAGGGACGAAGGTAGGGCGCGGCGGTGTAGATGGTTGAGAGGATGCCGGTTAGCCAATGCGTTGTCGCGGCGAGGTCGAGGTCGTTCCAGAGGCCGTGGCCTAGGATTAGGGCTATTGGACGGGTTGGACGGGTTGATGGGAGGAGGGAGGCGAGGCGGGACAGTTCGGTTGGGTCGAGGGGGTATTTTAGCATTAGTTCTATTATTAGGTTGACGTTTGAAGTTCGGGTTTGAGTTGTTGGAGAGAAGGTGTGTGGGCAGGTGAAGGATGTGGGGTCGTGGAGGAGGACGTCAGAGGTGCGGTAGATGCCTTGGGTGCTGCAGGCTTTGACGTCCATTTGGTGCGTGCAGAAGCACTTCTCACTGGAAATGGTGTGTTAGCGTTGTCATTGTAGTGGGAATGCAGATTTGGTTTGATTTGGAAGGGGAAGGGGAGGGATGGGGATAAAAGTACCTTTCCTCATCGTCAAAGTTCCATCCTGTGACGGCACCGTAACCGAGGTCTTTGCGGAGAATTACATTCATTGCCCCTACCACATGTCTCATCATACTGTCGCCTAGTACAATGATCTTTTCGAAGCGTCCTAGGATCTCACAGACTTCTTCTGTTGTGTACCACCTCATATCACAATCCCTTGGCATGAAAGGTGCGTCGAAGCCGATACGACCACCGCCTGTGAAGGCACGGAGGAGGGACTGGCGATCGGGACAGAGGGGTGAAAAGGCTTTGTGAAGGGAGAGAGATGATATGGAGCATTTCGGATGGTCGCGGTAAGCGTAGTCGGCAAAGGTGTCGGAGATGTCAGGATAGCGGTAAGCGGAGAGGCTGGAGTTTGTGGTTAGGGGGATTGGTGGGAAGGCATGGTAGAAACCGGGTTCAGAAGCATTGTTGTGAGGATCTTTTGAGGCGAACTCAAGGGTTTGGCAGCGTGGTGGGATTTTCGCTGTGTGGAGGGGGTACTAGACGGTGGAGCGTCAGCATTGTCATGTTTAGGATAGAGAAGAAGTATTCTACATACGTGTGACAACCAGGAGGGTACAGAAGCTGTGTAAAGGAGGGTGAGGATCGTGGCGATCGCGAGGATGATGGTAATGTTTCTTAATGTCAGGCGCTTGGATATCATGGTGGTAAAGCCAGTGAAGGCTCTTCGAGGTCGCGTAGAACGTCTTCGCGAGTGATGAAATCTGCCAAACATCCTGTGCGCGTACGGTTATGACAAGAGTGGAAACTGGTGAATAGAATGGAATGTACGTGCTTGCTGTCGAAAGTTGTTGCGCCTCAAAACGTGAAACAAAATTTTTGTGAGCAACATGTAGTGACTATGAATGTGCTAATACCAACAAAAAATGTAATCGTCCAGAACCAGTTCGGGAGTGCTCCCAAGCATCATTGATAGGAGTGAAAACATATCCGATCCCATATGTCCATGTGTCCCCATGATCAAAATGGCGGTAACACAGCGTTATAGCTCATTTTGACGATCCAAGAACTCAAACAAGACATCGATGATTCAAAGAATATGGAGTGACTTTGATGGAGACAAGACTGCAAGAGCCAGAACCTTGGTAATGTGCCCAATTCCATCTGCCTCTTGCAGGTAAAGCCAGAGTGATCCATGAAATTGATACAAGGCTGGTAACATGTGCGCCATATTTGCCTATCAACCTAAAGGCCCTCAGCATGAACGGCCACACGATCCGACATAGGGCGTCAGGCTGTGGTCAACAAGCTCGTGCCATCGTGCAGTTTCGAGCACCCGATATTGTCGTTGTTATTTTGCGTCATAGAAAGGCACAGTCGTCACCTGTCAGCTCGAGCGTGTGTTGCTCAGTGGAAGTACTTATCGTTGTTTAAGCACCACCTGCTGACTATTTACATCAATGAGTCCGAAGCACAACGGAGCTATTCCAATTTGCCATTTTCCAAAAACAGGCATCGTTTGTAGGCTGATACTGTACCAGGAAGCCAGCGTACCAATCTGGACACTCAAGGGTTTAGCAAGCCGGTTCATGAGTATGGAATGCTGGAGGCTATGGAGCAATGAGGAGTGCGTTGTATAAAAAGAGGTGATTTCCTCCCAAGGCAAGAAGTTTTGCATTATCACACCATCGCAAAAGGATTACCCTTCGGTTTCAGATTTTGGACAAGGCTGGCCGTCTTCTGCCGCCTTAGCTCAACCTGCACCTCCTCCTCTTCCCACCTTTTGACTTCGTCAATTGCTTTGTCAACTCCCGAACCTTGTCCAAAGCCTAAACCCAGCCAGCCCCTCGAATGCTGTGCCTCTTCCTTTTTCTTCTCGGCAAATCGTGCCATCTGTCGGGTCATTTGTTGCCAGTTCGACAACCCAGTCTCGAGACAATCCCGACATTTCTGTCTGCCCTCTTGGTCTGTATCAGTGCGCTGCTCATCCATAAACCATAGCACAGCTTCGGCTGCTTCCACACTATCCCGAGTCCAGCTCAAACCTTTCTCTCGCTCTTGTTCACTTGTGGCGAACAGGATTTCTCCGATATAGGTCATGACTCCGACTTCCTCACAAGCCTCCTTCAGGCTGTGAAATGGTTGTTCATCGCCCGTAGAAGGTATTTGCGTCGAGTCGATCTCTCTAAAGAAGTCCATGAAAGTCCGGATAGACCTTACGACCACATCGCCCTGAGTCTGAGCTTGTCTCTGCTCTGGTGTCATGGCATTCGATTTAGCCTGCTGCAAGTGTGGAGGGGCTGGCGGCAATGCCTTCCTGGCTCTCAACACACTCAGGAAGATGGGCAAGGCTTCCTTGACTTCACCATTTCTGGCGTGCCATACTCCTAATGCAGTGGTAATCTTTAGCAAATTTTCGGTCACAAATTGTTCTTTACCAGTCTTGATCACACCGGTCTTCATATCGAGCACACCATCAGCGACTTGTGGTAAGCCACTAGCGGCGATATCGAGCCCCCATTTGTAGGCAAGACTGCTTGTCTCCTTCAATCCCTTGTATTCACACCAATCTGCATATGCCAAGGCAGCATCGAGTCTCTGTCGATTCGTGAATCCCTTAGTTGTCATAATCTTCATGTAGTAAACCTCAGGATCGTCCATAGCAGGCTCGACCTCCTCGATAGTTGGCACTCTCAAGTGTTCACCATTCTTATCGAATGGTACAGGCTTTGGCCTTGGGTTCTCTGGACCAGAAATGTTCTCCCATTTGAATAATTTATCTTTTAGATCTGCTCCCCTCCTCTTGCACATTCCATCAAGGTGCTCTGATGCTTGCGCCAGGCCCATCAAGCATTCCCAATATCCATGCCTCCACCTCTCACTTTTGGCGCTGACATCAAGCCCCAGTTTTCCCACTCCATCAACCATGATCGGAGCACTATTTACCTCTTGCTCCTTCAAGCCTTTACCATCTTTCTTAAAGTCCTCGAGTCTCTTAATCAGCTTCGACCAGGTTTTCCCAACAAGAGGCCAATCTGTCGCACCATTCCTACTCTCTGCTACCTTTGCGACCCGGGCATCCCATCGAGCCCAAAACGACCATTCTGTTGGCGTCGGATGGTTATGCTCCATCTCCATTTGTAAGTAGCCAATGTATACCGTGAAGAGCAGAGCTACCATAGGCCAAGCGTATGCATGAAAGCGCAGTTGCCATTTCAACGTCTCTTTCCATTTCCCCTTCTTTGCTTCGCTAGTGAGATGGCGAATGAGTGCAGTACGAAATGATCTATCGCGGTAGAAGGGATTGTACAGGTATGGTAGCTGAGGTCTGGCTGAAGCAATATGAGAAGTAAGATGGCGGCGGAGGATAGCAAATTGAAGGGGGCTGGGTCTGAGAAAGAATTGCTGATTTGTGCGACTATTCTTGGTGCATTCTGAGCATGGCAAATGTGTATATCGAACTTGATTCAGTCGTTCGGATTGCACGATCAGTGGCCGCCGCTGTCGCCATAGTGGCTGGGCCGCTCGTCGAGAACGGATAGCAAAGTCCAGGGCTTGGGTCCGTGGCATTGTATGGCTTTGAGCACTCTTTACCACTGAGAGGGTGATTCAAGTCGTGGGCCAGGTCAATTCATTGAATGCAATGCAAGTGCGGAGATGGAGTGATGAAGTATGCTATCATCCGAGCCCTTTTCAAAGCAGGCAAGCCTAGCCGGAAGTTGACATGAACCATTTCAACATCCAACCAATAATCGCACTACAAACGTATAACACTACAGTATTGTACTAGGTAGCTTCTTGCCTCGTCTCGAGAACTGGCTACTACAGGTGACATTCTCTCAATGTTGAAGGATCCCATGCGCTCACTTTGATTCTTAAAGAGTTGTACTTGATACGACAACTTTGCCTGGTGAAATATTCCGTATGCCGGAGTATCAACATGTACTTCACGTAACTGGGGATTTCGACCCAGTATCCAGCATGCTTTGTCACGCTGATACTCCAATGATTGGACTCTTGCGGCGATCTTAGTCCTCTCAGCATTGACGGACTGGTACATGAGACGAATTAAGATCTCGGGCTCGGGTAACGTCAAAGGAACCTGCTCGGCTTTAAGTGATAACTCCGCTACATCCCTATAAAGAGTCAGGCAGTCTCAGCTGAGGGGCCTGGGACGTATAGATATGACTAGATGCATGAAAGGTGAGTTATCTAATGGTACAAGCAAGTTGTTCCCACCGCGGCAATTCCAAGCACACAGGAGCATAAGGATAAACTTTCTCAAGATATACCAAGCTCAACAGCACTCATGACTTCTGCAATCCCGACTTGGCTCATAACGGGCACCTCAAATGGCTTTGGCTTAGCTCTAGCACAACACGTTCTAACGGCAGGGCACAATCTGATCTCCCTTTCTCGCCACGTCGAACCACACCCCTCCTTCGCAGGAATTGTCTCCTCCTCCACCTTTTCTCCCAAACGATCACTCCACCACCTCCGTCACGATCTCTCTACTAACGACGAGACGGTCCTCAAATCTCTAATCACGTCCTTCCTCCGTTCTCATTCAGAAATCAACATTGATGTGTTGGTCAACAATGCCGCCATTACCGTTTTTGCTCCAATTGAAACAATCCTCACCTCCACAGTCCATGAAGTCATGACGGTGAACTTCTACTCCCCGCTTTGGATGATCCAGGCCTGCTTGCCAAATATGCGTGCCTCGCACAACAGCAGTCCGAAAGTGATAGTCAATATCTCAAGTACACAGGGGCTGTGTCAGGATCCTAGTGAATTGGCGTATGACGCGAGTAAGCACGCGCTTGAAGCTCTCTCCGGCGTTCTTGTCAAAGAAGTCTCACCGTTCAACATTCGAGTGATCAATGCGAACCTTGGCTCGTTTCGAACTGCATTTGCGACGAGTGGCGATAGGGCGAAGGCTGCGAGGGCTCCTCCAGCTGTCGAAGGCTCTACAGAGAGTGGAAGAGAAGATAGCATCTGGAAAGCGCCATATGACGATCCAGAGCATCCTGCTACAGCACGAGTTAACATGGTTAAGAAGTATGCCAACGTCCCTAACGCGGCGAAAGGAGACCCATCTAAGGGTGCGGCGATACTGTTTGATGCTGTCATGTGCAGGGAGGGGAGCGAAGCTAACGAAGCTCTCGAAAAGCAAATGGTTAATGCTGGGACTGGGCAGACCAAAGGAGGTACTTTAGAAAGACTCTTGATTGGGAGTGATGGTTGGCCGAAGATCAGAGGGCAGGTCGAGCTTTTGCGCACACAGATTGAGAGTTGTGAATCTGTCGCGAAATTGAGTAATGCCGACGATGTGCGTCAATAAGCTGTGTGCTCCCCGTAACGCACAGAGGAATTGAGAATGACAGGATCTTGGCATAGGCCAAGCAGATAGGAGGCCATTCCATAACCAATCCTTATGGTACTATCCGTGCATTAATTATGTCTCACGACACGGACTACTTACTTCTGCTTGCACGATGCAGTATGTCCCGCCATGTCCCTACAATATGAGTGCTCTTATGTCCCAAGCATGATGAACACGGAAAAAGGCTGCTGCATAGTGGATGCTAAGCAAGGGTTCGCATACTACTTCTAGCTGTAGTTCTCGTACCTACAGCTTTTGTCTGTAGCCAAAGTCGAGACCTCATGGCCAATATGTAGTTCAATCGCACAGACTGTCTCATGTTGGGGCCAATAACATGTATCTAATGCAACAAGAAGGCTGTACAGCTGTATAAAAAGACTACCTACCTCTGCCACATGCTAAAACGTCATAGCCAAGACCCCTGTCAAGCTGGGAAAATAACCTGAATACCTTCGTTTGGTCAACAACAACAACATTACTTGAGCTTCTTCAAAGCACTTCCGAAGCAAACCCCACAGCCTACAAAACATATCACAAACATGGAAAAGCTACACAACCTCATCGCTGGCGCGACCGGCGCAGAGAAGATCGGATTCATCGACACCTCACAGCCCTCCCTCTATCGTAAGAGCTAACCAACAACTCCAACCAATAAGCACACGAACCCACCACAGTCTAACATATCAAACAGTCTCAGCAGCAACCATAGCATTCAACCCGCTATTCTGGAAGTAAGTCCCATCTCTTCACTCTCCACACAGCAATTCAAACTAACACACACTCGCCAGCATAGTCGCACAAACCGGTAACCCTCCACCCACCCCCACCCAATTCAACCAACAAACCAACTAACCCTCCTAACCTCAGAATACAAAACACACTTCCTAACCCGCACCTTTCGCTCCCCAAAGCAAGGCTGCTACGCCCTCGCCCTAACAATCTTCACCCTCGGCCTCGTTAGAGACTACATCTACACCACCGCCCTCTCCACCCAACCCCTCTATCCCCCCCTCCACCACCCCCTAATCGGCACAGCCCTCTTCCTCCTCGGCAACACCCTAGTCCTCTCCTCCATGTACGCCCTCGGCATAACAGGTACCTACCTAGGCGACTACTTCGGCATCCTCATGGACTCCAAAGTCAACGGCTTCCCATTCAATATCACGGACGCGCCGATGTATTGGGGATCTACGGCGTCGTTCTTGGGCACGGCGCTGTACTATGGGAAGACGGCGGGGGTAGTTTTGACGGTGGAGGTTTTTGTGTGTTATTTTGTGGCGTTGCAGTTTGAGGATCCGTTTACGAGGGAGATTTATGCTAGGAGGGAGAGGGAGAGGAAGGTTGGGGGGAAGAAGACTGGTTGAACTTGGAAGGAGGCTAGGGAGGAGTGTAGGGCTTTCCTTTAAGAATGGATTGATAGGAGAGTGGAGGGTGTCATGGTATTGTGATGAACAAGTGGGCTTTCATCAGTAAGTAGTAAGCATACTTCACCCTGTGCATCAAACTGGAGTTTTGTGTTCAACACACACGCGATAGCAACAGCCCAAAAGCAACGATATACCCACATGCGACAGGAGCAAGGACATAGATTCGAATAAGATATTACGGCGTTTGAGGGACCTAAAAGGAACAATTTGTCCATCAACCGAAAGCAGAGATAATTGGCCAGCTCTGATTACTTTTGTCAATCCCTCGCTGCACCTCTCCTCCTCTTCCCCTTTCGACCCCCAAGTACCACCGCACCACCCTCCTCACCAGCCTCATGCGTCCCTCCTCCCGCCGCGGTCTCCAGTGCGATAGCAGCTCCGCTATCCTCATCCCTGCCTTTCCTCAGCTCATCCTTCTGCAGCCCCCACGCTTCATGATCAATCCAATCCTCCCCATCACTCATTTCACCCACATGACCTTCTGCTACACACCATTCCCAAACTTTATCTCGACGTCTTTTCGCTTTCGTTAGCTTCCCTAGTATGCCTTCCAGACCTCTGATTGTTTCTTCGGACTTTTGAATGTATAAGGACAGAAGTTTGCGCGTCTCGAGGAGTTCTTCGGGTGGGAGACCTGAGTGTGAGAGACCGAGGGTGAGAGGGGCGTAGCTTGGATGTGTGTCGTGCAAGGCAGTAAGGGACGATGGGAGTAGAAAGGTTGGATGTGGTTCCAGTGCGGAGGGCGAGAGGGAGGAAAGAGTCGGCGAGGTGGGAGGTGGTGACACGGTTTGAGATTGTGGATTTATTGCTTCTGCGGCTAATGCTCGAGTGATGCGCCGCGGTGGTGGTGGAGGAGGAGTTGATGCTGGTGATTCTGCGTCTTCATCGAAAATGCCAGGACTGTGGTGTTCTTGTTCTTCGTTGCCGTTTGCAGGCGAGCTAGGTGGTGGAAGTTGATCGTCTTTGTGTTTCGTATCTTCTTGTATTGAGTGGGAACTCGTCGCGGCTTCATGCTTGGGCGCCTGAGTTGTATCGTTCTCCGTTGTTTGCTCTTTCGATACCTCCTCCTGCTCGTGTACACCATTCGTCTTTAACTCATCGGCTTGAGCCATCATTACGTCTTCAGCCGTGTCTTCAATCGCTTCTTCCACAGCTTTAGTTGGTGCGTCTTGTTGTACATCTAACACCATGCCGTTCACGACTTCTTCTGGGGCAGTCTGCTCTCCCTCAATCATTTGCGCTGGAACGTCCATGATCATGTGATCTCGCACATCAACACCGTTCTCGTGGTTAAGCGCATCCAAATCTAGTTTCCGTCTCTTGCTAGGACTTTCTCCATTTGGCAGTCTTGCATGTGGCTCAAAGAGGTCCCAGTCCTCTGGTGCCTCAACTCGCTCACATGGAATCCATGATTCGTCTCCTGTGAAGTACCTGTACAGATTCTTGGCTCTCCAAAGGTTGTTTCGCTCTTCACGGATCTTTGCGTCGGTCGCAGTGACCATATTTGGCAACGCTGGGTCAAGATATGCACAGCTCAAGGTAGGGTGGTTCGCAAGTTCAGATGGGTGTGTGAGCGGTCTAAGGATTTCTATTCAAGTCAGTGATCCGAGCCTGGGCAGCGGATTTGGTAATTTTTGGTACCTTCGAGTTTGATCTCCCCGTAAGGATTTTGTTCTTCAGCATCTGCATCTGCCTCGGGGTCGCTTTCGCTGTCTTCAAGCTCGTTACCATATTCATTGTATCGCTTCGGATTGCGCTCGAGGATATAGCGCTGGTAGCCGGCATGGTTGACTTTCTGGGCGAGGTCAGTATGCGAGGACCGTGGAACGATCTTGCAGTCATACCTCTTTATAACCTCCAGAACCATACTTATAAGGTAAGGACCCTGAATGAACGTATCGCGCGCCGGGCTTTAACTTGTTGCCCCGATTTGTCGCAATATGTGTTGTATCCCCACCAATTGCTGCGCATCGTGGTCAGTGGCTTGAAGTTTCATGAAGACATGGTTGCGAGACTTACCTCCAGTTTCTCTTTTCAATTTCCTCCTGAGCGCAGCCACGGTCTCAGCTATCTCAATGTGCTGTGGAGGCATTCTGATGGTCTTCTCGAGGGATTGAGGCGATGTAGTGGAAGTCCACAGTAATGAGCCGTTCACAGCATATTGAAGGTCGTTCTATGCGAGTTCTTTCAGAATGGCTATCTGCTTCAAGGAAGAATCAGAAGTGTTCACATGGTGTGTGAACAACTTGAACATGGCGCATATGCGCGCGCATCATCTCCAACTCGAGACTTGGAGCGCTCCACGGATTTAACACGACTCGTAATCTAATCTCCGTTATGACTTCAGGCATGAAATTTATGTCAGCTTCTGCCATCCTTTCCATCGAGTTTCTTTATTCACGCTGGCCGTTTCTTCGTATTTCGAAGACTTGCCTAGAGTCGTTGTTTCTCTCATGCCTTATGTATTGGCATAAACGTCCTCGATACCCGACAAGAAGCTCCACTTCTGACACTGGCATGGCAAATACCCTGTCGGACTGCTCAGCACAGCTGAAAATGATTGTAAGGTTGTTTCTTACAGAGAGCTTGACGGCATAGCAGTAACTCAGCAGTATTCGTACTATCGAGTGTGCGATCCAATTTCAAGGAAGTTTTCACCATGTCTCCGTCCCTCAATTCTCCCTCTCCTGAACGACCACCGTGCCAATGGTGAAGCGTTCTCTCTTTCCATTATCTTCAAGACGTTGCTGCCTCGAGACATCGGTCACATAGCTGCTGAGCATCCGAGCCTGATGAACGTAGGTCAGCATCATCTGCTGTGAGTTCTTCTTTTGGTTATTGAAGCTTTGTGCCAAGCTATCAATCCATCTTCCTGTCGTGTACAGTGTCGGTCCTGGAGTTTGTTGAAGGTCCTTGTGGTTGTATCACAACAGTGGATTTTAAACTGGGCTGGCTAATGTTGCTTTTTCAGAAAGCTTGTTCTAGTATTGCTGGTATCGCAGAATTATCTTCCATATGTATTCAGAGCAGGTATAGAGGCTCACCGATGTTGCAGATGCTAATGGAACTTGATTCGCCCTGATGCGTCTTTAAATCCTCGTCCGAACGTTGACAATGAACAGCAAATATTGGATGGAGATGGAGCAGATCACAATGAGCCTATCGAGGCGGAGTTCTTTTGAGCAGACGGTTACTGTTCATGGTTTGCAGCATCACTAGCTTTGTAGGTTTCCGAGGACTTCAGGGGACCTAGATACTGAACGCCCAACAAACAAAAAAATACAAACGCAGCCGAGGATCGAACCCACGACTTGGGATAAGTGATAGTGAAAATTGCAAAAGGAATAGAAGTGTCAGGGCACGAACTTGAGGGTTCTGCAGATTGCTGCTAACCGTTCCGCACATTGCTAACGCAAACCATACACACTTGAGCTATCTCCCCCAAGACCCCAGATCAAGTCGCCACTGGCATTTTGCTCTGGCTTGTGAGAGATATTCGTGGCTTCAATAGTTATATCCTTCACTCTGTTCTTTACGCACGCTTTTCATTAGCTGCGGGAACCCTTTATCTGCCGACACTTCGGAAATTCAGCTGGAGTACTCCAAAGCAATAGCCGTTGAAAAGTTCGAAAGCACGAGATGTACTGGACGAGCGTGCTGCAACATTTGGAAACAAAGATATGAACATATAAGGGTCCTTACACTACCGAGCAAGCTGTCATATCTCGGCGAAAGCTTCAACCCGCAATTACACAAACAGGAAGTCCTCTGGATCATTCATGTTATTGCTCTATCTATTGGAACTAATTAATCTCGTCCAGAATATGAACTACAAACTGACATAGAACGCTTGACAAGGAAGATTGCCACACATGTATCACAGAACACTCATGTATGTGCTTGTAGACCTCAATTCCAACTCAACACTCGACGAAAGATTTGTCAGTGCTTGGATTTATTAGCGCTCCTCAGCCGTTCATTTACCCCTTATCGGTTTTGGAAGGTCAATCGGATTGCACGACGCAGTCAAACAATCAATACAATTGTACTGTACTAGCTTTCCGCCTTCAGGACTATGTATTCACCAACAACGATTTAACTTTCCTCATCCGCTTCAACCATATTCGTAGGCACAACCACGCTCGCAAACAGATAGTGAACGTCCCCTTTCCAGCATTTGACGAGTAAAGCACAGTAGACATGCCTAACGCGGGTCTTCGGCACGTACAGTAGTAGGCCACACCTCGAGCTATGTAACTGGCTTCGAATATAGTTTCTTTGTAGTACTGAAGTATCCCAAGGGTTGCAGCAGCACTGGTGGACGTGAGCAGGGCGAACCCCTGAGTCTTGGCATCGATAACTGCGGAGTCGACATTTGACCACTTTGCATGATATTCTGGGGGCCCTTTAAACAGTGTCAAGCGATCAGTCCGATCACCAACTCAACAGCTGTACCATTATTCGACTTCCTTCTGAAATCGAGCTTCGACCGCATAATGCTTTTCAGATCCCTTTGGACAACATGCCTGCTGGCATCATCAGCGCAGGCGCTATTCTTTTACCTCGACGGCACGGAGCCGAAATGTTTCAATTGGAGCAAAAACGGTAATGGCGGCATTGTTGACCAAC
>Ga0115846_100550_pt1 | contig 19318 bp, 13 predicted proteins | sample InSIn5gowninarea_2_FD_83860 | JGI IMG/M metagenome (GOLD analysis project Ga0115846, IMG submission 83860)
GGGTAGTGTTTGTAGAGGCCTCGGGCTACTGGGAAGCGCAGGCAGCTCGTTCGATAATGCATTGGGATCGTAATCAAACGTCAGTGGAAAAGGCGGCTGCTCAGTGTTCTCCAGGTCTGCCATGATGGCAAGGAATGAGCGAATTCCAATGACCATACGTTCGGGCTCGAGATTTTCGACGCGCAGCTCTCGATTTGGTGTGAACATGTCCGAGTTGAGAAGGGGGAATACAATTGTCTTGAAGCAAAGGTCCTGGTACCTGTAACCAATGATGCGCGTGAGCTGTATCAAAGGTTCCGCTATCACAGGTTCGGTGGAAAGATAAGATCTTCTTCCAGGCTGGAACACCATCCGTATGATCTCGTCTAGTCGACGCACAGCAACATTGGGAGCCTCAGTGCCTCGTCGATATATGTAGGTCCACACGAGTCGACATATGCCTCGAAGGGCAATGGGTCTAGTTGTGCGTTCCTTGAGCCGGGGCTGAGTGGACAGGGCCAGTGCGAGCCATTGGGAAAGAAATATGTCGGTAGGAGATGCACACAGGATGGCAGCCATGAGTGGGAACGCTTCATGCCAATGCTTGGGTTTACCGAGCAATATGGCAGCACGTTGTTTCATGAGCTCGATCACGGCTTTCCACTTGGGTGTGTTGAGCTCTACGGTCGCTTTCGAAGCGATGCGGAGTAGCAGCTCCCTCAGCACTTGGCAGTAAGCATACTTGACTGGCTGTCCATGGGCACTGGTAAAGAGCTTTGCCATTGAAAGCATGAAGTCGCACGTCCGATCCCAGACCTCTTCGGGGTAAGACTCAACTTTCATGTGCCTTAGCGCGCGGATCAACAAGGCGCCTTTGGCCTCATGATCTCTGTTGTACTGGTTCTTTGCAGCCAAATGGCTATCCACCATTTTCAAGTCGGCAATGAATTTCTCTTGCACCTGCTCAAAGATGAGTCCGCTCAGTACACCAAGCAGCTGGCTATAAATAGTCCAATTAGCGAGGTTGAGAGACGAGATATCCACCAAGTCTGGGTCTACAGTGCTGAGTTGGCCATAGAATAGACCTAGAAGGCGATCGGCCATTTCGAACGTGAGATTCTGAAGATCGGTCTGGGTCATGATCTCAATCAAGACACGGCAGAGAATATATGTGGAGACGGTAGAGCGCTGCTCAGCCTGCGTCACGGTATGCTGCAGTGCAAGAATGTGCTCAGCGGGGGATGCTACCGAGGCTGGGGGCTGGCTATCTGGCTGTTGCGTCGACTCGGTGTTTCGCCGGGATAGGGTAGGGTGGGGATGGGGTACTGGACTGGTTTGCCGTGCCTTGGATACATCAGTAAGGTCCTCGTCTCTCAAAAGGCAATTCGGGGGCCTACATTGAGTAGCTGGGTGCGCTGTTTGGATGCCTCCTCACTCTTTGCCTTGCGCCATAGCATTATGGTATCGATTAGGGGTTTGGGCTTCTGGCGAGCAATATGACCCAGCGCGGCTATAAGCTGGTCAAAGGTTGGGTCTACCCCAGGACCACAAATGCCTTCAACCTTTGCCTCGGGCTGACCTCTTTCTGTTGTACATTGGTTGATCTTGTGCTCAGCCTGGCTGATGAAGGAATTGAAGAGGTGGTGTAGGGCATATTCGCCCACTGTCTTGAGCTCATGGGGGTGCTGTGGGTGGCGGGATTGAGAGCGGTGGTGGTTATGGCCTTTGCGCGAGGATCTCGAACTGGGCGCCCGCTCAGGCTTGCGCAAGGGAGCATAGCCATCGGTATGTATTGGCTGGAGGGGAGGGCTTGCAAAGGGAATCGCGGAGCCAGGTTGCATGCCGTTTGCAGCAAAGGCGTCGGCTATGGATTCTTGCGACATGACGGCTCCATTGATGGTGGCACCGGCGGCGGCGATGATCTGGGGGCTCAGGGGACTCGTGGCGGGCGAGTTGACGAAGCTGGTGTTCCGCGAGTGCTGGATGCCGTGCACGATGGAGGTATTGCGATTGTGGGCGTAAGAGCCCGAGGGCTTGCGTTCGAGCGTGGCCAGGGTGCGGTCGGGGCTCGAACTGCTACTTGCGCCTTTTACGGCGGGCGTCTGTGAGCGGGACGTAATTGTTCGTGACGAGGCTGTCAGTGCCCTTCCACGCGTCTGGCTGGGCTCGCGTGAGGCCGACGAGGGGTGGTGGTCTATATGGTGCGACACATTCCCAGCCGGTGGCCGGGCTTGCAAGAGAGGGAACGCTGCTGATTGACAGGCACAGAAAAGGTCAGCACAAAGCAGTCGCAATAAAGCAGCAAAGTCGTCTCGACGACCATGTACGGCCGAGCATGGCACAGCAGAGGGCCGGCATGGTAGTCCAGAGGCGAGCCGTGTGGGGAGGGTGTTTCACGGTACCGTGTCCCGGGTTGGGGACGCCTAGAGAGTCACAGGGGGTGGGCGGGGGGAGAAAGCTACTTACACATGCCGCCGACTTGCCGTGCAGCATCTTCCACGTCTGACAGAGGATCTTTCAGCCCGTCGTCAGAGGCTCACGACAACAAAGGCAAGGCGGGTGAGGGGGGCGCGCTGGCTGTCATTGATGTCTTTTGGGGTTGAGGGAGTGGGTAGACCCTTGCCCTGTGCCTGACGGCTAGCCCATTTGGCGGCAACGATCATCAATGGCGCACCGGCAGCGTCGCGGCTCTGGAGATCCATCCGGATTTAATGTGCAATCCCACGTGGAGGACCAATTTGGCCATGCAAGCCTTGGACGCGGCCTCGAGAGGACAAGGGCCGGCGCTGTGGTGTTGAACTGCACGTGAGAAGCATCCTGCTTGGGTTGCAGGCAGTCATCAACTGCCTTGGTTGGGTACAGCGCGGAGCAGGAGAGGAGCGTCACGTGAATAGGCCGGACTAGAACCTCGGAGGGTCGGGCTGACTGACTGCCTGGCTGGCTGGATGGCAACCCCTTTACTATGTTGTTGTTGTAGCAGTAGTAGACTGAAGTGTTCTACGGGCAGTCTCGAACATCACTGTAAATAGGTACAGTTACGCATGTGCGTACATATGTATGTAAGTACTGACTCACTATGAGTATTACAGGAAATGAAACCCATCCGCACTTAGATGCGTCCATTCTCCGAAGTACTAGCCCCATGTGGTTTATTACCGTGCGCGCACAGGGGAATCGGCGTCTCGCTACCCTCCGTAGTCAATAGCGGGTACGTGTGTGTATGTAAACGGACGAAACCGATTGAGGCTAGGCAAATCTGCCATAAGAATGCAGCATATGCCACAAGGCGCAAGAGACGGTAGTTTTCCAAACTTGGGCAGTTGGGCTTAGTAGTGGCACACTGGCATGTGAAGTTGGCAAACCCGTTCCTTTGCTGCAGGCAGCGGTGATAACGCCAGCCCAGATTGGGTGCTTACGCAAATGGCGTACATTGGTATATGTACGCCTACACATGTCGACATGTACGCTGCAGGGTATTTTAGAGCGGAAAGCCGTCGACTTGTGGTATTGCATATTGCCCAGCCGGTACACTCGAGTGGCCGAGAAGCAGAATCTTCGGAGATGACTGATTTCATCAGAAAAAGCAGCCTTGTTGTTCAATGACTTGGCTGGCGCCGGGGGTGGTGAGCTTGCCACTAAGACTATAACAGCCAAGCAGCCAATCAGGTCAGATCAGATGCTTGTTTGCAGTAGGCAGGCATAGACGTGCTAGTAAAGTAGGTGTGTACGTAAGCATGCAAGTGTCCAATACCGAGTATCTGTGTACGGGCCAGGCAAGTTTGGCGGCAAGTAGTACTAGTATAGTCTGTATGGACGTAGTAAACGCCGGTCAAGGCGGGCCAAGGACCGCCCGGGTCTGGTTGATGAGCGTTTCCGACCCTCGGGACATGCGGACAGTGACCGATTGTCTGGCGTGAGCGTTGGTCGGCATTGCTTGACCGGCGGCCTCTTCACTAATGCGGCCAGTAAGCAGGGAGGGCTTCGCCTTCGGGAAACCCAGGGCTCCATTGCCGGCGGTGGCAGATGGCAGGCAGTCTGGGGCGGGACGAATCGGCTCCGGCTCTTGTCTGTGACGGCACTATCTGGCCCTAACGATCGCCTCGTCAGCAGGACGCTGCACAGCACAAAACGCGCGCAGACCCCTAGCCAGAAGGAAAAAAAGTATTGCATCCCACGCCCCTCCGTGTGCTGGTGTAAGTGTCGCTCATTGCTTGGGCAACACCAGGTTGCAGACTATATTTAAGTCCTGAGCCCCGTTAGCCGCTGCCCATGCTCCAGGGCCGCTGCAACGTTGCCTGTACATAAATACTACTGTACTGCCCTCTCGCTTGCCCGCCTTCGGTTGCCGAGTGATAGATAACAGTGTCAGCGCTGCCCCTCCGTCTTCGTTTCTCTCGTGCCTCCTGCTAACGCCTTTCCCAGCACCATGGCCCAACTCGATACCCTCGACATTGCGGTGCTGGCCGTCCTGCTGGTCGGCACCATCGCCTACTTCACAAAGGGCACCTACTGGGCCGTCTCCGCCAACCCATACGGCAGCTCTCTGGCCTCGGCTAATGGCGCAGCCAAAGCGGGCAAGTCCCGCAACTTCATTGAGAAGATGGAAGAAACAGACAAGAATTGCATTGTCTTCTACGGCAGCCAAACGGGCACCGCCGAGGACTATGCCTCGCGTATCGCTAAAGAGGGCCATTCACGATTCGGTCTCAAAACCATGGTTGCCGATCTCGAGGAATACGACTATGAGAATCTCGATACTTTCCCTGAAGACAAGCTTGCCGTCTTCGTCATGGCCACCTACGGCGAGGGCGAGCCCACAGACAACGCCGTCGAGTTTTACGAGTTTATCAGTTCCGAGGACGTCACCTTCTCCGAGGGCGGCGGCATCAGCGACAAGCCTCTCAGCAAACTCAAGTACGTCACATTCGGTCTCGGTAACAACACATACGAACACTACAATGTCATGGTCCGCAAAGTCGACGGGTTCCTGACAAAGCTTGGTGCTACTCGGCTAGGCTCGGCTGGCGAAGGTGACGATGGTGCTGGTACAATGGAAGAGGATTTCCTCGCATGGAAGGAGCCCATGTGGGCTGCCGTTGCCGAAAACTTGGGCTTGGAAGAGCGCGAAGCCTTGTACGAGCCCGTCTTCGAGGTCACCGAGAAGCCAGAACTCTCCCCCGAAGATGACACCGTTTTCCTCGGCGAGCCCAACAAGAACCATCTCGAGGGAAACCAAAAGGGCCCCTTCAACGCCAACAACCCCTACATCGCCCCTATTGTCGAATCCCACGAGCTCTTCTCCGACCCAAACCGAAACTGTCTGCACATGGAAATCAGTATCGCTGGCTCCAACCTATCATACACTACTGGTGATCACATCGCCATCTGGCCCACCAACGCTGGCAAAGAAGTCGACCGCTTGTTCAAGGTTCTCGGCAAGGAAGACAAGCGTCATACCGTCATTGCTGTTAGAGGTCTTGACCCTACTGCAAAGGTTCCCTTCCCTTCGCCGACCACCTACGATGCCGCCATCCGCTACCACATCGAAATCAACGCTGCTGTGTCTCGTCAACTCGTCTCGGTCATTGCTCAGTTTGCTCCCAACGACGACATCAAGGCTGAAATTACAAAGCTTGGTAGCGACAAGGATTATTTTAAAGAGCAAGTCACGGATCGAAACCTCAACCTAGGACAACTGCTCGAGATTACTGGAAAGGGCGCCACTTGGGACAAGATCCCCTTTTCCTTCCTCTTCGAGACCATGGTCAAGATCCAGCCCCGCTACTACTCAATCTCCTCATCCTCATTGGTACAGAAAGACAAGATCTCCATCACTGCCGTTGTCGAGTCCATCGAGAAGCCAGGCGCGCCATACGCTCTCAAAGGTGTCACTACCAACTACCTGCTTGCCCTTAAACAGAAGCAGCACGGAGACCCCAACCCAGATCCCCATGGCCTCAACTACGCTATTACCGGTCCCCGCAATAAGTACGATGGTATTCACGTCCCAGTGCATGTCCGTCATTCCAACTTCAAGCTCCCCTCGGATCCCTCAAAGCCCATCATCATGGTTGGTCCTGGTACCGGTGTCGCGCCTTTCCGTGGCTTTGTCCAAGAGCGAGCTGCGCAAGCCAAGGCTGGCCAGAACGTTGGCAAGACTGTTTTGTTCTTCGGATGCAGGAAACAAGCGCAAGACTTTATGTATGCTGATGAGTGGAAAGTAAGTTCACGTTACTCCTTCTTGACTGCTTTGCTGTTACTAACCTGCCGTGCAGCAATACCAACAAGACCTCGGCGACAAATTCGAGATGCACACAGCCTTCTCTCGAGATGGCCCCCAGAAGGTCTACGTGCAGCACAAGATCGAAGAGAATGGCGAAACCATCAACCAGCTGCTCGAGCAAAAGGCTTACTTCTATGTCTGCGGTGATGCCGCATACATGGCCCGTGAGGTCAACACCCTACTCGGCAAGATCATCTCCAAGTACCGAAATGTGTCCGAGACCAAGGGTGAGGAGATTGTAAAGGCCATGAGGGCATCGAATCAGTACCAGGAAGATGTCTGGTCATGAGGGGCGAGACTAGAAATAAAAGGGCGTCTGGGGGGGGACACGGCTTCTAGAACATGCATTTTCACGGTTAGATCTGGAGTGGACGACGGCGTTTGATCTAACAACAACGTTTGGTCTTGGGCCCTTTTGGGTTTGGATTTGTCGCGCAATAAGTTCATTTAATGCTGTTGGAACGCGTACTTTGGCATAGCCTGCGATGCGATGGGGTCGTTTGATAAATAACGACACCTGTACTCTGCATCTTATCTCACTCTGGCTAGAGTTAATGTAGTTGCTGTATCAGAATAGGAATATCAAAGTCTGCACAGTTTCATGTAGTGGCATTCTGCTGTGAAATGGACCAGTTCCGCTAGGCGTGACTGCTGGTACTGATTGGTCATGGTCATGCAATGATTTGTGTTGGGGTTGCTTCCCCTTAACCTCATCTCTTCCACCAACTTCCATTGCTATGCATACATACCAGCCAAGCCGGAACTAGCTGTTCACTTTGACCCACATGGTTTTCAGCAACGACTGCGCCGCGATAATCATCTATGCACCGCTCTGGACACAAAGCCTAGAGGCGGCCCCCAACATTTTACTTTGCGTGCCAGGATTGTCGCGTGGCAAGCCCCAATTGCTCAAAGTTGCAGGCATATATGGCTATATAGGCCATATAGGCCACGACTCTCAGGTCTGCGACAGGACGTTACACAAAAGTCCCGGTCAAGTGTCGTTTTCTGTATCTACCTGGCCGCGCATTGCATCCACAGTGACTTCTTTGACTGTAGGTCGGCGTGAGCTAGTCACTCCCCGCCACCGCCCGAGCATCTGCGGGGCAACTACTCAACATCATGCTGAATGCAGTGAGCCGAGGCTCCATGGAATCTCTTTTACATGTCAGGGCTTGATCGTCTCTGCGTATTGTACGGCGCTGTAGACGCGACTGGGAAGGGCTTGGTCAGCCTCGTTGTCTTTTTTATGGTTGCGGTAGCGAGGAGATCCAGAATCCAGGTCTGAGGTTGGATCGAGTAACACTGTTGAAGTCGTGACGGACCAAGGCTGAAGCAGCTCTCTACAAACCGGAACAAGCCATTACATGAACGCATGCGTGCCATGAACATGCGACATAGAGCGGCCGCACGACATGTAAAATTCTCTTGAACAGTCCTTACAGGCAGGCATGGCGTGGACAGCTGACGAATGACCGTACCTTGAAGCGCCACTCTTACAGGGTTCCCTGGACTTCCTGGTTCCTTTGCTACTTGCCGGGCAACAGTCAGTCGACTCTTACTCTGCGATATCGGCATGGGGCCACTACGCGAGCATGGATGTTTTAACAGCCGGGCAACGATTCGGATAGTTGCGCAGCAGCCTATGCGACACGGTAATCGGTTCGGTAACGCCCATGCACCACGCGAGGAGGCGGACAAGTCTCTATTTGTCAAGCTCGTATTACTTGAGTAGAAAAGATGGCTTCAAGTATCCACTTCCCGAGGACTTGAGAGGGGCATGTACGTATACAATCCTAGTCAGCATGATCTCTTGCTCTGACTGCACTCCAAGTCTTTCATGTACTGATCAAACTTCGATAGCCTCTCTTGTCACTATTCCGGGGCACGCGTTGCACGCACAGTGTGGGCTTGATTGTCTTGTTTCTTGGAAAAATGACGTTGGGTGCACTGCTCGAGCAGGTTGGGGAGACCCAAGCCTGTGGACCCGCCCTTGCATTTGCATTACCGTCGCCGACAGCAGAAAACCGTCGGATACCGAATATGTTTGAAGGAAGGGAGCTGATGACTCTCAATCTGGTGTCCCATAGGCTCTCATCACTCGAGGGCGCTTCCTCAACGGTATCGTGTGGGTCTCCACGCACCCGCTTTGAGCTCTTGATCCACATCTTCACAGACGGCGCTGGCTGCACAGCGCCGGCTCGTCGCGCGGGTTACAAGCGTGCTGCACATGCACCGGCTGGGATGCTATCACAGGTGGAAAAAAAGCTGACAAGATGATATGAAAGGAGGAGCGCTCTGTTTGTGTAGCATAACCAACACAATGCTTGCTGATAAGTTCTCAAATAGGAACTATAAACGCCTAAGAATATGGAAAACAGGTCTTTGCGCAATTCTGAGGGCTGGGTGGAGTGTACAAGTCACAAAACGATAGGTCAAATCCGCACCAGGGAGAGGAGTACGACGGATCTCGGGTGACGAAAAAGAGATACGTTTGTAGCGTTCAGAGATACAGTAGCCAGCAACGAAGCCTTGCGGTTGTGATTCTGTTACAGCGCTTCTCAGCCCTGCTGCAAGGCCGGTGTGGCTGCATTTGCCGTTATATTCTAGGGGAAACTTGGCTGCTGCGGGGAGAGACGCAATGTCGTCTGTCTGCTACGCACGAGGTGACGGCTGCGTCCGTGGGACGCACGCAAGATACACAACGGCTGATACCACATACTTTTACGGCTTTCTTGCTGCTCTCACGAGGCCAAATGTATCGTCATGCACAACTCCGCGATGTAACGCCCTCATGTGATAAATTAGACCAACATTCCGCCGTAAGAAGATGGAACAGAAGACCGCACATTTCACGACCTCCAGATTTTGACATCGATACTTGTAATAGCTCTTTCGATAGTATTCCCTAAGGCATTTGCCGGTACGATATCTGAACGGAATCCGCCGCCACCGAAACGCAGGTGCTCTCGTCGTTGTGTGCGTGGATATCTTGTTCATACGATTGACTTTAGAAACTGCATTGCTAAGAAGGTGAGTCCCCTTGCTCTCTACCTCCCTGTTACTGGGCGGCTTCCTTGTCAAGGCTTCCACCTGCCTCTGCACCGCCATGTTCACTAAGACAACACCGCCGTGGCTCTTTCCCTTCTGCAACGCCTGGGCGCCGCCCTCTTGTACCACATCTGGCTTCGTCCTCCCATTTCTCTTCTCCTCTCCTCCACTCTTCTTTGTCTCTTTCTCACCAGTACGCATCAGTGGCCACATTCTTTGTAGCTTTTCGCCAGTCAGTCATTCATCTCAACACACCTCGATGCCTTGCTATCATCTCTCGTGCCGATGCTGACTGTCCAACAGCTTTGGAGTCACTACCGGTCCCCCGCACATTGCAAAAGCTTGACATTTACGACCTGGTAAGCCCCTTTCACCATGCCAGGTGGCTTCTCACTTTCACCGTCTCGAGTCCACTAGCTCCCCTGCACTTCTCGGGTCACTATACGAGGTCCTCCCCTTTCATTTTCATTCGTCACCATACGATTCCGCTACGTCAGACTCCTTTCACTAGAATTAAGGCTAACCTTCTACTCAGAGCAACTTTCTTCTCTGCATCTCAGTTTCCTGTTCGCACCCGTTGTTGAGACTCTACCTTGTCTTCCTCCTAGGTCCGCATCCTCAGTCTGCCCAGAACTACTCGCAACTCAAGTGCGCGACGGCACTCTTTCCACCAACTGCCTCCTTGCTCTAGACTCTATTTCCTTTGCAAAGCCACTGCAATGGCTGCCAACAGTCGTCAACAGAGCTATGTGGCTCCTACTGTGGGATACAAGGGTCAGCATATGCTCAACAATCAAGGTCATGGGTCCGCCCAATACCTCCCCCGAGGTCTGCCTATGTCCCCCCATGGTGATGATGGAATACAAGGTCTGACGAACAGCATGGCAGCCCTCGGCATGCACGCCTCTTACGGATCCTCCGCTACTTCCAAGCCTGCCAACTCTGTACTACCAGGCGTTTCTTCCGACTACGGCAATATTCCAATTTCCAACGGGCAGGGACTCTGGGTCCCGAACCAGCATGTCATTGGATCCATGTATCCAATGATACCTGGCGCTCAGCATCAGGCCGGTATGACACCTTCTCCTGGCATGTATAGCCATGCTGGCACGTACGTTCAGCAGGCAGCATATCAGTATGGCCAAGGCGTCATCGACAACAGCCCTGTTCCAACTGCTTGGACGGCTCGTATGTCATCAGCCGAGATCCCATCGCTCATGACACCCCGCCGTGACTCCATCTCTTCCAATGAGAACGACAATCCTGGCACACCTCACGGTAGCGGTGGCATGTACCGTTACGGCAACAACACTGCTATCATGGACCGTTCTCCGAACGCAGTTTACTTGAGCAGTGCTACCCCTTCCCCATCACAGTTGGCCCATCCCTACCAGGTCATGGCCCCGATACAGAAGCATCAAACCATACCTACATTGCCTCCGCATCTGTTGTCGCTGGTGCACCAAGAGCCACCTATTCCTCGTGCTATTCCCGCTCCTAGCTCCCCACACAAGCCACTTGACCGTAGCCTGGAGAACAAGACTGGTGAAACCAACGTCTACATCCGTGGGCTACTTCCTGAGACTACGGATGAGATGCTTCATATGTGGGGCAAGCGCTTTGGTGACATTCAGAGCTCCAAGTCCATCATTGACCTCAAGACCAATCTTTGCAAAGGGCAAGTGACTTATTGCTCGTGATGTCCCTGTACTTACTGACTCGTTGATACAGGTTCGGCTTCATCAAATATCATAACTTCGAGGATGCCGAGGACTGCATTCGCGGCTTTCACTATCTTGGATACGAAGTCAGCTTCGCTCGTGTATGTTTCGGTTGCCCAAGCACTTATTCTGACTTGCTGACCTCTTATAGGAATCCTTCTACTCCAAGCTCAAGAAGTTCGCGGACGAGAGCAACACCAATCTTTATGTGTCCAACATCCCCAAGAACATGAATGAGCATGTAAGTGACTACAGAACTCTTCTTTTCCTCGCTCTAACAAAAACCAGGAACTCGCCTCAATATTCGCACCTCACAAGGTGTGTTCGAGCAGAATACTCCGTGATTCCTCTGGCACTGGCCGTGGTGTCGGCTTCGCTCGGTAAGGCATAGCACTTTCTGTCAAAAATCGGACATCACTAACCGTCATTAGTTTTGAATCTCGCGATATCTGCGATTTAGTCATCAAGGAATTCAACAATACTCCTGTGTCTAAGCCTGGTGGCGAGGAACATCTCATTCAGATCCGCTTCTCAGATACACATGAGCAGAAGATGCTGAAGCAACAAACTGCTGCAGGCCGCGTATTTCGTGCTGCAGAATATGAAGTCGGCGTTGCTCAGGCCAGGGCTCTGGGAACGCCTGATCGTTACCTTTCCGCGTCTCCGATATCGCCAGGCCACGCCAACGAATTCGAGATGTTCATGCGCGGCCAGCGGCAGCCATGGTCGCCCCCAGTACCATCTACGCTAGGCCCTGCCAGGTCTTCTGTATACTACATGCCCCAGGGTGGACCCATCAAGAGCGACGATGATATTTCGGAGAATAACGTTGAAGTCAAGACAAACCCCGTGACTCCAGTCAAGACCGATGACAAGTCAGCTTCGCCAAGCCGGTTCTCCAACCGCAACGACTGAACGCACATCTTTTCAAGTCACCTTTCACGTACTCATTGTTCACAACTGCTGTATCAGCATTTAACTGTGGTATTCTCTTGGAGACTTCTTTGGCAATGGTCGCATACTATGAGCACAAGCTGCCAGGAACGCGTTATCTCAACGCGTCACATCGCAGCACTGTGTCTGAAGCTTTGGGCTTTCGGCATTCATTCCTGCAACCCATTCCAGTCTCTATCTTCACGCGGTGGGGCGCTTAATATCTTTGTTCTTGGCCTCGGCACCTGGGACATATCCTTCTCATCGAAATCAGGCTCGCGTTCCTGTCTAATGACTATGCTTGGGCGGCTTCTTCTTTTACATTTCAGAAGTATTTGTTAGTATCTGGGCAAGCCAGTGAACCAAAAGGATGTTAGGATGTTATTCGGGATATCTCTTTTGTTTCCTCATCGATGGCGAGGGCAGGATTCATAAGGGTAGCTTCTATGGTCGAATTTGTCGTAGCTTCGATAGTTCTTAGTATGATACATTTTCTTGGTGCTATGCGATTTGACCATGGCTACCGTTGAAGGTCCATGCTTGACTTTGGTGCTCTTTGACTGCACACAACCTAGCTTTCGTTGCTGCTGTCACTAATCGGGCAAAGATCGATTGCTTGTGAGGGGCTGTCAATGATAGTCTGGACTGTTTGTCACATGAACTGCCCATGATATTGGATACGTTATACAGGCTGTAACATACATATACGCCTTGCCGAGACAGTAATCTATACTTGCTACTTCAGTACGCATATCCAACAGTTGACCTTGTTCCTATTGTGCAATTCCTTTCATCACCGTAGTTTCCAGAAAGAAGACGACGTATACACGGTGCAAAACGATATGATACAAGGCAGAAGGGCAACAAACCCCTGCGTAAATCTATTAGGATGTACAAAAGTGCCGATTGTGCACAAATGCTGCCTATGTTCTACAAACGATAAAAAGGGAAACGCAGAAGCGGGCCAATAATCATGTCACGTTTCTTTTTCGTTCCTCTCCTTTGATCTTTTCCTTTTCTGGCTTTGATCGTGTCGCTCAATCTTCCCACTCTGGGTTCTATAATTATTTACGTTAGCATTTTGGCATCTCTTAGGGATTAGAAAGGGGTCAGCTTACCTTGCGCAGGATAACCACACCTTCCAGTACATTTGTTAGGCTGAGGTACTTCTCGTCTTCCAATTCTGCTCTCTCGCCATGTGCCAGCAGCACCGGTGTGCTCTGTGTCTGCCATCCAGTGATGGTCTTTGGACGACCAGCCTGACCCACAATATCTACTGCTTGACCAACGCGCACGTTGACTGTGAGTGGCTTGAGTTCCTCATCGAGAGTAATGAGGAAGCGCGGTGACATGGCGGTAGCCAAGTAGTAGAGGAGGTAGTGTGAGTCGCCGGCAACAAAGGACTTGGCATCAATGAGAGACACAAGGACGGTAAGGAGACCTGAGGCTGCGACGCGAGACAGGACCTGGCGGTCAGTGTGGAATGGGTTGAGCGAGAGCGTGCCCTTGCCAGCGTGCAAGAGACCTTGCGCTATGCGGACCATGAACAACGCGTTGGGGTCGCGGTGGTAGTAACTGGCTAATTGTCTGAGAAGTTGTGCCAGACGAGCATTGTTGGTACCAGCACCGCAGAGACCCATGGCAAAGATGGCGTTGATGGCGACATCGTTGTCATTATCGTGAGAGTATCTCGAGAGGGTGTCGTAGACCTTCATCTGTGGGTTGCTAGGGCTGATGAGACCCAGAGCAAGAGGCACAGCCTTGCGGATGTTAGCCTCACCGTAATGCATCAGGTGACCGAGGGTGCGCAGAATCATCTCTTGGCCGACATCCTCGCCCATAGCGACTAGTGAAAGACCAATAACCGCATATGACTGAAGAAGCTCGTCGCCCTTCTTCTCCTCACTCTCGTCCTCAATGTGCTCGTTGCAGATATGTAGCAGTTGCTGGATCTTCAGCACCGCACCAGTACCCGCCCATGCACACACCTCGGTGAGAACAGAGGCAGACTTGGCCATGGGGTGGTCGAGCGCCTTCAATGTTTCCAGAATGACGTCGACCTCTTCTTGTTGGCCAAAGAAGAGTAGAGCAAGACCAAGGGCCATGAAACGAGTCCACTTGTCCTTGAGTTGCTTGGTTCGGTCCTCGTCCAAAAGAGTGTTCATCAAGGCGTCTGTGACGTCTCCATTGGCGGAGCCGACAAAAATCATTCCAAGAGACAATGCTGCCATAGCAGAGAGCTGCATGTCGAGTGTGGTGTCACTGACCACCGGCAAGAGGACGTCGAGGAGGTCTTCCTTGTTCGACCCAGCGTATGCAAGACCAAGACCCATGATGGCAGCCAAACGGATGTTCTTGTTCTTGGAATTTATGTTGTCCTCATCTCCCAGGAGAGCCATGGCAGGATCGGAGTCCATTCGTACCCCAGAGTTGAAGATACCAGTGGCAAGCATGGCACCAGCCTTGACCATGTCCTCTTCGACTTGAGTGTAGGGGTCAATTCTGTCAAGACCCTCTTCCACGTCCCAGAGCATAAGCATACCCATGGACGCGGTTGTTGAGAGCATACCCTCGTCTTTAGTCTTCCATACCCAGCTAGTCTTAGTAGCCTCGCCCAACATGAGCTTGTCGTTAGCGTAACCCGCATTAACAAAAGCATTGACAAATGCGGAAGCGAGGTTGTGTCTGGCGGAGTCGGTATTGGTGAGGCCGGCGGTCCTGCTGCTCTCGAGATGCGTCTTGTAAATGTCGTCGGGAGACTTGGGGTCCAGGATGTTTAGCTCCTTGCCGAGCGCTCGGAAGTGATCAGGCAAGCGGGTGTTGTTAAGACACTCCTGTAACTCAGGATCTTCGTCCTCGGATACGTCAAACCATATCCGCTGTCGCCCGCAAAGGAAGGCCATTTGCCTGCGAATGGACTTGTCCTTTGTGGCATCAAAAGCTTCTTGGATCAGCTCCTTCTCGTGTAACCGTATGGCTATCGCCATGGCCTGTGTGTACTGCTTGTATTTGGCATAGATGCGATAGGTGGTGCGGAGGAACTTGTCATTGTCCGGGTATGTGAGCAGGGGTACGTTGCTACGACGGTTAGTAAAACCCGTAATAGTACATCTTGAAAAGCACATACCTGACCATGTAAAGTGCTACCCTCGAGTATGTGTTTTCATCAACGTATTGCTCAATTTGGTCAATCATCTCGAGCTCGGACAGGATGTCGACAGCATCGGCCTCGGCGTTGTGTTTAAGGAAGAAGGGGACGAGGGTCGAGGCGAGGTCGGTCACATCATCGGTGGATTTGTCGTCGTTGAGGCGGTTCTGGTATTCGGAGCCAATTTCAAGCGCAAGGTGGCGCATGTACTCGTGGCCCCATGAGCCGAGATCTGTGGAGGGGGCTTCGAGGCGGTACTTGAGGCAGTCCAGGCGCTCCTCGTCGGAGTATGTCATTCCCAGAACGGACATCATGTCGGCGAACGATTGCTTTTTCTCCAATTAGCCCTGTCTCGCGCCCTTGAACAGCCACATCAACGTACCTTGTTCTCGCCGGCTGGCCATGATGCGTAGGCCTTCTCTAGGCTCTCGTAGTGTGGTCGGAGTAACTTAAGCGGCTGAGGCACGGCGGTCATGGAGCTCGTCGATGTCTTGATGAATTCCTTGATCTGGTCGAGTGCGGGCTTATACAGGCTGGTGTCGGATCCCTAGGAGAGGTACAAGGTCAGCGCATGCTGCGGGGAGCACGGGAGACAGCATCACATACCAGTATCCGGTCTGCAAGCATGTCCAGGTCGCTCTTGAGCTGTTGGTCTTCCTCGCTAAGCTCCTCTGCCGTTGACCGTCAGTATATAATCACCGGGATAGCTACCATCTCAGCTTGATTGCAGGCCAGACATACCGCCAGTCGTCGCCACGCCGCCCTTCTTGTCCTCTGCATCGGGCTTTGCATCCTTGCTCTTGTCTGCATCGTTTGCGGCCGGCGCCTTGCCCTTGCCCTTGTCGGCAGTCGTGGGCTTCTTGTCGTCGTCCTTGGCCATGTTGATTACGATATGTCGCTACCACCGGCGGCGAACTATGTCTATTGTGCGGGGAGATAGCGGCGTCGACGGCCGGTAATGAGGGGGCTGCGTTTAGTGATGGGAGATGTATACGCGCCACTCGAATGAAACGGGAGCAGCTTTAAGGCTGGCGAGGGGAGTGATAATGGGCGGATTGATGTCAACGAGGCAGCTCTTGCGTTCGCGTACCACTTCCGCCGCGCTAGGGCCAAGCACCGTCCGCCGATGATGAGCTGCGGCGGCGGCAGCGGGCGCTCAGACCCTCTCTCGCCTTAGAACCATCCAAAAATTATATTCTTCCATTCACCCCAGCCCCAGCAACCACCTTCCTCCTCACCCGGACAGCCGTCGGAATACGCCTGCCATGAAACTCAACGTCAAGAATATTCGCTACCTGACCGCCGATGACTGGCGCGTCCTGACTGCGGTATGCGCCCGCAGCCCGTGTCTTCGTCTGTGTCTATGGTGGGGGGACTAACGCTGATCAAGACTATGACAGACAGAAATGGGCAGTCGAAACCATGAGATTGTGCCCACGCCTCTGATTTCCCAGATTGCGGCTCTCCGCTCAGGCACTGGCGTTCACCGCTGTATTTCCAACCTGGCCAAAATCGGCCTCATCGCAAAAGTCCGCAATGCCAAATACGACGGCTACCGCCTGACGTACGGCGGCCTCGACTACCTCGCCCTACACACCCACCAGAAGGCTACTACTGTCTACTCGGTTGGCAACCAGATTGGCATAGGCAAGGAGTCGGACATTATTGTGTGTGCCTCCGAGACGGGCAAGCAGCTGGTTCTTAAGATTCACCGTCTGGGCCGCATATCCTTCCGCACAGTCAAAGCGAACCGTGACTATCTGCGGAATCGCCAAGGTGGCTCGTGGATGTACATGTCGCGTCTCGCCGCCTTGAAAGAATATGAGTTCATGAAGGCATTGCGAGCCGAGGGCTTTCCAGTCCCCGAGCCCGTCGGCCAGAACAGGCACACTGTCGTCATGAGCCTCATCGATGCCTTTCCAATGCGCCAGATCTCCAAGGTCGGCAATCCTGCGCCTCTCTACGCTGAACTCCTCGCTCTCATTGTTCGCCTTGCACAATATGGTCTGATCCACGGAGACTTTAACGAATTCAACATCCTTGTCGAGGAGCGTACAGAAAAAGATGGCGACGTGACCCTGGTACCTACTCTTATCGATTTCCCGCAAATGGTTTCCATCGACCATGCCAACGCCGAATACTACTTTGACCGCGACGTCGCCTGTATAAAGCGCTTCTTCGATCGTCGTTTTGGCTTCACAAGCGACGAGCCCGGCCCGTTCTTCAAAGATGCGACAAAGAAGCTGGTTAAGAGGTTGGATGTCGAGGTGCAGGCCTCTGGTTTCAGCAAGAAGATGGCAAAGGAACTGGAAGTTTACATGAAGGAGCACGGTATTGACGGCGACGCTGCAAACGCCGAATCAGGTGTGGCTGGTGACGAGCCTGGTGACGAAGATGAGAATGAAGCTGGTCTTGAGGAAGACTATGGCGAGGCTGAAGACTACAATGACAATGAAGGTGGACCAGTTGGTGACGATGTTTCTGCTGAAACCGAATCGAAACATGACGGCGAGCAGCATGCACCCACAACACTCGCTTCTCAAATGACGATCCTTGAGATCAGAGACAACGACCCCCTACCAGACCTCGACGACATCAAGCCACCCCCACCATCTGGTCCTACAATAACAACAAAGGCAGCTAAGAAGAAGGCCGGATGGGCCTTGTAAATCCGTCCAACCCGTACCTTCAACTTCATCACTCCTCTTTCTTCAGCGATACCCACGATTCCACACGACGCCTAGGCACTTGCATCTAAAAAAAAGTAAGATTTTGAGACATGTATAGACAAGAAAAAGAAAGAAAGCATTGCATGATTGAATGATATCCATTTACCCATCTACCTCCTGCTTCTACATTACCACTCCATATGCTCTGTAGTCCTCCCCTGTATGCATCTCCCCCGCTTTTGTCAGATCGGTTCCAGTCCAACAGACAATCAACACCACCATCTCTCCATATCACCCCAACAAAACAAACACATCCGCAAACACACCCTCCTTCCGCAACTTATCCCTCGCATACTTCTCCTTGTCTCTCCTCACCTCCTTCTCCCACGCTTTGTCCTCCTCCCTGCGCACTTTCTCCTTCCTCTTCTCTTCCTCGTCCATGATGGCACAGTACGTCATGTACCATTCCGGCTGCCCCGTACAACTGTGAGCGCCGCGCTTGTCTTTGTGCGATGGGCGGTGGGTCCCTATAGTGTAGTTTGGTGGCTCGAGGAGAGACATGGTGTTGGGTTTGGATTTGCGGTATGAATGCAACACGGAGGTGACGTTAGGGGAGGATAAGTAGTGGGATACAAAATCTGGGGTTTTTTGTGTGTCTTTTGGTTTCTTGGTTGTAGGTTTGGATTTTTTGTCGTTTTTAGTGAAGAGGAGAGAGTTGTTCTGGGTACGGGGTTGGTTGACTTCGGCCTTTGGTTTGGCAAAGAGGGTTGAGCAGTGTGAATGCATAATGAGAGTTGGTTGAGTTGATTGGGTTATTAGGATCGATCTAGTTGGCTGAGTTGGCTGAGTTGGCTGAGTTGGCTGAGTTAATTTGGAAAGCAACGGAGTATCAGTACTGCTGGAGTGATTTAATAGTGAGTGTGCGCATTGGGCTTGTTCAGTCGGGCGTCCGGCTATATGCGGTCATACACACCGGTTTCACTCACACTTCTTCATCATTCTGGGGATGCGTAGACTACTCCGGTCAAGGTTTTGGGTGTTCCGGAGGCCAGGTGGTCACGTTGATAGGCTGTAGAGGTTACTGATGATAAAGGAATCATGGATTTACGTGTAGAACAGGTACAACAAAACGATACATCTCATCTTGAAGTGATCTTCTCCTTGAAAACTAAGAAATACCAAATTGACTCCATTGGATATTTCTATTGGGTATCATAAGCCACTGCCACCTTGTACAAGATAATGTCTTGCCGTTAACAGCCTGTTGCTGAGTGGCGATCCAGACCAACCAATACACAACCCGTCCCGAGGCCGCGGAAGTGGTCTTGGCATTCACCCTGTTCTTTGATTCACGGCGATTTGCCTCATCATATGCTGCGTTAGTCGTGGCGGGGACGCTAAGTGCGCAAAGTGAAGATTTCCACATCGAGGTAGTTCCTAACACTAACGTGAGTAACTTTCACTCTGCCATTGAACTTGGCGTAAGGATCAGCTGAGTAGATATATTTGGAGCGGGTGGGGAGTTTGGGGCTCT
>Ga0115846_100552_pt1 | contig 19293 bp, 27 predicted proteins | sample InSIn5gowninarea_2_FD_83860 | JGI IMG/M metagenome (GOLD analysis project Ga0115846, IMG submission 83860)
TACATGTAAGACGTGACGAAGAGACTTGTTGCAAGGAGCGGGACGACAATTCCGGCCAATCTGAGACGTGCTGTATCTTCAGGAAACGGTGGCGCGGGCGACAGAGCGTTTGCGAATCGTTCCCACGTGTCCGCAAAATCCCCTAGTCCGTGCATGATTGGTCGCATCTTGTTCCACATCGCCACCTCCATAGGCACCTTCGTCTTGTCGTGGTGTTCCGATGTCTTTCCGCCACTCGCAGACATGCGAGCAGAGGAGGCGCCGAGTGCCATAGCAGCAGGATCAGGGACAGAATCATGCGGAGCTCCTTCTTCCGATGGAGGTTCGTTCCCAGGGTGTTTGCCAGTGGCACTACTGAGCGCGACGTGCGCAATGCTATTGAAGAAATTCGCCGCCTCCGCCTCAAGTGCTTCTCCCTTGTGATTCTCTGGCGCTCCAGTCGCACTGTCGTGGCTGCCAAGGACTCCTGCCTTGGGTTTCTGGACTCCGCCAGTTTTACTGTCGACCAAGGCGAGAGGAGCTGGAGGAAAGAGAAAGTCGCGCGATGGTGGGTAGGCGATGAGCGCGATGATGGTAGCGACAAAGAGAGGCATGAGGAGATCGAACGTCCAGCCAACGGCGTATGCCTTCGAGAGATGTTAGTACAGTTTAACAAAATGTTGAGATCACTTGCAGTAGCAAATGCAGCTGTGCGTTGTGTCTCACGCCATGAACGTAGTCGAGCCATCTGCTTTACAAAGCCGAACAAACCAATAATCTGTGGTGGGTGAGCTCGGGCGTTAAAATTCGTGCATTCTACTTACCACTGTCATGTAGAGACGTTCCACAGTAGCTCGCAGTTTGTCCGGCGAGAATTCCTCCTCATCAGCAACATTCATATCCAGGTTCCCAGGTACTGGTGCTGTTGTTTCCTTGACATGGTAGATTTGCTTTGGCCAACATATCAGCCTTTTTACGACTTTCTCGATAACCAAGTTGACCATACTTTGTTGAAACGTCGCACAAGTAGCCAAAGCTCCTCATTCTCCATCCCCCCCACCAAAGGGGCAGGAATCTTTTCTGCTGGTTGTTGCCATCCAAGGTCCTTAACCTCCGCATCATGGGTCTCTTGTGCTGACCCTACGATATCATGGTCTGCACTGGCCAATGCATGGCTGGCAGTAGGCTCATCGTCGAGTGTGTATGACCGTGAGTGGTGGGTGGGATCTGTGGTTTCTGGACCAGGCAGCAGGTCTTTATAGACGACACCAGTGCCGGACATGTTAATCTTCCTTGTGGTCGCAGAGGCCGGCAGGCGCCTGAATAGCTTGGGCAATGAGATTGTTGATTGCACTTTGTTGTGTGCAAAATGTCGCAATTCGCAAGCGAGGGGAGATGAGAGGACGGTCACGCATGTATGACATGGAAGCTCCACCTCTGACGTAATCCAAAACAAGAACAGGGTTTGACCTCAGCCCTATAGATCGAGGCTCCTCGCTTTGCTGAGTCTAGACCATTAGGTGGATCCACAGGTCATTAGGAACGTTGGAGAGGTAGGCAATGGGACGCAGAGTGGTCTCAATAATGACCCTCCCAGCGGCATCACACAATTCGCCCGAATCATGGTATCTTCGGTATCAGCAAGGCAAAAATGCTTCAAAAACAGTTGCAAGGCATGAGCGTAGTGCGCTTTGTCCATTCGAGGCATCTTTCAGCTCGCGTAATCACTTGCTGAACAGACCCAAGCAGCTCGATCTTCACGATGCTGCCCCTACAGGCCGACATGTGTTTTTTGGCGCGTGTCTTTGATCAAGTGAGTAATGATATTTCTATAGCGAGCTCTGACAATTAGCAAGGTTGCCTGTTTGATGCTCTAGCTTGGTTATACGTGACGAGCCTACGAGGGAATGACCTTTGTGGCGTTGTTCGGCAGCCTGGCCCTGAACAATACATATGGGTGGATCCTCCTGTCTGTCCCTGGCCATGTCTGTGGGCTGAAATTGAGCTGGTTGACTGTGAAGTATAGATAACCATCCGTTCCAACCGACACTGTTTGGGTTGTTAGCGCTGGAATGCCGTGGCAGAATAGGTGCATAGCCTTACATGTATCGACCCAGTTGATCCTGGGGTCTCTCACAAACGTGCTAATAGTCTGCTTCGATGGATTGTAGATCGAGACGCTCTCTTGTTCGACTTGTCCCATGTAGATGTAACCGTTCGTGTCCGTTTCGAATCCGTCCGTAACCCCTGCGAACCATGTTAGCGCACTGCGCACAGGAAGGCAGGGCCATATCTGCTAACCTTTCTGACCCAAAGAATTGACTGCAGCTTGACATCTAACCTCACTCATCGCCCCTTGGAAACGTAGTAGATTTGTAGGAATAGAATAGAGATATCTTCCGCTGGTGGGTGCGAAAAACAGTGTGGCACCATCTCTGGACAGAGCAATGCCATCTGCACCGAATCCCATGAAAGTCTTGGGCTGCCCTGCCATATGACCGTAGAGAGGTTGGCCCCACACAAACGGGACAAACTGCAGCTCCGGACGAGTTCGTGCGTCCCCATTCAAATGGCGCCAGGAGTTGCCAGACGCGAGGTCCACGATAATGATGCCGGTGCGGCCTTCGGCGCTGCTGTCCGTAATGTACGCAACACCGCTGCTGTTCGCATTCGACAAACTGGAGCGAAGGTCAAAGCGAACATCATTCAGGTAGGAATCGGGATATGCAACAGTCGGAGGAAAGACGATCGTTTGGAAAATAGTGTTGTTGCGGAGGTTGATGCCAACAAGCTTTGGTCCACCGTAGGAAGCGGAGGTCAGCATACCACTCATAGGATCGATGGCACGTCCGGTGTCCAGCACCCAAAGACGATCGGCCGAATCGATGACTACTGACTGTACGCCGATGAAGTAATTCTGGTAATTGGCAGACGTGGGCGGTGTCGTAGTGTAATTAATGGCGCCGCCTGGTGGACTGTTGATTTCTGCAGTCGGATACGCCCTTTCGGTGTTGTTTGCAAGGAGTTCGGCCACAGCATGCCTCCCATTCATACCAGTGTTTGTATTGTTCGCGTCAAGACCGGCTGGGTAGTTTGAGAACATGCGCCCAGTGGATGAGACCGCAACACCTGAAAGAAGTCAGCGCGTGTCTATGATTAACAACATTTGTTAGTTGGTGCTGGAGATAATACCTGTCGGCCATTGATCGTAGTAGAGGTGGGCAATCTCCAGTTCTGGACCATATACAGCGGAGTCTCTCCGGAGGTTCTGAGCTGAGGCCAGCAAGGCTGGTGCAGCAAGGGCTACAAGGAGTGATGGAAACATGCTGGGCGCGCCAAGGATGTGTGGATATAAGAGCAAGCAGATTCAAAGAGTATAGCGAAAACGAGCGAGGGCCATACGGCGCATTAAAGTAGTCGAGGGGAGTCGGGGGACCCAATGGGTGCCAAGTTAGGCAGCGAAAGTAAGGTGGGACCAACGTCATGAAGGACGTTACGAAGCTTATGAGAAACGGGAAATGCCGTAAAGCTGTTTCGGAATTGGTGCAAGACTGGGACTGTGACTGAAACTGTGCACTGGAACTGAGCCCCGAACTAGCTGTTTGGTGATAGAGCGTGAGGCGAGGCCGGGGAAAGTTGTGACGTCAAGGGGCAGCGGCCCGGGCTCCAAAGTCTCCAAATCTAGAAGTCCAAATCTGAGACTATTGTATATCGCAACCTACTTCGTACCACTAGGGAATGCCGCCCATGGCTATGTGTCTACAACGAAGGATCACGTCTTGATCACTCGTTCCTGCATGTTCCTGTATCGGCATGTTCAGTACCTCTTCAGTCTGGTTGGATGATGCTTGTGGCTTTGCCTTCCTACTATGCTTGCCTTGGATTATACCCTGCCTGTGGTGCACGCGCTTCTCTTTTAGTCTGGTAGTGAACCAGATGTAGGTCGAATCAACGCGATGAGCTCATGCGAATGGCAGCATCTAGAAAGAAGAGGGTACCGTTCAGATCGTCATGGGTCCTACTGAGATATACACGAAGGAGGTATCCCTAGTGCGAGCTGGGAAAGACGTACAGTAACAGAAGAAGTCTTTGGCATCAGCACCTTTTCAAGTACTCGCCCCAGCATCACAAAGAAATTAGTGTTCGTATATGCTATGCTGGATCATGATCGGTTAAGCCGAAGCCATCGCAATGTCGCGCGTGTCTGAAGCTGAGGACTTCATTGATCAGAGCGCAACACTTCGAGTCAAAACGCTGCTCTCCGAGCGCACATTCCATACCTCTATAATATTGTTCATACTCAGTCTCCCTTTATCCATTTCATCTTCAATTCTCCTGTCAATACAACTTCCCAGGAACACTCAATCCATTCTCAAAAAGTTTGCGTGCTACCCATCAGTGCTAGTTCAATTCCTTCTTCTCAACCCAACAATGGCGAATCAAGCGCTCCCTTCGCATGTCCGCTTCGCAGACAATTGCCATACCTCACCATCATCCTTGGATCACCGCTTAGCCAAGATCGGACCAGACTCTTTCAAGCAGACACTTCGAGGTACAGACAAACTCGCCAAAGCAGCAGCTTTCGAGCTATATACCAGAGTCAGGCATGCTTCCAGCCGTCATGTCACCTTTTCGGATGCGATCGAAGCCAAAGAACAGACTCTCGACATGCTCGCACATTATCCTGGTGATATAAACGAGATTAAGCACGGGCACAACTTAAAACCCGACATCAGCTCAGTACATTCCAGCAAAAACATACTAACATGTCGTCGATACGACATGAACGGAATCGAACGCAAATCCATCACATTCCTGGCAAGCGCAGACGGTCGTTCTCACATGCACAAGGAGTCGGCCATGGTCAGCCTACCGGCATGCTCGGATTTCGGTGTCGCCGACTATCACCCTCGACAACACGGCCTCGCTCTTATCGAGGCCGCACAATACGAACTCTTCAGCAGCAGCAATATACATAAAGCACTCGGCCCTTTCGCCCTTAAGCTCAGCGAAGCAAGGCGTCGTACGCGAAGGGCTTTTGCCGAGTGCAAGCGTCAAGTCCGATTCGCAGACCCATACGAAGCAGGCTTCCGATCTACTTGCACAGTTACCATCTCGGTGCCAGCTGACTGCACGCCTGGCACAGTCACTGACTTCCGACCACATAAGGCCGGCCTCAACCTCATCGAAGCTGCTCAGTACGAACGCTACAGTACCCGCAGCCTCGGAAGAAAGTTCAAACGGATGGCTGGTCGCAAGAGCACGGCAGCGCGGGTGCAGTCCCAATTCACCACGGCACATTCGATAGTCGTTGGTGGCTGCAGTGAGATAACGCCTCCCGGGCTGCCAGCTCGGATCCGGGCTACGGTTCGCACCTTCTTCCACGTCAAGCCGAAACGAGTGCTGATGCTGCCCACAAAGAGACGGTTTTCTTCCGAATGATGCGTTTCCACGAGATATACAAAGCGAGACGTAGCAGTGTGGCGACAAGTGTAGCGACGGTGTCCGGATTCACTTGTGTTTGAAGACAGCTATCTGCTGGATGACCGGAGAGATGATCCTTTGTGGATGAATTTGCCGCTATCGTGGATAGTCTACTCGACGAAGCTGCACCGAGTACGCTGTACATAAACATAAGTAAATAATCAATCGAGTCATGTTTACACAACTTGCTACGTCATTCTGCAATTCAATTATTATCATTACTACCATTAGCGACAACAATGTTTCTGCTTCGCCGGCCCGAAATACCTTTTCCTTCTAATCAAGCTTGCTGCGAACCTGCAAATAGTAGCAGCAATGCCCACGGAACTTGAGGAGGTTCGTGAACGTTGACAGAAGATCATACTGGTCATGTCCCATTGACAGTCCATCAGCTCGTCGAGTTTATGCACCATGGCAATACACAGATCCGCCAAATCGGTTCGTCAATGAACATCTAACCCAACCGCGACGACACCAATCTCTGATGCATGTGTACAGCTGTCGAGAACCTCCTGGGCTTCTCCGCCTCGGATCACTCCATCTTCAAGACCAACCAGTTAGAACCTATAAAAGATCTCAAGCTTCTGGTCAAGGACTATGCTGTATGTCCAACTCCCAGATTCACAGGATTATATTAACCTCGAATGTTGCAATCCAGCCCATCGCCAAAAATGCCTTGACGATGCTCATCAATCTCTCGGAAGACAAACAAATTCTGCAAAACCTCGCCACAGACGACACATTCCTAGAATCGCTTATGCTGCGGATCACCGTATGTCAGTGGCCCAAGTCCTCATTCCGCGTAGTCGCGAGATTGGTGACAAGATCAGGAAACCCATGCGGTTCTCAAGCTGTGCTTATGGGGCGACCAGAACCAGAAAGAGCCCAACGCGAATGAAATAGCCATGCTATTGGCCAATCTGGCCAAAGCAGACGAGACTCTACGGTTGTTGAAGCTGGAGCGGAGGGTTCCGAAGCCGCTCTCGACGTCCGCGTTCGCCATTGACCAGCTCATGGACTGCTTTGTCAAAGGCGCGCAGGGCGCATACAATAGAGATGCTGATTTCGACTACCTGTCCTACTTCTTCGCAGATCTGGCCAAGGCATGTTACATTGCAGATCCTCGCCCACGTGCGACAACGTTGCTGACTAGTCAATGATGAAAGTTCTCCGAATGTCGCAGCTACTTCATCAACCCACAACCGCGCGACGAGAATATCATACCGCTCACAAAACTCACCGTCTTCACCGAACACAAATCCTCTATCCGGCGGCGCGGCGTCGCGTCCACCATCAAGAATGTTACCTTCGATATCCCTGCCCACCCAAGCCTGCTCGGTCGCACGGACATAAACATATTGCCCTACATCCTGCTTCCGATAATGGGACCCGAGGAATACAGCGACGAGGATACGAATGGAATGTTGGAGGATCTGCAACTGCTACCACCAGACAAGGAGAGGGAGAAAGATATGGAAATTATCAAGACACATCTGGAGACACTTTTGTTGTTGACGACGACGAGAGAGGGGAGAGACCTAATGAGGGAGGTAAAGGTGTATCCGATTGTCAGGGAGATACATCAGCATGTTGAGAACGAAGAGGTAAGGGAAGGATGCGATAGGTTGGTGCAAGTTCTTATGCGGGATGAGGAGCACGAGGCGGGGGAGGATGGTGAGGCACAGAAGGTCGAAGAGCTGGCGCAAGAGGAGGATGAGGATGAGCAGATTGTCGACATACTGTGAATCGAATACGATCGGACTCTTGCGCTCTGTTCGTGCCACTGGAGTAGTCCTTCATTGCTAACATCAAAAGACATCACCTAAAGTGAGCATGTCTGCTTGTCAAGCACGCACATTCACTGAGTTCTGCGCACCGAGATTGAATGCTCCAAGTGCCGAGTCTGGTAGAACACTGGTAACTACGCTTCCACACATGCAACCCGGTCAGCGAGCATTTCTTGTGTGTTGATCGCTCCTTGTCCCATAACCATGAAAAAACACTTGCGCTTACTACGGTCCGTCTTCGTGCTTTCCCGTTTGTCACAAGGCATATCTTTCGCTTTCGCCTCCATCAACGATCGATGGCTGGTCCCATCTTTGGCAAATCCGTACGTATTCACCTGCCCCTAAAAGCATATCTTCACGTTCCGAGTGCACCTGCAACACAATAAGACGCTACCACTCAACCTGCAACCGCGTCCGGCTCATTACAGGCCAAGGCGCTGAAACTAAAAACGAAGACGCAAGAACCCATTCGAACCACTATTAGCTGCAACTGATGCGCTGCTCAACCATGTCTCCATTGGTCACAGAAACCATGAAGGCACAGGCACTCACGCTCAACTCACCCCAAGCCATACTCACCTTATTCTCTCCAGGTTCGACCTCGAGTGCATGGTCTGCAGCTCCCCATCACACTCGGCAAATCGCCACACCATCCGCGCTCCCCTATGCCTGCACCTCCTAGCGTGCAAAAGCACTACACCACCGCCCTCACAGACCCCGCCTCCCTCATGACCCAGAAATGCCACCCTCAAGTAATCCCACCTGCCCTCGCCCTTCCCGCGCTCCCTCGCGCGACCAACCTCCCCTTCAACAAAACAGCGCATGAGCACCCCCCCCGGCACCTCCCAACGCTCTACTGCTCCAATCGCAGATGCGGCGCCTGGCTCAGACCTTAGCATTATGCTTGCGATTGGGAGGGCGGGCACTTGTCGCACGTGCCGTACGAGGATCTGTGCACCGTGTAAGAGGATATGGCACACGGGGACCGCGTGGACGTCTGACGAGCAGAATGCGGAAAATGAGGTGTTAGCGGGGGAAATGGGATGGACGAGTTGCTACGTGTGCGGAATTGGTGCGCTGTGGGCTGATCGGCGACGGATTTGTGATTGTGAGCTCTTTGGTGCCCAGCTGGTTGTTGAGATTGGGATTGATGGGAACGACCTTACTAGCGGTGGCTGGCTATGATAGGTGCCCGTGATCGAGATCGGAGTGGTCTTGAAAGGGTCTGCGGAGCTGTAGATACCCTACTGAAGGGATGGGGTATATGACTGGGATGCGGTGTTCGGGATTGGCGACTTCAAAGCCATTGACATCTTGGGGCCTCGAAGAGCGTGGCTATGGAGGAATTGACCAATTTGGAGAGTATGAAGGTTTCGGCGTGGACTACGCGAGCGACCGGCAAGGGGACTATACGAGACCGCTCTACCTCGAGGATGTAGCGTGAGCTCAAGGATCAGGTTGAGACTTGAACTGGCTTGGCAAGGTTGGTCTCCTCATGCCAGTTGAGGTCTGTGATCAAGCCCGCTATAAGTGACAGGGTTGTTCCGTGGTATAGCGTATAGTGGGATTGAAAGTCTACAGGTCATCTTCATGAGACAGATCCTGACTGTTGGGCCCGACCCCTGATGCTCATTTTGCGATGCTCTCCGATGTTCCGCGCGTGGCTATGCAAGACGAGGCCTCCACCATGTACCGTGATGCTCGGCAAACCATACAGGCTCGCACCTTACTATCCAAGAAGGATCACCTTTTCACTTCATGCAATAGTCTCCCACGATCATATCATTTTCCCTTTGCAGCCTCCTTGTACTGCTCCATCGCCTTCACCGCCCCTTCCACGTCCACCTCCACACTCGCCTCGGCAAGCTCAACCTCATCAGTTAATTGGACGCCCGTACTACACCCATACTTTGTCAGCTCAGCTTCCTCAGACCATCCATCAGCACCTTCACCCGACAACTTGCAGCCTCTCACAGCACGAACCCTACATCAAGGAAATAGGAAAGGCTCACCCAACAAGCAACCTCACGACGCCCTGCAACAGTTCCCTGACCTTGTAGTTGGCTTTTGCCGAGATCTCGAGGTAGGGCAGCTCGCGCTTGCGAGGAAAATCGATGTCGGCGGTCTTGACGGCGCGGTCTTTGGCGAGGTCGAGCTTGCTGCCGACGATGATGGTGGGGAGGGCGCTGGAGCCGCGGGTGTGGTTGGCGGTCTGCACAGCGTCATACCATTCTTCTAGAGCGTCGAAACTGTGGTGGGGTGGTTAGTGGATGGTGAAGGCTTGGGGAGAGACGGGGAATGCGAAGACATGGTGTGACTAGGCCTACTAGTAAGGACACGGGGTGCGTCGCGTGATGCTCACCTCGATTGCTTCGTTATGTCATAGAACACCAAGGCCGCGTCCGCGTTCCTGAAGAAGTCGTCCTCTGGCAGGCCGCCCTGAAATCATCTCATCAGGCTGCATCTGAGAACCCTTGACCTCTTTCGCGGCCTTCCCCAACCACAGCACTCACCTTGGCGTGCAACGACGTGTCATACAACGTCAACTTGACAGCCCCAGCCGAAGTATACATCGAGACTGGGTACGTCTCCGTCTTCAACGCAGCTGACAGCGTCCCACAGTATCAGCACATCATCCGAGATTCATAATCACATTCACAATCACACAGACACGACCAGAAAAGCAGCACAATCGGCAATGACAACAACTCTTTTCCGCACTGATTCGGGGCAACGGTCGCTCGAGAGGAACGGTGTACAGCCAACAGCCTGATTGCCATACCTATCTTCTTCTTCTCCTCTGCCGCGTTGACAAACCGCGACGCAAATGTCGAGCGGCCGGACCCAAAGGCGCCCGCGAGGACGATCTTGTATTCTTTGCTCGTCATCTCTGTGTATCTTTGTGATTCTCTGCCAGGGACCTGAATACCCGGAGGTTGCGGGTTTTGGATGCGAACGTGGCGTGCTGAAGATGGGATGGCACTACTACTGTATTCGAACTATTTTTGTGGAGAATCTAGATTGCAGACACCTTGGGCTTTCGCTGATTGGATGCAATCGTGCTGGAACAGAGAAAAGCATAACTGCGAACGTGTATTGTTCGAGGCCAGTCTCTTCGGTGTCGGTCGCCAGTTCAGGCTCATCGTTTGGACATGGCATGGCTGAGATAATTTGTGCTCGAGCCGGTGCCAACTATCCAGCATATAGACGCACGACTTCCGGCATTACAGCCTATGTGTCCGGACCCTGACCAACGAACCGATACATAGAAGCAACCTCTCCAACATGCTGCGGTCCATGACAGCAGTCGGGTTGTGAAGGGTTGTAGAAACTCGAGTATATTACAAGAAGACATCGTTAAGAAGACTTGCCACATCCGGGGTATCATGCCGTGCACCTTGAATAGGCCTTCAAAACTCCGCCTGGAAACAATCCGCTTGCAAACAGCCATGCATCAGACCTCATCACTGCATGAGAACATCACTATCATCCTGTTCAACACCCTGACCAACGCGGTCATCCTCGGCAGCTTCTGTACGCGACCGTGTCACAGAAGACAACCCTCCACTCTTGAGATTCGGAAACAACGCAGGTCGCCCTACAGCAAGCTCTTCCTGCTCTTCCTGCTCTTCCTCTTCTTCCTCCTCGAGCTCCGACAACTCGCTCTCGTCATCCGCATCATCTTGCACACTCTCCGCGGGCGGGCTGGTGCCCGGCTCGATGACCGCATCTTCATTCTTGATTGACGGGTTGCTGGTTTCGGCAGCTGACGGCCTCGTCTCGATCACGACTCTAACACTGCTGGAACCGGGTGGGCGTGACGGCGCTTTCGATGGTGGAGAGAGAGCTCTTGATGCAGCTGACTTCGAAAGCACAGTATCGGAAGCGCGCTTCACAATTTCACGCCGGCTGATCAGACGCGCTCGAGGCCTTGGTAGAGCTTCTGGGATTGATGTTGGAGGTGCTATCACAATTGGTGGTGCTAAGGCGGGAGTAACCGGCACCGACCCGTGTGGATCGGACGCGCCGTCCAGGTTCATGAGGTTGCTCAAAGACATAACGCTCCTCTTGTTGTCATTTTGTTGTGGGGACCACGGAAGCACCGCAGGCGTGGAAGGCAATGATGGCGTAGGAGTAGTAGGCTTCGTGAGCTTCGCAGGTTCGAAGGTTGGTCCAATCTCCGTCCAAATCGCCGCGTATGTGTCGCCAAGTAGATCATCTATAGCAGTCGACTTCATCAACCCGGCATTCAATCTCTTGAGCTCCGCTGTCTCGCGAAGGACAGTCTGCAGTTTGTGAGACATCTTGGAGGAGCCGACCCAAGCGTCGATCAATGCTGCACGGGCCGAGAACTCCTCTTGATCGACGTTCTTGAAGACGACTTCTTGATAATTGTCCGGAACATTACCATGTCGCCGATGAATCTAGTATGATGTGATCAGACCGTGGCTTCATTAATCTGTGAGAAGAGATACCTTAAGATGCAGCTTGCAGAGCTCCTCCCACAACATTGTATGTTCATAGTATTCGTTTGTCTTCTTCCGCACGCGACGGGTGAATGTCGCAATGCCCTCGAGATCAGTCGTGTGATCAAGCAATTGCCCCAAGAAAAGAGCATATTGCTTGGCATAGCACCAGCGTCGCCCGATTCTCTCGGCGTCTGGTTTCCATATGGTCATCGAGGAAGTTTTGGGGCTGTAGATGTGTTGGTCAATGAGGTAATCCTTAGCCCTTTGCGAAGTCTCCGCAGAAATGTCGCCACTGTCATATATGATTTGAGCGGCCTTGTTAGCGTTAGCTTGGATACAACGCAGGCAGAAACGCGAACTTACCCGCATCGCGATTCTGTGGTGCCAGCGTGGTTTGTCGGCCGTGCGTAGCAACCTGAGAATAGCCAGCATATACGGCAACCAGCCTGTAAAATCAGCCAGTGCTGGCAGTTCAACGAAATCGAATTGCTTTTGGATACGTAGGCAATTTTCGACTATTGCCGATCCGGCGTTGCCCTACTGTTATTAGTAGTGTCTGGATAGAGCTGCTGGGAGATACCCACGTCCAATTCACCTCTCTGCACAAGCTTATGTGCTAAAATTATCAGCTTGTATATTGGTTCGAATATTGGCTCTTGTCCCTTGGCCTCCTTCCTTCCTGGCGAAACCTTAATGCTGTTCAAGTAAGCCTTTTCGATTTGATTCGCGGAGGGCCCACGACCCTCCTGGCGGTCTCGATTGTTGTGCAACTTCCACATGCACTTTCCGAGCATGTAATATGTCCTGGAAGGATTAGCTGAAACCGGGTAAGCGAGAGTGGTACCTCACATCCAATTGTTCGGGTTGTAGTTGGCAGCTCTCCTGAATAGTGCGGTTGCAAATTTCCATGCTGACGCAGATCTCAGAGTTTTAAAAGGCCGACTTGTGTATTTGCCCCCAGGCGCAGCGGGATCGCTGTAGTGCTTCTCAGGATAGTCCTTCGTCGTGAAAGCTCGCATGGAGAATGGTTGCCGAGTTGCGGAATAGATCAGAATGCCGAAGTCATAGTACATCTCTGCGAACATGGACGATGTATTCCCAGACGGTTCCGCAGTTCTCGTAGCCGCAGCGACTGCCATGACATACGCATGAATAGCTGACCTCTGAAGATGAACTAGGTCCTCTTGCTGGTTATTGGTCTTCTCAGCAGACCACGATACTTGCTCTTCTAGTAACGAGTGGTAAGATTGGGCTAACCGGAACCAGCCCTCCCACCTATCGACGCTGAACTCGAGATCCTGCAAGAAGAATGCGATCGCAATATGCAATTCGTCTTCGGATCCCTGCGATCCCCGAACACGCTGTGCTCTGTGTTTCGCAAGAGCGATCTGTCCCTTCAGGAAGAACCAGCCTTGAGAGGCGACCAATGCATCTTCCAAACTCATCGGCACGGCCGACACCTCCCCAATACCGTCCATACACAGCAAGAGATCAATAGGTCGGATTAGCGACCGAAGGTATGCTTGCAAAAGTCTCCTATTACGCACAGCCGCGAACGTGTTGCTCTTAACGGGACCGAGAGCTGTGTGCAATTTCTCAACACTCTTACCCAGGTCAGACTTCAGGAGATCTTTGATCGACATGCGCTGGGCTTTGTCCATTACAGATGGCATTAGCTGCAACGATGTCTTTCGATCGAGATAGTCCGAATCGCAGCCATGATCAAGACGTTCCAATGGTGTAGAAAACAAGTTGAGGTCATAAAGGTCATACAAGACTTGAGCCAGGTCGTCCGAACTCTGCCGGTTCAAGTCAGGAAGACTAAGCAGTTCATCTTTGCTGAATTGCAAGAAAAGACTGTCGGACGCTTTACACAAGCGACGCACGCCAAAAAAGTAATGCATTTGGCGAAGAAATTGCAATCGGTCCTCTACTGCGTTGGGAAAGTTCTGTGGCATTTGAGCCATGGCCTCTCGGAATAATCTGTACAGCACCAAGCATGTCTGCACCTGCATATCATGAAATTTGATCGAAGCTGTGTGGAACAGCTCCGAAGGATAGAATCTGAAGGGATTCACTGAAGATCCTCCTTTTTGACCTGCTTGACTGTAATCATCAAACAGAGCAACTGCGTACAGAAGGTTCCAGAGCTCCAAGATTGCCGAGATGGAAGAGCGGAGGTGGTCGACGTCTATACACTCGAAAACATCGAAGTCCTCATCCATCAGCGCGAGAGATTTTGCTACAAGCTCGCCGCAATCTCGTAGCCAGCCAAGTATGAGAATTTCTCGTTCCTCTTTCGTCTTCTGCAGATGCTCGGACATTTTGAGCTCGTTCATGAGCACCCTAATGATCTGAAGACATATTGATAAAACTTTGGTCGGGTAGTTGATCGCCTCGTACGCCTCGCGAAGTCTCTGCCACAAAAGAAGTCGAAGAGATACACTAGCTCCTTTGAGAAATTTGGAAAGGACAACTTGTGTGGTATTCTTCGGCACGGGATCATCGGAAGCGGCTGACGCCACATCAGACCTTCCTTCTTGGCCAGTGTGTGAAGGCTCGTGAGCATCAACATGCTTGTCAGTATGGTCTTGATGCGTAGCTTGTTCGAGTAGAGGTTCTAGATCTTCTATGATGTCGACAGGTTCCTTGCCATCCTTTTGAAAGATTCCCAAAAAGAAATCCATGGTTTTGAGCTTGGAGATCTCTCGGTCGGCCGCGGCGACTGAGATTTCAGGAAATATAGCACTATTGCGAAGGTATATTACACTTCTGCGGCGAATGATCATCTCATTCTTGAGGTCCTCGATGCAGAGGACGAAATGATCGCGCTCGATAGCTTCTGAGATTCCTAGATGAAATACTGATGTCCACAAGTGTCGCAAAGCCAGCGTGTCGAGCAATTCGTCGCTGGGCCTGTCACAACCAGCTGAGACAAGATTGTGGATGAGACTTCGGGCGATCTCGCACCAGGTAACCAGGCGAGCCCTTTGCTTCTCCCGGTTTGTAACGTCTACATCACTCACAGGAGTGATGATACGTGAATAGATGTCCAGATGGAGCTCGAAAAGACCTTGAGCTAGCTCCGCAACGCCAAATCCTGGCTGTGACGCCGATAGCTCGTCCGCAACTTCTGCCGTATCTGGCTCGAGCCAATTTGATGTTACCCATTCCACGAGGGATTCGTCAGCAAATACCATCATCTGCATAATGGTCTGCTTGAGTGCATATGGCCATCTAGAGCCTGCAGCAGAGTACATGACCGTTATCCATGCCAGGGCAAGCTCGTCCACATCGTACCAGCCATTATTGATGCGTTGAACAAAGGGCGACAAATCGATGTCAAATGCTTCACAAGTCTCAGGAGCGGCGCTAGCCTTTGTGTGTTCTAGAAAAGCAAGCAAACCGGTTCTCTGATGATCTGCAGCGCTATCGTCTGTGAGTCTAGACCGTAACAGGATCGTTGCCTTTGTATCGTCCCAAGACTGGACAGCGCCGTAGAAGTCCAGGATGGCTTGACCTAAGCCAACGTCGTTCGGCACCTCCCCATCCAGCTGGGGACTGTCAGATGTGACTATTGCTCGCAAGGCAGTGGCGACATTAATGGTTGCATCGATGCCTGTTTTGCGACCCAGCCGCACAAGAGTGTCGAACAGGGGGCCATCAGCAAGAATGCTCTCCTGTATCTTCCATTCGTAGTCGGAGGTCGCAACAACTTTTCCATCGGGTTGCCTAACATCATCAACGATGGAAATCCTGGCGCGGATCCTCTTGCTCTTGCCTCGTCCTCCATCGGCAGTCTCCGGAAGATCCGCGGCCTCGATAGAACGCTTGCGGCTGGGTAATGCTACTTGGCCGTTCTGGGAACTCGCTGTCTCGGTGTCCTGATGTGAAGCTCGCTCCATTCGACCATCTGATAGAGGCTTAGCTGATGAGTTGACATCATTCATAGTTTGATCCCCAGTTGACACAGTGACTCTCGCGCTCTTAGGTTCCAGTGTTACGGAGCCTTGCACTGGTACAAGGACCTTCTCCATAATTTCATGCTCAGTCTTGTTTCCTGTTGCTTTTCTCACCATTAGACTACTCTTAGACTCTACTCTGGCAGGTAAAGTCTCCAGTACCGGTAGCCTCAGCGAGTGGCCAGGTTCGGTCCGGATCAGACCATCTTTAATTGCACAAAGACGGTGTAGGATAGCCTGACCCAAACCGTTCCAGGTCATCTCGGGCACGTCCAGCAAGACCCGTTCTGGAGGCTTAGTGGCATCGTTGCCCAACTTTGAACCCTGGAGTTTAATTTCATCAAGGAAGGAGTACAGACGCAATCGCGTCTTCCAAATGGTAGGTATACTTTCGTGAGTGGCAGGTACCAATGCTTGAGCGATTGAGAGATCGTCTTTGATATCGACCTTTAGCTACGGCACGTCAGCTGTGCACGAAAGCCTGCTTTCTTCTGGATCTCTACCGATTCTAGATCTTGAAGAGCCAATTTCGCTTCTATCCCTGGGCCACCAATGATATCAACTGTGCCTTCGTGCTCCTCATCCAGGACAGCCTCGAGGCAGAACCTCGATGTCCGGGTGCTCCCAAGCGCTGAGCTGACTTTCGCGGCCCGTCGCCAGAGATCTACGTCGTCTTCGTCTTTGTCCAGTGCTTCGGCGAAGTCATCTAGTGCTTTGAAAGCTCCTTCGACAACTTGTGGCTGCGTCTTGATATCTTCGAGCTTTTGAGCGTCGTTGTTGTCGTCGTCCTCCGTAATCCTGGCGCGTAGTACGTTTAGATGATATTGCCCGCGATTCTTGTAAGAGAGATGAAGGATCTGCGGTAACGTGCTTGGGGCGTTTTCCGCATTGGTAGTAGACTCAACCGGTACAAAAGTTTGCTCCTCAAAGACGGTCCCACTTGGATTATGCTGATTTCCCAGTATCTCTTCCCGCCTGTACTCAGACAACGACTCCGGGTATCTGAATATTTCCGACTCGAAAAGGGCTTCGTAGGCATCCCCAGCTTCTCTGAGGGCTCGAGACCCTTGTGAGTGGAATTTAAGCGCATTCTGATAGACCCTGAGGGCTTCTTCGATTTGTATCTCTTTGGTGTTGTCGGGCTCGTCGTCGAGTTCGTCGTCGGACTCGATATTGAGGGCCTTGAAGGTCGCCTAGACAGTGCAGAGTACTTAGCTGACTTGAAGCATACGACGTCGCGATATTAAAGTATTGGCACAATCCAATGTAAGCTCACCATGTTTGTAGGTGAGCATGAGGTTCAGTTGCGTCGAATCGCTCTTTCCAGTCAACCAAGGCCACCGCCGCGCCATGCCGCCACCTTCACACTATGTTCAAAATCTTCATACTATGTCCCAGGACCTCGTCCAACAATCCTATTCGAAGAGGCGCTCGGAGACGCGAGGATTAATGAGTGGTTTGCTGTCGGGGTTTAATGAATGCTTACCTGATAAGTCCGGATTACAGATACCATGAGCCGTGCGGAAGGTACCATGAGTCGTTCTCCATATCTAATCAATCTTCGTCAACCCCACCTTACGTATGAAAAAGTTTCCATCCCACCATGTCCGACATTGAGTTGTAAACACATGTGCCACACGTTTGTTCATATACATCATCCGACAATGGGCTCTCAGTCAGATCTCCTGCCTAATGTTCGAACTGTCCTCCGGCTAACGCGCAGTCCAGAAAAATACTTCTTCTTGGCTCTGGTTTCGTTGCCAAACCCACGGCCCGCCTCCTCGGCGAGGATGGCATGGATGTGACCGTTGCTTGCCGTCATGTTGAAGCTGCGGAGAAGTTCTGTCAAGGACTAGAGAACTGTCACCCGGTCGCGCTCGATGTCACCAACGACGAGGCATTGGACGCAGCAGTCGCCAAGGTCGATCTCGTCATCAGCTTGATCCCATATACGTTCCACGCCACTGTCATCAAGAGCGCAATTCGGAACAAGAAACACGTTGTCACTACCAGCTATGTCTCGCCGGCCATGTTGGAGCTCGACGAGCAAGCGAAGGAGGCCGGCATCACCGTCATGAACGAGATTGGTCTGGACCCCGGCCTTGACCACCTCTACGCCGTTGGTATCATCGAGGACGTGCACAAGAATGGTGGCAAGGTCAACTCGTTCTACAGCTTCTGCGGAGGCCTTCCGGCACCCGAGGCATCAGACAACCCACTTGGCTACAAATTTTCATGGAGTTCAAGGGGCGTGCTTCTTGCGCTGAGGAATTCTGCAAGATACTACAAGGATGGCAAGGTCGTGGATGTCAGCGGCGCGGAATTGATGGGAGTTGCGAAGCCTTACCTGATATACCCAGGCTACAACTTCGTGGGGTGAGCTCTTCATGCCAAGGGGACTTACTTTGGGATAGCATACTGATTTCCTTTTCAAGGTACCCGAACCGCGATTCAACACCATACAGAGAACGCTACAATATCCCTGAGGCGCAGAACCTTGTTCGTGGTACTCTCCGCTATGGATGCTTCACAGAATTTATCCGTGTGCTTGTGGACACTGGTTTCCTGTCGGACGACAAGGTGGATCTTCTGAGTTCACAGAACGAGAAGCCGCCCACATGGGCCGAGGCTACTGCGAGGATAGTAGGAGCGTCATCAGCTTCGCGTGAGGATATCGTTTCCGCGGTCAGCAGCAAGACCAAGTTCAATGAGTAAGTCTACCTTGACCACGAGCAACGGCCTTCTATCATATGCTTATGAGCTTCAAAGTACTGAGCAAAAGAATCGCGTCATTAACGGTATGGCCTGGGTCGGCTTGTTCTCGGATGAACCAGTTACTCCTCGCGACAATCCACTGGACACGTTGTGCGCAACCCTGGAGCAGAAGATGCAGTTCGAGGAGGGTGAAAGAGACTTTGTGGTAAGTCTACAATGTCCTTGCCGTCCACTCACTCCTGATCCCTATCTCCCCTCTACTGTTCCAGTCCTGTCAACGCTAGATTTTCGACTGTAGAGACAGGTCGTAACTGCTCCACTTGCTGACTCCGCCGCACAGATGCTTCAGCACAAATTCGAGATTGAATGGTCCGATGGCAAGAAAGAGACCCGCACCAGCACGCTCTGCGAGTACGGCGAGCCAACGAGTGCAAACAGCACGAGCGCGATGGCGAAATTGGTGGGTGTACCGTGCGCGGTGGCCGTAAAGATGGTCTTGGATGGACGGATATCCGACAAGGGTATCTTGGCACCGGTGAACTGGGGCCTTGCGGAGCCGTTGATGGAGGAGCTGAAGAAGTATGGGATTGAGCTGAAGGAGAAGACGATTGCGTGAGGAGCGGGCGTGGTTGGCGTGGAAAATGTTAGATGTTGATCCCACATCCAGCTCAGATGGTTTTAACAGACGGACCAAGCACTTGAGATATACTTGTTCATGGAGTATGGCTGAATATCAAGTTGGACTGGTAGACCCAAGAACAAGCGAAATGTAAACATTCGGTGTCTTCGCCAGCCCGCCCTGCGTCCGTTTGGTGGCGGCATGGCGCGGCGGTGGCCTTGGTTGACTGGAAAGAGCGATTCGACGCAACTGAACCTCATGCTCACCTACAAACATGG
>Ga0115846_100553_pt1 | contig 19261 bp, 18 predicted proteins | sample InSIn5gowninarea_2_FD_83860 | JGI IMG/M metagenome (GOLD analysis project Ga0115846, IMG submission 83860)
TATTTTGATGTTCAATAAATTTATTTTTGTACCTTTCTTGTTGTGGTGTAGGGAGGGCTGCTCCAACTTGAACCAACCTTTGCTCATCACTTATTCCAATATTAACATTCACCAATTCTTTAGCTGAGAATGTAAGGTCATCCTTTTTCTATAGTAATGAAGACAATTATTCCAATTCTCATATGCCACTTGTATCATTATCCTCTAACTGAACTTGCAATACTTCATTGAAATTCACATCTTTTCCAAAATATGCATACTCATTGAGAATATAAGTTGCTTGTTGATTTTCATTAGAATTAGGCAATTCTAAATATACCCCTAAGTATTCTAAAATATCATCATCAATACTAAAGCAATCAAATTCAAGAGGTATAGTATCATCAATCTATAGATCTCTATTAATATCATCAGAAAGTTCAACCATATTACACTCTTTTCTAAACTTGATAGGTCCCATTATTTGTTTAGTATTTTGATCACTACCTAATCCATCCTTATTTTTCTCTACTATTGAACTAATAAGAAAAGAATACATCCTTTGTTCATATTTTCCCAAACCTCCTCCTTTATACTTGCAATTTTCAATCATATATTTATGAACAAAAAGTGATGGAAAGATTTTACTCGTTTCATTTGCTGCATGTTTTTTCATTGATTTCTCTGGAATGGGTGACACTGATGTGATGGAGAAAGATCCCTCTTCTTCTTCACTATTTTCACATTGCTAATGGCCTTTAGGTAGGATGGCATGCCATTAATGGCCTTCCATAGATAAAGTTTTTGGCCATCCCAATTATCTAACGGATGCAAATAGGTCCATGTTCTTAATTCTGTAAGTACCCATGCCTGTTTCCATAATCTGAGGTCATTTTTTAATATTTTCCACTGGTGCACCCTTTTCCAAGGGTTCAATATCCATATCTAGGACATGTCATTGTGAATTATTTGAATTTTGATGCATTACAGAAATCATATAATTCTGGATCATCCAATACTGTATGGACCTCACCTTGATATTCAAATTTCAATCTTCCATGTACTGTATATGGGATTGTATACATATGATGAAGCCAAGGTCTTTCCAATAACAAGTTATATGAATTTGAATCAACAACCTAAAATTTAGCTGAAGTCATTTTTACTCCTCTTGTTACCAAACTTATGGCTATCCCAACTAGTTTTTTGGATGAGCTATCATATGCCCTAATTCAAAATGTAGCTTCTTCTAAAGGAGTTATTTCTACACTTTTTTCTTGAATTTGGATCAAAAGCATGTGATAACACACACTAACAGCTGATACATTATCTACCAATGTCCTTTTATCTCCCATCCATCTATCATAGGTGTGATATATAAAGTTGAGCATTCATCAAGAAGTTCCTTACTAAGTTTTTTAGATTTATAAAATGAGATAGCATCACATTCCTTGATAGACTTAATTTTTTTAGAAAACATGCCAGCAGACATATTTGTAGGGACTATCTCTTTTTTGAACAAGGCATATAAGATCTCCCTATGTGTTTCAGATGTGAATATAAGATCATACAAACTAATCTTGGTAGGAATAATTTTTAATTGCTCAATCATATATATGTTTTTGGATTAGGTGGGATACTTACTTGTTCCATGATAACTAGATTTAGAGCATGTCTTGGGCACCCCCATTGTAACCCAGTACAAACATCTTTGTCAAATGAAACTATATTTACTGTCATCCCCTAATTTGAATCTATTTGACCAACTTGATATTTTTCTTGAGAAATGAGATCCAAAATAGCTGCCTCTAATGCTTTACAAAAATTTGTAGCATCATCATTTTATTGATGATATGTACAATAAGCATCATATTTTACCATAGGAACATTATCATCTTATGTTGTTTTCTCTAATGGCTGCAATAGTCCTCTTTTCATCAGATCTCTCATAATAAACCTTGGTCGAATTGGAAAAGTATACCTTATGTATTTTGTGGTAGCAGATCTTATCAATTTGGGTGGAGAGACAGGTGTGTTATCCATATGCACTATCTTTTCTTCCTTATTTGTATATGTCCTCTAATTTTACTTATTGTAAGGAGTATATGTGTATTTGAGTTCCCCTAGCTAAAGTGAAATTTTCTTTTTTTTACAATAATTCTTGTACTAATACCCCAAATACAACATTCTTGTTACTTAAAGCATGTAAGTTAATGATTGGCAAGATAAAATATCTAAATATACCATAAATTTTATTTAATCCAATTTACTTCAAATTGATTGCCATACCTTTTGAAACCATGGAATATAATTCTCTAGGATTTCATTGTATCCTTGATGCATAGTGCATAAGTTTATAACTGTTTCCTGCTCTTTAATATTGTGCGTGTATTGTCCCATGAATGCTTTGAATAATGAATTGAATGAATCAATTGAACCTCTAGGAAAATTAGAGAACCATTGACTAGCATCACCTTTTAGACTCCTTGGGAAAAATTTGGCCATCAGTTTATCCTCTGATCCTAATTTCTATGAGAACTCCTTCTAAAAGCTAATAAGATGTTGCTTTGGTTCTTGGTCACTACTAAACATCTCAAACTTGGGGGCCTTGTTCTCGGGTGGTAGGGGATAATTGTGTATCTCCTTCAATAAGGGTGAGGTGAATACACCATCATAATCTTCTTCACTTTTTTGGGCTCTCTTGCTATTCTCAAGACTAGTAAGTCTTACAACTATGATAGGATCTAGCACTATCTATGAACTACTCGAAATCTTGAATACATATACCTCTTTTTGAAAATCATCCATATTTTAAGGAAAATTTTCAAGAATTTTCTTCATTTTCACCCTGTGGATGACCTAAAAATAGTCTATAAATGCCACTGATGGTGCAGATCCCTTACAAAATTCTCACAAGATCTCATTGGGTTCACCAAAATGTAGACTAAAAATAATGCATAAATAATAAATCGATGCACTATTTATCTATAATATAATGTTGAAGAATATATGAGAAATATGGTATCAAATGAATAATGGTAATTAATGTACCTTCATTGCATGAACATGAACATGAAATAACAACCATTCATCAATCTCCATAATGTATCATAATAAACGTACACCACTAATGGCCTAAGATAACATGCTGTTAGCTGCATGAGATAAGCAAATTCATGAACGAAATAAAAGATATGCAAAAGAGAGATGAAGGGTTTAATAGATCTATGTAGAGGTGGTGTTACAAAACACTATTGTTGGTAGGATAGAGCGATCTTGCATGTTTTGGTATCCCTCTTGGAATTTCTAATGCCCTCGCATGATCTCCTTTGTGTTACTTTTGATGTTCTTTTATAGCAATGTCTTGATCCTCTTTGATTCTTGGGATCATTGCATATTATATTATTTGAGGTATCTTTCTTGATATTTGACACCCTTTACATCATATAATGGTCCATTATATTGATTACATTGCCTTGGGTATACTTTGATCCCTTTTTACAATAAACATCCTTGATTCTATTAAATGAATTATTTAATAAATAATAATTCATTTTAGGCATCTACAATAGGGTTTACGGATCACGATTGGAGCATCATCCGTGGTATTACCAATAAAGAAGTGAGCCACTTTAGTGAGATAATCAATTATGAAAAAGATGGCATCATGATGGAATGTCATTTTAGGTAAATTGACAATGAAATCCATTGATATCTTTTTCCATTTTTATGTAGGAATATCATATGGATATGAAAAACCACCTGGATGTTGATGCTCTGCTTTGACCTTCAAATATTCTAAGCATTTAGTTATAAACTCATTAACATCCCTCTTCATTGCACACTAATAAAAAGTTTTTTTGAGAATTTCTCTCATTTTTTCTCCACCAAGATGAGCAAAAAGAGGAGATTGATGTGCTTCTTGCAAGATTATTTTTCAAAGATCACTGATCTTTGGAATGATAATCCTACCCTTAAAGTACAAAAAATCCATCCTTAAAATATTTCACTAATGGATCATATTTTTCCAATTTATCACTGATATTAAGATAATAAGAATCATTATTTTGAGATTCCTTCACATGATATAGTAAGTCAAAGTGAATTTTAGTCATATCCATAAGATGTATGCATCTACTTAAAGTATCCACAACCTTGTTTTCATGATCCTTATTCCAAAGTCATATTCAACCAAGAAACCCATCCATCTTCTTTGGTGTGCATTAAGATCATTCTAGGTGAAAATATACTTTAAACTCTAATGATCCAAATTTAACCCTAAAAGGTTTCCCTAAAAAATAATATCCCTAGACCTTAAGCGCATGAACAATAGCAGCCAATTTGAGATCATGCGTAGCATAATTCATCTCATGAATCTTCAATTTTTGATATTCAAATACTATAGGTATATCATTTTGAGATAATACACCTCCTAATCCAAATAAAGAAGCATCAATACATAGTGTGAAATCTCCAAAAGGGTCTGGTATAGCAAGTATTGGAGCAATTGTAAGATTTTCCTTAAGTATTTCAAAGGCTTTTTCACATTTTTTAGTCCACTTAAATGCTTGATTATTCTTGTGGAGACTTGTAATAGGATTTACTATTCTAGAAAAATCCTTTACAAAGCATCAATAATATCCTGCAAGACCCATAAAACTTATTACTTCTATCATACTAGTTGGAGCAAGCCAACTCATGATGACTTCAATATTTTTAGGATCTACAAACATGCCTTCAATTGAAATTATATGCCTGAGATACTGAAATTGAGGTACATAAAATTCATAATTAGAAAGTTTTCCAAAATGTTGGTGTTTTCTTAGCACTTCTAACACTTTCCTAAGATGATAGTCATGTTTATACTTATTTCTTGAGTATATTAATATATCATATAGGAACAACAAAATAAATTTATCCAAGTACTCATGAAATATGTTGTTTATGAGATTCTTGAACGTAGTAGATGCATTGGTCAATCCAAAGGAAAGCACTACAAATTCATAGTGACCATATTTGGTTTTAAAAGTCATTTTGTGTGTGTCTAAATTTTTGATCCTTAACTGATGGTACCTAGATATTAAGATAATTTTTGAGAATATGGAAGCATATTTAAGTTGTTCCAACAAATCATCGATTCTTATTAGAGGATACATATTTTTTATTGTGACTTTGTTCAACATTCGATAGTCTATGCATAACCTCATAGATCCATATTTATTTTTAAGAAAAAGGATAGGAGCTCCCCAAAGCTATACACTTGGTTTAATTATATCCTTTTCTAATAAATCCTAAAGTTGTACCTTCAATTCTTGTATCTCATTTATAGTCATCCTATAATGTGATTTTGAAATAGGTTCAACACCAGGGATTAAATCAATTGAGAAATCAAATTCTATTTTTGAAGGTAATCTTGGAAAATATACAAGAAAAACATCCTTAAATTCTTGTAAAAGAGGGTATGGTTGAAATATTTTCTCTTCATATTTATCTTTTTCTACTTCTTTAACTTTCACTATGTAGATCAACTCAACATTTTGAATTATTCTTTTTAAGTGCATAGAAGAAAGAAGACAGGGTTTGAAACTACTTATATCATAATAGATCCTTTTTCTTTGAATATTGAGATAAAAAATGAATCCATATTTTGTGATACTCAATCAAAGCTTTTTGGGCTTGAAGCCAATCCATTCTTAGAATGACATCAAAGGAATGTAAGGGTGCTACGTAAATATTCCACTCTATAACTCCTTTAGGTAGCTTAATTTTGATGTTTCTAAGACATTGGTTTACTAAACAAGTTTTCCCTTAGGCATACTCAACTAACCACCTTTCTATCAAAAATTCTAGTTCTTTGAAAATATATTATATAATTGAAGAAGAAATAAAGCTTTTTGTTGCACTACTATCAACAAGAATTTTAAACTTTTTATCAAACATTATACCTGAGATCAACATAGGAATTGCTTTACCATTCATATTGGATTTTTTGGTTGCTACAAAAATCCTATGTTCAGATAAACTCTTCTTTTCTAGATACTTGTTCGCAAATTGGTCAAGTTCTTTATGAACACAATGAACTCCTTTCTTTGGCCCTTCATACTTTTTTGGTAATCGTCCCTTGGAGCATCATTTCTTTTCTCTTGAAAGTTTTTTTTTTAGTTGTTGATCTTGATTTCTATTTTTTTGAGGATTCTTCTTATTATTACTGCGATTTTTGTTATTGTTATTCTTATTTTATGGTTGGTTATGGTTTGAAAATTGTTTCCCTTGAACCTCTTATTACTTTGATGTTGGTGATATTTTTTCTATTTAAGAAACCATTTCTTGTTCATATTTCTCATTTATTGGTTTTCATCTTCATTTAGTATACTATAATTCATGAAGGATCTTTTGGATCCTAAATTACTTTCTACCTAGCATGCTAGATCATAAGCATTTTTGAGAGTTTATGGCTTATTTATAATTACAACTATTTTGATTCTAGCATCTAACCTTAAAATGAATCTATGAACCTCCAAGTCATTTTTATCCTCTGGTACATATTTTAGCAAGTTAACAAATTTCAAATGGTACTGTTCCAATGAAAGATTTCCTTGTTGAAGGGTATAAACTTCATCATACTTTTTTGAGTAAAATTGATTTGTTATATATTACTTCTTAAAAGCAACCAGGAAATCCTCCCACTTAAGATTCACTCCTTGAATCTTTTGTTAGGCTTTATAGGACTTCCACCATTGTAGAGATGGTCCTAAAACATTCACTATAGTCAAAGCAGTCTGAGCTTCAGAAGAAATATTTTTCATATAAAAATAAGTTTTTTAGGACCATCTCTACTATGGTCCTAAAAGTTTTTTTAAGTCCATAAATTCCTGATCTACCTTAGATTTGATAGGATCAACATTATTATTATTTATTATTTCTTTATTATCATTGGTATTATTTTGGTTGTCAGGGTTTTTTCTCCTATTCATAAATATTTCTAATATTGCTTGTTGTTTTACCAATTGCTTCTACAATCTTAAAATGGTAGCATTATCAGTTCAATTCCTAAAGGTTTCCTCATTCCTATTACCTTGGGAAAAATTTTCCTCGGATTGTGCTTGGTTGACATTCCTTCAGGAAGTGTTCCTTGTATTTGTTTCTATGTCTACTGTAAAGGACACACAAAGGTTTAAGTTAGGTTTAAGAAATGTTTTTGAATCTAGGAATTATTTTTCCCTATGCCTCTTTATTTCTTTGATACTAAATGAAACGTCCATCTAATTCTACCTGAAAAACTAGATACATTTTTTTTACCAAGTTAACACCTTAACATTTACAAAATAGGTTTGGCATTCCATGTTTGAGTTTAATAGTTACTATAGAAGACCCTCAAGTGGATGGAAATGATCAGTTTTCATATCACTCAAGTCATGTGATAGCTATTTTTGACAATGCATCTCCCATGTACTTATTTTAACTTAGCATTCATATTTCAAGCATCTCCCACTTTTGAACCACCTATATCAACCATGACCTTTGGGTTCTTCTCAAGGCCCATACACCTAGGAAGGGAAACATTTTCCCCATCACTTCATGCTACTTGAAAGTGATCTAATAAGGTATGCCAAGTGGATTGAGTTATTATCACCTCATGTGATGGAACTCAATGTTAATTTCACTATATTGAAATTAACTAATGTACCCTTACCTACCTATAATAAATGCAAGGGAACACCACTTAAAATGTAGTAACTACCTTCCCATAACTCTAATAGTAACTAGATTTGTTAATTGATAACCTACCTATTATCTCTTGACTAGGTGTTAAATTCTAGAGGTAGAACTAGTCTATCATTTTCTAGTTTACTTTTTGAAGGTATCTAAATGTTAATATTGTAATAAGATGATTCTAAGCTAAGTAAAATTACTTACCTTATGCATTTCTAATGTCAAATGATCTCCATACAAATAGCAAAGTGGTTCACTTATAGGACTATAATTTCCTGTATCACATGAAACCACAACAATATCAAACTCTCTTATATAATCATCATGATCATAACATATAAAATAACACATAGTTTAAATTATTCTAATGCAAGTATGCCAAAAATCCATTCTCAATAATCAAGAACATGCAAAAGTGCAAAAAGAGAGGGTCATGAAAAAAATGTGTTCAAGTTAGTCATCATCCAAGTATTTGATTCTATATTTTTTGCTAGATAAAGTGAGTTATAAGATTAGTATATATTATCTAATATAGTTTTAGAAAAAATGTTATATTCATTATTAAAAGTATGTTTTTGCCTAATCCAGCTTTAATTACATCCAAATAAACATGAACATAAATTAAACATCTATGCTAGAACTAGAAATGATATATATATCCATAAACCCTACTCAAGAGTCCACTTTTGAATATTCACACTTTGTTAATTTTAGATCTTGCAAAAATAAAAATTAATCACATATAATATTTGACATAATTTTACCCTAGTTCAACCAATGTGGTTTACATCTAGCAAAACTCGATCCATTATCATAGAGTCCATTTTACAATGTAGTTTTGTATGATCCTTCTTGCTTCATTCTTTTATTTTTCAAAGCTGAATCATATGATCACTGTAGGATCTCCAATGAATCTCTTTTTGGAAGATGAATCTCTCTTCAATGAAATTCCTTGAGCATAGTTCAATGTATCTTATCTTGGGATGATGTATTTGGAATAACTCTTTATCTTTTTCTTTGCATCATGGCAATTATGTCATCCACTTCTTTATTTTTTATTTTTTTTTTACAAATAGATTTCAAATTCTCCCATTTGGGAGCATTCCATATAAGGGAATTTTTTCTTTTTATTCTCCAAGTACCCTTTTATAAAATAAGGGTTACAAATTTGGAGTTTACGGTTACAATAAAAATTATTCTCTCCATCTATTTTTTCTCCATTTGCAATATTCGTAGCCTCTTCTCCTTGGTTTGATCTCCTTTAATTTTAGCATTTAGTTTTGATCTTATGATTATCAATAGTAAATTTCATTTACTATTGATAAATCATTCAAAAACTATTTTAATACAATTTAATAACAACCCAATTTAAACCTCGAAATAATAACCAACACCAACAATTTACCCAATAACATTTGGGCAGTTTCAACTTGATGTTGCCACTTGGCATTTAGAAAACCAACAAGAAGGGAGTCAAATAACTATTTTAATGATGCTATGCCCCTCATTAGGCTGGTGGCTAATGTAATTGGGTGGCTTCCAAACTATTATCGATGATGTTTTAATGGATGGTCATGGTCGTAAATGTGTGACATCTAATTTTGGTAGTCTTTAAATTCCAAAATAGCTTCACATTTGGTAGTATGGTGGTTTGAGAGTAGGAATCAAATGCATAATGAACTCCTCCATGTTGGTTGGGTAGGGATCGAATCCCTTCACGTTATACTAACAAGTCATAAACTAATCGATAGGTGATCAATGTTTAAACATGGAGCAAGTAGAGTATTTGCTAATAGTTAAATGTTTCCCATGTGCGGTTAGGGCATCGTAAGATGAGAAGTAGTCAACATGTAGATGAATGAATTTTAAATGGCTAGTGGCTGATCTTTGCACTCTACATGTGGGTTTATCTCCCCACACATGGATTCCATAATATTTCTAAATTGCTGGTAGCATGATGTGAGGCTTCCTAGGCTGGTTCCCTCTCCACGTTGCCTGACTTTGTTGGGGTGCTCTATGATGGTTTGGGTTCACCTTCATGTTGGAAATGGTGGTTGGCCATTAGAGTCCCTAACATCAACTGGAGAGCTCCTCCACACCTCTACATTTAAGGATATCACCTTCAAACATTTAAAATGGCCACCCAATATACTTTTATTTTGGCTTATACATTTTTTTCCAACCTTGGGTATTTTAAATAAAAATTGAAACCTTTAATTACTATTTAATCAAATTCTCTAAAACTTCATATTTTATCTATTTGATATCAGATTTTGAATCCATAAAAAGTGTTGAAAAGCTAGCAGAGAGTATTTTGATACGAAGAGAACAAAAAACAACCTTTTAAAACTTTAATTTTTCATCTCCAAAATTTTATTTTGGATCACTCATCCCATTTGAGGGGCTTTTGTTACCACAAAAGCCTTGGGATCAAAATAATGAGGAAAATCAATCCTCTCACACACACATATCTACTTCTTGGATCAACTTATCTAATTTACCAATCAGTTTGAATTCACTAGGCATTTTTAGGTACATCACTTTGCGTTCTTAGTGAATAAGGAGCAAAAGAATATTTTCTTCCAACATAACTTCCTCAGTCACCATAACTGCCAAAAATATGACCCCTTATCCTCCCACCAGAATTCATGTTGAGATAACTTTATGATGGAAAGATTTCATCAAATGCTAAAGAAAATTGCTGAATTGAAAAAATGAAAATTTACCTCAACCTTTCATGCTTTCAAACCATGAATCCAATCCATCAGCTCAAGTTCTCTTGACTCTGAAGTAGGCATAATACTGAAATTTTCAAACAAAGCACTCTTTTTTTGTTTTCAAACAAGATCCATTAGTTCCCAATAAAGGAACTACTCTGATACCAAATTGATCCATAAACCTTACTCAAGAGTTCACTTTTGGATCTTCATACTTTATTCATTTTAGTGCTTGTAGAAATAAAAATCAATCACACAAAATATTCATATAGTTTTACTCTGGTTTGATTGATGTGACCTAAATCCAAAAAAACTTGATCCATTATCATAGATTTCATTTTACAATATCATTTTGCATGATCCTTCTTGCTTCATTCTTTTGTTTATCGAAACTGAATCATACAATCAATGTAGGCTCTCCATTGAATCTCTCTTTAATGAAATTCCTTGAGCATAGTTCCACGTCTCTTGTCCCAAGATGACATATTTGGAACCAATCTTTATCTTTTTCTCTTCATCATGGTAATTATGTCATCCACTTTTTTTTAGAAACAAATTTCACATTCTCCAATTTGGGAGCATTCCCACCAAGGGAATTTTATTTATTTATTCTCCAAATACCCTTTTATAAAATAAGGGTTACAAATTTGAATTTTATGGTTACAATAAAAATTATTCTCTCCATTTGTAATTCTTATAGCCTCTTCTCCTTGATTTGGTCTCCTTTAATTTTAGCATTTAGTTTTGATATTATGATTATCAATAGTAAATTTCATTTATTATTGATAAACCATTCAAAATTATTTTAATACAATTTAATAACAACCCAATTTGAACCTCAAAATTAGAACCACCACCAAGAATTTACCCAACAACATTTTGGCGGTCTCAACCTGATGTTGTCACTTAGCATTTTGAAAACCAAAAAGAAGGGAGTCAAATACCCATTTGACTAGCACTATTACCCTCATCATACTGGACGCTAGTGTAATTGGGTGGATTCCAATCTATTTTTGGTGATGGTTTTAATGGATGATTAGGGTTGTATATGGGCAATGTCTAATTTTGGTATTCTTTAGCTTCCAAAATAGCTTCACATTTTGTAGTATAGTGGTTCAAGAAGTAGGATTCACATGTGCAATGAACTCCTCCATGTTGGTAGGGTAAGGATCATCTCCCTTCATGTCATACTCACAAGTCATTGGTTAATAGATAGGTGACCAATGTTTAAATGTGGAACATGTAGAGTATTTATTGAAAGTTAAGTATTTCCCGTATGCAGTCAAGCCATTATCGGTTGAGAAGTGGTTGATGTATAGGTAGATGAATTTTAAATGGATAGTGTCCAGTATTTGTACTTTGCATGTAGATTTATCTCCCCATACATGGACTCCAAATATTCCCAAATGTTTGGTAGCATGACGTGAAGCTTCCTAGGTTGATTTCCTCTCCACGTTGCTTGAATTTCTTGGGATCGTCTATGATGGGTTGGGCTCATCTTCACGTTGGCAATGGTGGTTGGCCATTAGAGTCCCTAACATCATATGGAGAGTGTAGAACTCAAAATATGCAATTATTAATAAACACAAATAAATAAATGGTCTATGAATATATAATGATTATAAAATGATATGCTCTATATTAGATTACAACAAATGTACATGAAATGCATAAACCTGATATAGAGTGAGTGTGTAGAAACTATATGTACAATACTCAAAAGTAGATAGCAATGAATCTTTGAAGGATTGTGATCGGACCTCGGATGATCTTGTAACATATATTTGCAAAAGTGAAGCAATGAGTCATTCTCCAAAATTTGGACCTCCCAATCTAGAAGGTGCACGCCATTGGTTGCATGAGAGTGGTACATCATTGGCTGCATGGAATTGGATTTTTCATGTTGTATGCAAAAGAGAGAGAGTTCAAAGCTCAAAGTATAACAAATTTCTCAAGATAGATGGCATCATGAGATACCATAAGTTTGATGTTTGGGATAACCACCTATCAGAGAGATCTAATAGGGATGTCAACCTCCAACTCCCATATTTATAACCTGCAAGGAAATAGAAAGAAGTGAAAGTTGAACCATAGCAATAATAATAATCTTTTCTATATTCAAGATAATTTAAAATAAAAACCATGGTATATGATATTCAATTGGTCCTAACACATGGTATTGCATTATAATAACAATTTATCTTGATTTATGTATTATTTCCATTTAATCATTTAATGAGTCTAAATATGATTTATTAAATAAATAATAAATCATTTTAGGCATCTATAGAGATCTCCACACATCAACATCTACGGCTATCAGCTTCACCTTAGCTTTTTGGTTGCTGGCGATTGTGTTTTGAATCCTTTGACCTATTAAACATTTAAAATGGCTACCTAATATAATTGTATTTTGGCTTATACATTTATTTTCCAACCTCGAACATTTTAAATAAAAATTGTAATCATTAATTTAATTAAATAGTAATCTTTAATTTCTATTTAATTAATTCTTCAAAAATTCATATTTTATCTATTTGATATTAGATTTTGATGCCATCAGAATTGTCGGGAAGCTAGCAGAGAGTATTTTGATATGAAGAGAACAAAACAAAACCTTTTAGAACTTTTATTTTTCACCTCCAACATTCCATTTCGGATCACTCATCCTATTTGAGGGGCTTTTTATCCCATAAAAGTATTGGGATCAAAACAACAAGGAAAATCAATCCTCACACATACATATCTACTTCTTGGATCACCTTCTTGAATTTACCCATCAGTCTGAATTCACTTGGCATTTTAGGTACATCACTTTTAATTCTTAGTGAATCAAGAGTAAAATAATATTCACTTCCAAAATAACTTCCATAATCACCAAAACTACCAAAAATATGGGCCCTTATCATCACACTAGAATTCATGTCGAGACAAGTTTATGATGGAAAGACTTCATCAAATGCTAAAGAAAATTGCTCACTTCAAAAAATAAAATTTTACCTCAATTTTGCATGCTTTCAAACCATGAATCCAATCCATTAGATCACATTCTCTTGAATCCAAAGTAGGCACAATGCTAAACATTACAAATAAAGCACTCATTCTTTTTTTGCTAACAAGCTTTATCAGTTCCAAACAAAAATATTTCTTTGATACCAACTTGATCCATAAAACCTACTCAAGAGTTCACTTTTGGATCTTCATACTTTATTCATTTTAGTGCTTGAAAAAATAAAAATCAATCACACAAAATATTGATACAATTTTACCTTGGTTCGACCAATGTGGTCTACATCCAGAAAAAACTCTATCCATTATCATAGAGTCCATTTTATAATATCATTTTGCATGATCCTTCTTACTTCATTCTTTGTTTATCAAAGCTAAATCACATGATCACTATAGGATCTTCATTGAATCTCTTTTTGAAAGATGATTCTCTCTTCAACGAAATTCCTTGAGCATAGTTCCATGTCTCTTGTCCCAGGATGACATCTTTGGAACCACTCTTTATTTTTTTCTGCATCATGGTGATTATGTAGTCCATTTTCTATTTTTATTTTTTACAAACAAATTTCAAATTCTCCCATTTTGGAGCATTCCCACTAAGGGAATTTTTTTTAATCCTCCAAGTATCCTTTTATAAAATAAGGGTTACAAATTTGGAGTTTACGGTTATAATAAAAATTATCTCTCCATCTAATTTCTCCCGATTTGCAATTCTCTTAGCCTCTTCTCCTTGATTTGGTCTCCTTTAATTTTTGCATTTAGTTTTGATATTATGATTATCATTAGTAAATTTAATTTACTATTGATAAACCATTCAAAACTATTTTAATACAATTTAATAATAACCCAATTTGAACCTCAAAATAATAACCAATACCAACAATTTACCTAACAATATTTGGGCAGTCTCAACCTGATGTTGCCACTTGGCATTTCGAAAACCAACAAGAAGGGAGTGAAGGCCCTATTTGATCATTGATATTACCCTCATCATTATGGTGGCCAATGTAATTGGATGGACTCCAAACTATTGTCAATGATAGTTTTAATGGATGGTCAGGGTCATATATGGGCGATGTCTAATTTTGATAGTCTTTGGTTTTCAAAATAGCTTCACATTTGGCAGTATGGTGGTTTGAGAAATAAGCTTCACATGCATAATGAACTCCTCCATGTTGGCTAGGTAGGTATCCACTCCCTTCATGTCACACTAACAAGTTATTGGCTAATAGATAGGTGAAAACTATTTAAACATGGAGAAGGTAGAGTATTTGCTGACAGTTAAATGTTTCCTATGTGTGGTTAGGCCATCATTAGATGAGACGTGGTCAACATGTAGATGGATGAATTTTAAATGGATAATGGTAAGTATTTGCATTCTACATGTGGGTTTATATCCCCATACATGGCCTCCATAATATTCCAAAATGGCTAGTAGCATGATCTGAGGCTTCCTAGGCTAGTTCCCTCTCCACATTGCTTGAATGTGTTGGGGTGCTTTATAATTGGTTGGGCTCATATTCACATTGGAAATGGTGGTTTTCCATTATAGTCCTTGAATTCAATTGGAGAGCTCCTCCACTCATCCACATCCAAGGATATCACCTTGGCGTTTCAGTTGTTGGAGATTGTATTTTGAATCCTTTGACCTATCAAACATTTAAACTGGCTACCCAATATACATGTATTTTGTCTTATACATTTATTTTCCAATCTTGGGCATTTTAAATAAAAATAAAAATATTTAATTTAATTAAATAGTAATATTTGATTACTATTTAATTAAATTATTCAAACCTTCATATTTTATCTATTTGATATTGAATTTTGATGCTGTCAGATGCTTCGGGAAGCTGGTAGAGAGTATTTTGATATGAAGAGAACAAAACACAACCTTTTATAAATTTTATTTTTTGCATATGAAATTCCATTTTGGATAGTATATATATATATATGTGTGTGTGTGTGTGTGTGTGTGTGTGTGTGTGTGTGGATCAAAATAGAAACATGTCTATCAGTTCTAATTCAAACAAACATCCATGATAGCATGTACATGTATCAAAATAATAAGAATATATATAGTCCATCTATTCCAAATGTACAAATATTTAAGTAGTACATCTAGTCCATGTACTCATAAAACAAAAATGTACATCTATAAATCCATCCACTTATCTATCTATCGAACTAGTCTTGACTAGGTGAAGGGTCATAATATAAACTCCTCTTCTTTCCATGCAATGTATCACGTGGAACTATATCACACTATACAAAATAAATAAACTTAAATTCATAAAATTAATAATTATAAATTATAATATCTATGTATACACTACATTAAAATGCATTATGAATTACCATGATATCATGCTAAGAGATTGAAGGCTCAATCACTATATGTTGCTATGATGAGCCATGCACCTCATGAGAAATTAAAGGCTCAACCATTGTAGGCCTCTATGATGAGCTATGCACATAGTGAGAAAAAATGCTGTCAACTAAGATCTACAAGATATCAAAAGAAACTTAAAATGTTAAACTTAATCATTATAAATTTATAACCTTATCTATTAGAAAAGTAATAAAAAAATGCATTATAAATTACCATAAATGGATGTTGAGAGGTTGAAGGCTCAATCATTGTAGAGTACACATTTGAGCCATGCGCCTTGTGAGTAAAAGTAGTATTGTAAATATATCCATCCTAAAAGTGCTATCAACCTGCAAGTACATATATATAAAATTTTAAATTATTAAAATTTTATAATTTGATTTACACATGCAAACTACATAAATATGAAATTTCAAAGTAAACATTATTGAATACATACCATGGATGGGTCTACCTCATAATTTAAAGGATCACTGAGTGATGTCATATGACCTCCTTTTAGACACTGAAAAATGACCCTTCTTTTGATAGACGAAAGAGAACAAAAAATAAAAATAAAATTAAAAAGTTAACTATGGTCTGCCAATCACTAGCATATGACTTCAATTATTGGTAACTTAGTGAAATATCGACATATGATACTTGTACACCAATGATACTGTAATTGGAAAAAGTAAAATAAAAATAACTCATGAAGCATCTTGGAAAGAAAGCAAGGGGTAATGGATGACTCACCATCCATCCCACACATCTCAGCTTCAGATCACAACCATGAAAAAGTTGGATAATATTTTCTATCCTTATTTTTGTCTCAAAATTGGAAAATTTTCCAATTTCTAAAATCTATAAATAAAGCCTTCTACAATGAACCAAAGGGACCCAATTTGAATGCAAAGTTACTCTATCAGAATATATCTAGATCTAGTTAGTTAAATGCATTACTATTTCACATTTTGACATGCTTGTTTATGTTCACTATTATGTTTATTTCATGATATGAGTAGGTATATTTAATGTCTTTTCCATTTGCATATGTGTAGGGTCCACAGGTGCAAAGCAACAGAACTAAATATGGAATTAGAGAGGAGAAATTCAAATATTTTACAAGTTTTAGATGATAATTTTTGAGGCTTGTAGACACTATAAACAGGCCTACAAAGGACAAAATATTATTTTGTAAAAAGTCCTTTTGCAAGGAAATGAATTAAAATAGATTCGTCATTATATCATTGAGGTATATTCATGAATAATAAAGAAAATATTGATCATGACATGTCTTATCTTTTTTGCTAATAAGGTTACTTTTTGAGTACAACATTCTAGTGTTAGAAGAAGGGCCCCTCACATGCAAATAACATTAGTGATGAAATGCATGGGGTTTTTCTATATCTTTATGCTTATGTTTGTGGTTTTTTTCATGTGGTAGTGAAGCTAATTTTGTTTTGTATGTTCTATGTTTTTCCAGGATCAAATTGTAGAATTGGCAATGAATGGGAATTAAACACCAATGAATAGATCAGGATGCCAATGATTGTATAAAAATGCTAGCAATTCAGAATAGAGGTCAAATTTTTATTCTTCAAGTGCAGCTTAGGAATTAAGATTGGAATCAAGATGAACACCTTGTTTGTGATCCCTATGATCAGAATGCATGTAGAGGTATTTATTTTTTAAGTTCCAAAAGTTTATTTACTTTTTTTTCATTTGGTAAGGGATCATACAAACAAAAACATCCATTCACTTAATACTTTTCTATCTTTTCCACTTATGCTCTCCCTTTGCGCTGAAAAGTGATCTGAGGTGACTAGAATGGATGTGATGGAAAAAGGATAAATGAACTTTTTATTTTTTCATCCTACATTAATTTGGTAAATAAACCTATACTAAGTTACTTCCACACTTGGAAATGGTAATTAATCATCATTCAATTTGGAATGAACTTAAGGTGAAGTAATTGGGTTCAAAGTAGATTAGGATACATTAAATTGATTTATAAATCTAGTGGTTACTTTTAATATATTAATACTATTACTTGTTTGCCTTACCACGTTGAAAGGTGGTTGAAGGATTGTGACTTGTAACAAGGGGAAATGAACCTGGTTTAAAGAAAATTTACTCATATTAACAACTTCTTGCTTATTTTCCCTTACCATGCCGAAAGATGGTCGAAGGAGATTGTGACTCGTAAGAAGAGGTAATAAACCACATCTTAATGTTTCCTTTGGTTAATGAACCTCATTAAAAGGAAATGAACCTTGTGGGATACTTAGATCAACTTATTCATTAATTAAAACACACTTTGAATCACATTAAAAAATGTTTAATTAATAGACATATATAATTGGGAGGGTTAGAACTTGCATCCATGAGTACATTATTTTGGTTAAAAGCATGATCATGAGACCTATTAAAATGAACATCAATGAGTTGGAGGTCATTACCAATGATTGATTCTTATTCTCTTATGTTCCCACTGATAAAATATTATGAGCCTTAGAGCCAAAACCTAGAGATAAATACTGGGTTCATAGGTTAGAAGTCATTACTTTTTATAGAATGACTATAAAAAGGGGGATATACTTGGATTTCACTGAGATATTTCTTAGTGGAATTTCTTGAGCCCCATTGCACTAAGGGAACCATTTTATGTACCAAGTCATTACTTAGCCTTATATTGCCTAATAGGATTAGCTACTTACCTTGCTTAAACACTTGACTAAACAAAATAATCTAGGAAAATTAAGAAAATTAAAATGTACAATTCATACCACTCATATTAAAAAGATTAATTTAATATGGTAAAAATCTAGAAGAAGATAATCACACCGAAAAGGTAAGTACACATGTAGGTTGTTTGTGCATTTATTTATTTTCTTGCAAATATAAATACAAAAGATAAAAAATAGAATTGCTATGTTCGATGTTTGCTTTCTCCTTTTATTTTGGTGAAAATAAAAATCAAAACAAAAATCAAAAGGAAAATGGTTAACACACAATCTCAAATAGCCCATCAAGAGCAAGACCCATATGATGAAAACTATTTAAAAGAATGAGGTAGTCATAGATATAGTAAGAATATTTTGAGAAGAGAAAATCCTCGAGAAATAAATCCAACTTACTTAAATACTATCGATCATGACTTAAATGTAGTTAGGAAATGTCTAACATAATTAAGAATACCTCATTCTTATCATGACCATAGTATTCCTTTAGATCTAGAATATTTAGTGAAAGATACACAACCAGTTAATGGTGTGGAAGAAATTGTATTAAGAAACATACCTCCTTCACAAACTCATTCAACTGATATCATTCTTCAAAGAGGTCATTTTAGACCAAAGTATGATAAGTGGATGGATTTATAGATGTACATTTTTGTTTTATGAGTACATGGACTAGATGTACTACTTAAATATTTGTACATTTGGAATAGATGGACTATATATATTCT
>Ga0115846_100556_pt1 | contig 19121 bp, 21 predicted proteins | sample InSIn5gowninarea_2_FD_83860 | JGI IMG/M metagenome (GOLD analysis project Ga0115846, IMG submission 83860)
ATCCACTCGACACGCTCCGTACGTCTACAGGGATGAGAAGACACAGATCCGTAGATGTGAGAGCCTTGTGACCACGCGACTCTGCGTATAGACGTACGATACAGTTACACACCGCGACCTCAGTACCACATCATCTGTCGGACCATCTTCTGCGACCTTCTCAAACTGCAAGATGTGATCGCCGTGCACTGTGCCTCAGGTTTCGATCGAGTGGCTGACACAGGTATTATTGTGTTATGAGCAAATTTTCTGCACCAACAAGCCGCTTTAGCTCATCTGGGAGAGCGCCAGACTGAAGTCAACTTCTGTCCTTCTTGCATTACGCAAGAGTATTCTGGAGGCACTGTGTTCGATCCACAGAAGCGGCATTGACATTTCATTTTGGCACCTTGAAGTGCTCATGCATCTACTTTTGTCTTGTTGTGTCTTTTTGCAAGTTCTTGGGTGCTTTTTGTAAGGGCGGAGGAAGCTTTTCGTTTTTGGGTGCGGAAGGATATTTTGTGTGGGGAGGGAGGGGTGTGTAACTGTATCGTACGTCTATACGCAGAGTCGCGTGGTCACAAGGCTCTCACATCTACGGATCTGTGTCTTCTCATCCCTGTAGACGTACGGAGCGTGTCGAGTGGATGGAAGGCAAGAGCGACTGAGAACAGAAACGGGAATGGAAAGATCGACCAGGTAGAAACCTGTCGCCAACACCAAATAAACATTTCCCTCCCAAGTCCTACATGCACAATCCCAAGGTATCCTGCCTGCTTGCTTATATAGCCTACGGGCCTGTTCTAATTTGTGCTGTTCGAAGGTCAAGTCCCTCCCTTCTCCTGTCTCTTTCAGAACTCCTTTTTCTCCATTCCACCTCCCTGCGACGTCTTCTACTGTCTTACACCTGTACTATACATCCCTGCCCCCCCTGCCTATACCCCTCATGATCCCCTACCAAAAGCCAAAGTCTTGGCACCCACAAAAGAATCTAGAACTCACCAAAATCGCCCAAATCTCGACCATCTTCCCCCCAACCACTCTAGCACCTGTATAGGACCAAAAGGAAGGTATGGCAATGCTTAGATGAGCAAAAAGAACAGCCCGACGTGGGGCTCGAACCCACAGCCTCAAGATTAGAAGTCTTGCGCGCTACCATTGCGCCAGCCGGGCTGGTTTGTGCTTGGATCGCATGTGGGTGGGTATAAGAAGAGAGACATTGTCATCCTCGGGAAGACGACCACGGTGTTCACAGCGAAAGCATTGTATCCTCAGGTCTGTCCAGCTCTTTGTTACCAGAATAACATATCTCGAACTACAGATTTGATTCCTCTGCTTACCACTCTACAATCGGTTCTCTTGTGGACTTCTCAGAGGCTCTCCTTATGGTGTCAGGCTTTCAATGTCAGGCTGCTCCAAGACGACTGGCCGTGTCTACCACAGCCATTCTCTCATCCTCCTGCAGCACCGTATTGACTCTCATCCAACTAGATCTCACGCCGCGAATAGGATCGCTATTACCAAAGCTAGAAGAAGACCGGGTAAGCGAAAAGGATTCAGAAGCTAGAGAAGCACTGCAAGCCATCTCTGGTAGGACATTCATGCATGGCTTTATTTAACCGCCGAAATATATGAGGCTGCATCTGGACCGGAATCTCAACACACAAGCATATGCTATCTTGATTCCTTATAGGCTATGTTCCCGAAGCAGTACAGCAACCTACGATGTTCAATTGATCTCGAGTCTGAACTCACTACACGAGTTCATCGCGATGATCAGCTGCTGCCTTTGATCGCCTTATATGGTCATTCTGACGACGCCTTTTGAACTGTTGTTGGACTCTTGCTGTTTCCCGTCCAGAGATTGCTTCCAATCTATAGTAAATCCTTCAGAAGATGGACCACCAACACGCATTGTCATATCCAAGTATTGCACTATTGGATTGATGCATGAGATATGCTCGTGAAAGAGGTGTCCGGATGTTTCAGCCTCTGATCCTTCGAGTACGCCCTCTTCTTCCCTTGCTCCATTGATCTTCTATATCAAGTTCGTTGCCTTCTCCTTTTCCTGAGCGAAGCAGAAACACATCCATCTCTGAACCACTGTCACGGAGGATTCTCCTTCCACAATTGCCATAATGATGCCCAAATATCTTACCCCCTTACCTCTCTTCTTCACGTCTATTCTCGCTCAATCAGCACTCTCTTATCCCTCCTTCCCAAACACTTTCACCCTAGACCCCCATCAAACTCCCAACTATACTTTCGATGAACTCTACAACCTCACAAACCGCTTCCTCCAAAACCACATGTACCCAAACAACATTGCCCAGTCTCTTGCCATAAACTCCACTCTCCTCTCTGACGATGTCCTCGGCCGTGTAGATGCAACCCGCGACTACGCAGGTCGCGAACTCAACACCGAATACCTCTTCGGCCTCTTCGCCAACATCGCCTTGAACCCTGATGCGTTTACTCTCCTCGGCTACCCAATCAACTATACCTTCACCAGGTTCTTGGGGATTGGAAATGTAGTTTCCTTTGCCGCAATCATCGAGTACAAACTCCCAGTCACTGGCACCACTATACCGCAAGAACTAGATTTCTGGGTAACTTACAACGACAAGGGAGAGATTTCGCAATATGATGGGTAAGGTTTCTTCCTCCTTCCCATTTTTCCTTTTACTTTGTACTAATCCACACACTCCAGCAATTTCCGCTATCTCCAATGGCAACTCACCAGCACCATCGCCTCCATCGCAAAAGCCCAAAATTTGTCCTCTTCAGCCTCTCTCCTGCCCATCTTACACGCCAAGTTGGCGAATTCGATCTGTGAAACAGCAACGACTTTTTGCAATGGCACAAATTTGCAATATGCGAATCAACAAGCGTGTGAGAATCATCTGTTCAATGAGACTAGATTTGGAGATGGTTGGGAGTGGGGCATGGATACTGTGTCTTGTAGGATGGTAAGTCTTGTGCTGCTGATACTTTCTTCCTCTGCTTGTTCTTGCTCTTCTTCGCCTTCTTCCAAACACAAAGATGTAACGTAACTTATGCTAATGTGATCCACAGATTCATCAGAACATGGTACCACTACGTCCAGATGTCCATTGCGAGCACATTGGTCCTTCAGGAGGAGGCATGTGCGTAGACGATAGAACATACGTGGGCAACCTTGAAGAGAACTGTTTCGTAAACACGCCTTTCCTGTCTCCTGGCCTTGAAGGTGGCGTGCATTAAGTCGATCCGCAAATATAATGTATGAGGATATCTTGGAACCGAATTTAGTTCTGCGTGGCAGTGTACTTTTTCTCCTACGCAAGGACATTTGTTTTGTAAAAGGTTTTGTAGAACTTGGACTTGAGAATAAGAAAAACGAAAACATTACCAAAGACAAACATAGGAGAAGGATGTTTTGGACGGAACTTATGGGGCTTAGAGATAGATGCTCCATGGGCCCACTCTTATGTATGGGACATTTCTCGCATGGTTTCCTCCAAGTCTGCACACCATCCCAACTGTGGGTGAATGAGAGTCAGTCGAACGAGGTAAAAAGGAACGGATGTACAGGTAGTGGCTGCCAATGTCGACAGTCACGACATTGGCAGCATGTTCTCATCATGAGCCAGGTCAACAGCAAAGGCAAGCAAGACTTTGCACTAAGTGTAGTAAGTTGTATAATTCTCATTCTTGTATCACTTATACCTATCAGAATATCTCCCCTTCCTACTCCTAAAACAAATGTTAAAAGACTCCATTCACACTCCTGACCCCAATTCCGAAAGATGTGCGAAAACAACAACTTTTCCTTGCAAGAACCACGCAAGGAAACAAACGCCAAACAGTGAAGCACACCAGTACGCCATGCTGTAATGAATAAGGAGACCATTGAAATGCAAGTACCCGAATAGACCCAAGAAAGAACATTCCGGACAATGCAAGTTTCATGTACCTCCCAGGCCCTTGAAAGGAAGAAAAAACTCAAACAAAAGATTTCGCTATGTGCGCCCAGAAACAAAGAGATAGAAGGGGAGGATGCGAGGTGGCGGTTGTGAGTGTGAATTGTGAATAGGGTGGTAGCAGCATCCGAATCTCAAGGCTGAAACTATCGCCTATAAGACCCTAGCTTTGCGAGGATATCGGCCATATCGGGTTGTCCATTGTTGGGTAGAGAATGTTGCTGCTGAGGCTGGATTGGTGAGCGCAGGTTTGGGGTTTGTACGCCTAAGTGAGGGACACCAATGCTCTGAGGCGACTGAGCAAGCAGATTCGCCAAAGCAGGATTTGCTCTCAATGCAGCCAGCGGATCTTGGTTAGGGTGAGGCAATTGAGCGTAAGACGGTGGTGACTGCAGACCCGGTGTGTGAATACCGGGCGACGACAATGGAGGTGGTGGGCGAACTGCAGCAGCGTTACCAAGAAGTTTGGCAAGGTCCGGTGTCAAGGCTGTAGCAGGGAAACCAGTTTGAGGGCCTGTGGGGATACCCGGCGGCTGCATGACACCGAGAAGCTTCTGCAAACCAGTAGGATCAAGAGAGGTGATCAAATTGGAGAGGTTTGGGCCTGCGGTGGTGACGCCTGCTCCGTAGCCATACTGTACAGGAGCAGGTACGGGTTGAGGTGGTGCATAAGCAGGAGCAGCCTTTGCGCGCAAGACTAACTGAGCGGCGATGGTGGGATCGAGGTTGTCGTACTCGTCAAAGCGCACATTCTCTATACCAGCGCGTCGATCGAAGATTTGCAGGGGTATTTTGGCCGTTTGCTGATTGATGCGCGTGATGCGCGAAACTGCCAGAACGCCCTCAAGGATCTGACGACGGACGACAGCAGCTTCGGACAGACGTGGAGACAAAAGCAAGACATCGACACGGATGCCCTGGAGAGTGAAGGAGTGCTCGAGCCATGCTATGAAGTTGCGATCGAGGTCGTCCAGAACAATGATCTGTACGTCGGGTACATCGCGTGGAGCTCTTCGTGGCAGGGGTAGGTCATCGTCGCTGTTGCGTCTTCTCGGACTAGGACTGCGGAAGCGACCGCTACGTCCACCGTAGGGTGGTGTTCTGGACCTGCTCCTGTACCGAGCATCGTATCTGTCTCTACTCCTGTCGCGACCGCGGTAGGATCTGGGAGATCTAGGAGAGCGTGGCGAAGGAGATCTTCCAGGACGATAGTCGCGGGACCGTCTGTCTCTATTTCTGTCCCTATCTCTGTCTCGATCTCTTTCTGCTCTCCTGTCGGCTGGTAGATAACGATCTGGTACGACCGAGGAGCTACCAGCTCGGCCAGTATCGGGCGAACGTGAACGACGGGGGGCGCGTGGATCGGGATTGCGGTTCTTCTGAGGCTTGCTCACTTCGAGGTCTTGAGCGCATTAGTGTTGATCCATCTTCTGAATACCATGCATAACTCACGAATCTTCTTTCCTCGGATAGTCTTTCCTTGCTCGGCGCTAATAGCTTTGGAGCAACCACTAGATTCCAGAAACTGCACGAAGCCATACGCCTGCTTGATTGAGATCTGTGCCAAATCGCCATACTTGTGGAAGACGTGGAAGATGTCACGCTTCGTCACTCTTTCGCTGGAAAGATTGCCGACGAACAATCTCGACCCATAGGGGAACTGCTCCCAGTTACCCTCAGTCACATACTTTCTCTCCTCGGTAAGGAAGTTGTCGTAGCGATGCTGTGTCTCTGGTGTCCAAGGCTGATCGTCCTCGTCCAGAACTTCTCCTGCTGCTTGCTTTCTCTCACGCTGAGACTCGAGCTTGACGCCTTGCTGAAACGAAGCGGTGGGTGGAGGAGGCAAACCATTGGCGCCTACGTTGTTGCTTGTGTATCCTCCGTTCTGCTGTTGCGGCTGCGATTGCTGGCCTTGTTGACCTTGGAAGTTGTTCGTATAGGTCGAGTAAGCTTGCTCTTGTTGAGCAGCGGCTTGAGCAGACTTTGCAGGATTGGGGGGAGTCTGAGCGACTTGGGAGGAGGGAGAAGTGGACTGAGCCTGACTATGGGTGGGTTGCGACAAGTTGTTGAGAAGGCTCTGCAAACTATTGGTCTCAACACCTGGGGGGAGCTCAGCCGCACTGGCGTTGGCTGTAGAGGCGTTGACTTGGTTCTGAGCGTGGAATGAGTTGCTCTGGAAGGAGGCATCGTTGTTGAAATGGGTTGGCAAGGCAGGGAGATGATGGGCAGCAGTAGAGGGATAAGGGATGTCAGATGGAACAGATGCAGAGGCAGAAGCGTCATGCGAGGCCACGGCGCCAGAGGCGGTGGGCTGGTAAGAGTACTTCTCGTCATAATGTACGACAGGAGGAACTTGATTGGTCTGACTATCCGTTCCAATCATGGCCTGCTCTTGCACCTGATGATAAGCTTGATGACCCTGACTCTGCGCTTGAGAGAGAGCCTGGGCTTGACCCTGCCCTGCTTGACCTGTTTGATGAGTCATGTAGGCTTCAGGATGGTTAGAATGAGACTGAGTATGTTGGGCATGTTGGTGTTGATGAAGTTGTTGGTGGAAGGCGCCAGCTTGCTGGTCTTGATACATCGGAGGAGGGAGCTGTTGAGGCGGGGCTTCAGCCATGTGCGTCCTGGTCTGGTTGAAGATGGGATCGATCTGGTTTTCGAGAACAGGAATGTTGGAAGGCACAGGGTAGTGGACTGGCTTGGGAGATACTGGACTCAAGACGTTGAGCTCGCTCGTGTACTCGGGTGTTTCTTCAGGTGGGATCATGTAGGCAGGAGTCGATGTGCGCTCAATGCGCCAACATGCTATGATGAGACAACAGCGCCGGGGAGAGGAAGGAGCGAGATGGAAGGGACAGGGGTGGACAAGAAGAAGAATCAGACGATGAGGAGAAGGACGACGAGATGATGGCTGTATGACCACAGAAAGAAAACGTGCGTCGAGGCGCGAATTTCAGCTCTGCAGTAGCGCTTTCCGTAAGGACACGGCGTTTGCGGGGCAAAGGCCAACTAAAATGTGGTCGTGCGTGATGGTCAAGGCCGTGCTATTACTTCCGAGCTGTAGTTAGGTCGGAGGAGAGTCGAGTCACAAACTGTGCCTGTTTCTTGTCCCTGGAACGAATGTCTGCGCAACGGGAAAGAAGGGGACAAGACGCGAAAGACTGCAAGTCCATCCCACCAAATCTATGCATGAGCACGAGCCATCTGAACGTCACCGGATCATAGAACATCGTGAGATCGCAGGCCATGCTCGAGCCTAATCATGCTAAACACGACGACTGCTCTTCGTCTGCTTGTCCATCTTGCCTTTTAACATGGCCTGGTGTTTCTCTTTCTGTGCCACTACCCTCTCCACTCCATCGAACGCCTCTTAGTCAACGCGTCGGCACTTCATCAATCTTCGGACATAAGTTTTGAGCTCTGCTATGCCAATATATTTCCATCTTTCTAGAATCCAGGGAAGGATTCAGCCGCAAGAAGCTGTCAATATACGCGTTGGGAATGCATGCGAGCGTGAAATCAACCTTGACTTTCCCCAGCCTAGTCTTGATCAAGGAAGTGAGAGCGAAGCAGACTTGTCCATTCTTCGCTTTCGAAGAGCGCTTCAAATGACTTGACAAAAAATGACGGCGTGAAAAGAGCGGGCTTGACTCCCAATGCTCCTAACTCACCCGAGGTCGCTCAACTCCCCTTTTTACACCACCTGCACTCTCTCCACTCGCGCCATAATGTTCCGGCCCATCGCCATTCTGCGCCCAAGGACCGTCACGCGCACCCCAACCTCGTTTTGCACTTCGACACGTCTACTGGCTGCCAAGCCGAAAACGGCATCAGACGGCGGTGAAAATGGCGACGACGAGCTAGACGCCGCGAGGCGCTGGCTAGCGACTTTCGATGCCGAGACCATACCGAAGAGCATTTGCGATGTGTCTTTTAGTAGATCTTCAGGCCCAGGTGGCCAGAATGTGAATAAGTACTGCACATACCATGATACCTTTGCTAGATAGACAACTGAGACGTTTTGTAGAGTAAACTCAAAGGCTACACTGCGCCTGCCGCTATCGGCATTGCTGCCCATGCTTCCTGCTGTTCTTCGACCTGCAATATCAAAATCACGCTATTCCGCAAAAGATGATTTGGTGATACAGGCAGATGACAGTAGGAAACAGAATGAGAATGTGCATCGCTGTTTCATCAAGCTGCACGAAATGATAAAACAAGCAGGACGTGAGGTTGTGCCAGGCGAAACTAGTGCTGAGCAGGCGGAGCGTGTCAAGAAGCTGTAAGTATTCCTGTGTCACCGATACTACTCGATTATCACACGCTTACGGGTGTTGCAGACAAAAAGCAGAAAATGAAGGCAGGCTTAAGATCAAGAAGAAGCATAGTGACAAGAAGAGCGCACGAAGAGGCGGCGGGAAACCCGACTACTGATGCGTCTTTGATGAATTGCGTATATGCAATAGAGAGTACGAGGGAGTGATTAACAGAGGTATCATTGTATCATTATATATCATTCAGTCGTAATTCATGCGAGACGGCACGATGATGATGGTGACATGTCCAGATTAAGACACATCACAATTCTGTGATATGCAGCCATGAGCGCTTAGTTCGTGTACCTACAAAACAAGTCAGCGATGAGTGTCATGACAGTTGAGATGTAAGGCTGGAAAAGTGTGTGTAGGATTGAAAATCAGACATCCAAGGAAGATATAGCGCTCAACGACCGTCTAAGATAGGTTCTAGGCGACGGCTAGCGTGAAAACTGCGAATGTGGTATGGGTTTCATCATAGAAATCCAGGTGGAAAGTGAGAGAAGAAGAAAAATACATACCACGAACGTATCGCCGAAGCGAGGGCGGAGGCTGAGTTCAACAGAAGCCAGTCGTAGAAGCACACTGCTCTACAGCATGCTGCATGATATCTGCAGTGGTGGTGTTGAGTGGTGCGCGCAACTTGGAAAGCGCGTTGGTGGAAGAAAAGAAGAAGCTTTTGGGCCGAGGTGGAGGTGGCCTTTGAGCTCACCGCCCGCCAAGACATAGTTCTGCCACGGAGCTGTCGGATGTCGGAGCGGCCGAGTCGAGGGTCAGGGGATGGAGCTCTTTGAAAGTTGTCCATCCTTCTTTTGTGTCTCGTAGAGAATCAATTGAAGGAGACATGGCTCCGAAACACAAGGATGGCGACGTTGTCGCAGTGGTGAGACCGCCTGGCAGTAATGATGGTTTCGCAAGTTGCTGACTCTTTGCAGATTCCTGGCCAATACATCTCATGGTTGCATACCATAGTGGCTTATGCTGCGTTTCTGGGAGCTCTGATAGTTGGAGTGTGAGTAGCGCATGTGTATTGAGCTCCAGAAAGTATACTGACGACATCAGTGCCCTCCACTATGAAAAGATCGTTCAGAACGAGCACTTCGTACGTCTTGCCGCCGAACCGTCAGCATAACGCCGTCTGACAGCTTCCTACAGGGCTACCCTATCGAATGGTTTCCCTCAGTCTCTGCCACCATTGGCGACCGATACCCCGAGCGTTCCGTCTTCCAACTCTTCATTGCAGTCACATCTGGTCAGTAAAGCCAATCTATGGCAGAAAGAGCTTTGTCTGAACAACCATATAGGCCCTCGATTCCTCCTCGTTGCATTGTGGTACATCCTGACAGCAAGGCCCGGCCAGACTCTTCCTAAGTTCATTCTGGGAGTCGGCATCTTCAGAACCTTCACCTGCGGAGGCTGGACCTACGTCACATCGACCGACGACCATGACTGGCACGACATTTTCATGATCTCATACCTCGTGGCTACTCTACCCTGGACAATCGGCTGTATAGCTTTGAGTCCCAACAACCCCAAGGCCATCTACTACCGTAAGGTCTTCGGTGGTGCTTTCTTCGCCACACTCGTGCCCCTGGTCTACTTCTTCATCCAGCACAAGGTTCACAAGGTGCCCGGCGCATACACCATCTACGCCTTCTTCGAGTGGGCTCTTGTCCTTTTGGATGTCGCCTTTGATGCTGTCACGGCACTCGACTTCAGCGGCCTCGAGCTGGTGGTCAAGGATACCAAGGGAACCAGCAAAGGGTATGTCAACTGGCTTCCAAAATAGTGGTATGCTGAAAACCACAATGCCCAGCCATGACCACAATACTAACGCCTTTCGCAGCAGCACTCAAAGAGTGGCCGATAAGCTTGCCGAGACAGAGAAGGACAAGCCCGTTGGTCAGATCTTTTCTACTACCTACTCCAAGGGTGACATGATTGATGCACTTGCCGACGTCTACCTCGGTTTCACCTTCTGGTCTGTTCTGACTGGTTTGGGCTTGTTGATCTGGTACTTCCCTCTTTGGCACATGGGAATCTCTGGCTATGAAGCCTTTGTCATGGCCCCCATTTCCCCTTTCCTGCTCGGCATCACTTCTATCCGCAGGACTGTTGTCCACAACATCCGTTTTTTCCACTTCCTCTCGCTCTCAGGCCTCGTCGCTTTCCTCATCCCCAAGCCCGAGTACCGTCTGTTCGCCGTCGGTTTCTCCATTTTCATGTCGTCTCTCGCATGGTCTGCTACTTGGTGGTCAGAGCGTGCTCAACCTGCTCGACTCGAATCTCGCATCTCAGCCTTCTCTTTGGGTCTGCTGACCTCGAGTGTCGCGAAGTATGCTTGCCAGACTAATAACCCAATCTGGCCCGCTGTACATGCCGAGAACGGCGGCTGGAACTACACTGGTCTCGTCCTTGCCATTGTTGCCATCTTGAGAGTCACGCGTAAGCCGCTTGACCCTCGTAATGATGTGCCTGGCTACAAGGCTGTTTCCGGCTCTTCTTTCCCAGCTGCCCTTGGCTTTGCTGGTCTTATGTTCGGCATGCACTCGCTTCTTTCAGATTCGAGCACCATGATCTCGTGGGTGTGGGAAGGTTTCCCTATCCGTGGCCCTATCGCCGTCCCTCATGGCAACTACACCTTCCTTGCCATGGGTCTTGGTCTGCTCATCGGACTTTACTACCCTGCCTTCGCTCGCACTTGGACTTTCTATGGTATTGGTGCTCTCGGAGCCGCCTTCTTGACGGCCTTCTCCCACTGGTCTGGCTTCTATGGTGGCCTGGCCCTTGCCACATACCTCATGGCTGCGGCACCCGTCTTGATTGGCAATGCTGCTCGCTACCCTCCTGGACGCACTTTCTTCGCTGGCTTCTTGTTCTACAACATTTTGGTTCTTGCTCACGTCTGGACTGTCGCCTATGCTTTCGTGCCTGGTGGCCCCCTTATGCGTGAGCACACCGACTGGGTCATGACAGCCATGATGCTCTTCATCGGATGTGGTATTTTCTCTGCCACTGCTTCCGAGACTAAGCGCTCCAAATCAGCTCCTGCCAACCCTTACGCTCGTAAGCAGCGTTCCCACTACATTTACATTCTGATTGGTCTCCAACTTCTCGGTGCCTCCATTTCGTACCTTCGCTTCCCCACCTACGATTACACTCCTTACCACGCACCAGAGAAGAGTGTCACAGCCGGTATCTGGACTACCCACTTCGGCCTTGACAACCCTATGTGGACATCAGAGCGTCGCATTGGCGCTTTGGTCAAGGAAATGGAGCTTGATGTCTTGGGTCTGCTTGAATCAGACACTCAACGCATCATCATGGGCAACCGCGACTCAACTCAATACCTTGCTGAAGAGCTCGGTATGTACGTCGATTACGGTCCGGGACCTAACAAGCACACTTGGGGCTGCGCTCTGCTCTCCAAGTTCCCCATCGTAAACTCGACTCACCACTTGCTTCCCTCCCCTGTCGGTGAGTTGGCTCCTGCCATCCACGCTACGCTTGATGCATACGGCGAGATGATCGACGTCTTCGTCTTTCACTCGGGCCAAGAAGAAGACCCAGAGGACAGACGCCTACAGTCTGAGTATCTGGCCGATCTCATGGGCTCGACTCCTCGTCCAGCAATTCTCCTGTCCTACCTTGTCACCAAGACTGGACAGGGTAATTACAACACCTACGTCTCTGAGCGTAGTGGAATGAGAGACATCGATCCATCCGATGACTGGGACAGATGGTGTGAGTACATCTTGTACAAGGGTTTGAGAAGATCTGGTTACGCTAGAGTGTCCAGAGGCACCATTACCGACACCGAACTCCAAGTAAGTTGTCTTTTTGTGCTTCCTGCACTTTTAAACGGTCCACTAACATCAATGACCAGGTTGGTAAATTCGTCGTTGGTCAACCCGAGGGTGGCAATGACCAGATCTCAGAGGACCAGGTACCTGAGGGCCTTCGCTTCCCAGCCATGTTCCGTGGCGAGGGCGTCAGAGGTCACAGATACCATGTCTTTGACGAGCCCAGATACTATGCTTGAGCTTTGTTTCATGACAATCAGTATAATATCGGTCAAACCCAGGCATTGTAGTGTACTAGAATCTCTCCTTGTACCTTTTGTAACCAGTTTTTATTCTTTCTCAATTCGAGCTTCGCATGCAAATGTACAACACTCTGTTGGACGACATCGTCACACACAACTTCCGCGTCCTTCATATCCCAGATGTCCTGGTGCGAGATATCAACAAGTATCCTGTCGTGGCAATCTCGCGCCACAAGGCTCATCGCTCTCATCAGACACCAACCGATTTTCAATAGACTCGTGCCTTGTTGAGTCCGCTTCATGCCATAAATCATACGGGCACGGGCATGAATATCGAGATGTTCAGGTCTCGTAACCACCAGAAGGAAATGCGAAAGTATCCAGGAAATCTCACCCCTGGGTTTCGAACCATGGTCCCCCCGTCCCCCACAAGTGTATATGATTCAACCAAATTGAATTAAATGTCAGCAATCCGCTGAGTGGTGTGACGGCTTACGCTCAAGATTCGCTTACACCCCCAAAACTTTCGAAAAGTTTTCCGATGTGTAGTCTTAAATCAATTTGAGAGCCAGATGTAAGCTGTTTCATTCTGGTGGCAAAGATCAAGGAAGATTAGTAGAGGAGTTTTCCCATATGAGCTGCGCTCTGGTTTTTTGCTGTTTTGTTTTGCTGGATGCTTGATGTGTACAGGGCTGCGCAAAAAACCCTCCCAACGGACCCCTAAGAGCGTTGCAAGAGTACGGGTGCGTGTTAGAGAAGGCACTTGGAAGGAAGGAGTTGATTGGTTCCACGATGAATAGATCTGTCTCTTCCCGCTCAGCCATGGTCGAGCGGTAGGCTGCATGGTTCTTTCATGACCATCACGGGATGATGAAACAACACTGTTTGCACTTACCGTAAGTGTTGGAGAGCGATTGGAAGCTTTGAAATTATCCTGCCTCTTCTTTCTCTTCCTTAGAACCCAACCTTCTGCAAGCCATCTGGATCTGTCATCACACAGAGATGTCGTCCCTTACCAGCCTCCCTCCGGAGGCTCGTTCAATGGTCTATGACCTTCTGGCACCATGGTCGAAACCCCAGCAACATCGCATACTCTACTATGGTCACAACCCTCTACGAGCTCGTAACCTCCCACCTCCTACTCGCTCTATTCAGAGATCCGGCTTGGACCCACAAGACCGCATCATCTTCCGTTCCCGCAGCAATTTCCACGGAAGCGCAGTGAAAAGAGCAAAGAGAGCCATCCATCTCGCCAACATCGAAGACCTTCTCGCCCTAGCCGGTGCATGTCGCCTACTACGTTCAGAGATCCTGTCCCTCGCCTGGTCGAATGCCGATATCTATGTCAAAGCCTCGCCCATCTACAAAGAGCTGACCTGCATTTTCGACAACCGCCTTTCCGCCGAATGCTGCAACTTCATCCGCACACTTCGTATCGAGATCAAAGACACACAGTGGCCGCCCTCAGAGATGAAGAAAATGGGCCAACTTATCACCCGCCGTCTACCTCAGCTTCAGACCCTGTTCGTGGTCATTCGCTCTGACGGCTTTCGAACCAGTTCGGACCCTCCTCAAAAAGGCTTGCTGGCTCTCGCAAGTGTGCCTCTGCGTGTCACCATCAAGATTTTGACCTATATGCCTGGCGATATCGATCTGATGATGCGAAACAATGGCGCATTTTCTGATCAGCAACTCAGAGATCATAGAAAGAAGCAGGATGGAAAATATGAAGCGAATTTGCTTGTGACCCGTTCGAAGGGGCAGCAGCGCAGGGTTATGCAGGAGCATGTCAAGCAGCAGGATGTGGTTGGAGATCTTCTGGAGGACACGGTGGAGATGCGTAGTCTCATGTTCAGCTAGACTGGTTTGACACTGCTGTCAAAATGCACGATAATTTTCGAAAGTAGAGTTAGGCTCAAGGAGAGGGCGTTATATAGTCGCTCTCTGTAGACGGCGTGCTCTTTTCCAAAACTATCGTGTATTTTGATGGGTGGGGCATGCGCATCGCTGCGACTTGAGAGCCGAGGTGACAAAAGTTTAGCACACAAGGAGGCTGGGTCGTCACTTCTGTAGCATAGCAAATACTATCATGAGGTTGAGTTTCACTACTATCGGATAGTCGGTCATTTTGTGGTATCAAAGTGTCTGTGTCTGGCGTTTTCTGCAACAGATCATATCTGTGTGGATGGAAAAGATCAGAGTTGTTGCCCAAGGTCAGAGGCTAGTGGTGTGGTTCGGAAGGACAGCCAGAATACAGGAGAATTTGTGTGGCATTGGAGATGGACGTTGAAGGCATGGCATGATAGAAACAAGGATTCTTTCGGGAGTGGAAAGGGGTTTGTTTCATGTCTTTTTGCGGGCCAACTAAGGCTCTACTAGAGAAAATTAACACGTCTACTCCAGGTAGGTGACCAATTGCTTTGGTCTCGGGTAGAAGCGGACAGAGTGTTATCATGGAGTGGGAGGGGGCGTGTTCAGCTGCGACTGTCGCAGATACTGAATGGTCAGTACACAGAGAGAGGCGATGGAAGATGACTGTGTGCACTAAGCTAGCCAAGAGTTATTGGATAAGAGTAGACATCAATATAGAACAAGTATGATGTAAGTTGTGACTGCTTCCGCTAACAACAAGTACTGTCAAGCGACTAAATCCGAGCTTGTTCCCGAAACATCTATCCAAGCACGTTCGACCGCATCTCAAGTGTATCCTCGAGAACCTCTCCAACTTCATCCCTCTTGGCCTTTTCCTCCCTCTCGCCTCTGCGTTTTCGGCGGACCAAGTCAACATCTTCCCTCGCCGCAAGTAAAGCCTTCTCAGCCCAAATATTGCTCTCCTCTCTTACGTTATCAACTTGTCGCAATCTATTCGCGCTGATAGACCAGTCTGAAAAATAGTGGTGGACCTTGACAATCACCCTCATCGGATTCGGCAGGATCGTCAGCGCCAACAGTTCAGGTATTGGAAGATCCTTGTTTGGTAGATAACTGATGCACACTTCGACAACCAGCAACTTGAGCTGTGGCAGTTGACGAATGAGGAATCCAGCTGATTTTGTGATCTCCGTGTGCGAGGGTGAGGGTGGGACTGAGCGGGTTTTTTGATTGATGTGAATGTGTAGAGTGGTGATGAAGTCACACGCTTCCCAGGACAAGCGATTACAGAAAAACCAAGTCAATTCATGGGATAACTCTGGTGATTTGACATGGATGTCTGCATTTGACCAGATCAGAGCGAGCGATTCGGATCTAATCAGACGGCAGGTTACGGAGATGGAGATCAGGTCATCGAGGTTAGAGTGGTGGATCTTGTAAGTGGCTTTTCGGATGTTGCAGAAATAGAGGCTCCTGTGGAAACGGATGCGGTCTTGTGGGTCTACGTGATAGGACTGTTGGTGGCGGATCGAGTGCGGAGTGTCGGCGCATAGAAGGGGGTTGGTACCGCTGTAGAGGGTTCGTGTATCACTGGCCAGGCATGACTGGAGCAATATGTTGTAGATGATCATGCGGATCTCTGGAGGTAGACTGAGGAAGGACATGATCATCGTACGAAGTCAAGAGAGAACGGGATGCCAGGTAGCGTAAGTTTTGTAGGTGGCTGTGAGACAAAAGGACTGATGCATGTCATCTTAAGATCAAACATCCATGCCTGAGACAAAAGCTGCGAAGACCAGACTTACACGGTCTTTATTCTTTGGCCGGTTGCGGATCCCTTGTTCGAGTTCTTAATGTCAGAGACGGGATATTCGTTTTGTGATGTAGAAGTATCTTGTTGATTCTCCGGCAGACCATCACTTGTTGTGACAACCCCTTTCGCTTTCATACCCAGCCTTCCGAGAAGTCCTTGATTTAATATATCTCCATCATCAGACTGGTGCCAAGGGTTACGAAAAGCAGGCGTCCAAGGGCCCCTTCATGGGTCTCTGGCTCACCAAGGCAACCGAAGGAAGAAAGAGTTATGCTAAACACATGACTGAGCAGAACTATTAGATATAGATGTCCTTTCGGGCGGGAAAAGGAGGCAGCGTACGACCAGCGTCATGTTTTCGTTGGCGACCTCTACTTTCGGCTACATTCGATTCAGGCACGACCGACTGAATTCACAGACTGTCGAAAGGAGAAGGAAAGTGAGTACTTGCAACTTTGCAGGTTTAAGACGTTGTTTTGTTTCGATGCGGGCAGCTACTTCTTTCTCTTTTAATGACTGTGAGCTGGCTATTTCAATCCCATAATCTAAAGTTTAGCATTGTTATCACATTTGTATTACCCTGAAGATAGCTTGTCTGTTTGTGTAGTGAAAGTGATAAGCTTTCTCTGTGAAAGGAAACCACTCATCAAGACAACACTTTCGCTTTCACACCCATCAATCCTCAGACATCTTGACCTACTTTGATTCCTCTCTTCCAAATTCCATCACAACGCAACCTTTCTTCTTACCATTCCAACAAGAATTGATTCACGAAGATTCGTATCGACACAAGCATCGTCCATCATCAGGCGTACCATGTCGTCCTTGTTCAATCTTCCGCCTGAAGTGCGCAGGATCGTCTATGACCAAATGGTTCGAGACGCACACGCTAGCGACAAGCGTATCGTCTACTGCGATCACCACTCCCAGTACGACGAGTCGTGCCAAGCTATTGTAGAAAAGCCAACCATGTGGTTCCGCTCAAAGATGGAGTTCGAGACAGACCATCAAGGACGCATCGATCTTCTCACAGAAGATGGAACTTTCTCTGAAGGTACGACAGTGTATGGAACGTGCATACCGGATACCGCTATCCATCATGCCAATATTGATGCTTTGCTTGCTCTTGCAAGCACTTGCCGCCAACTCCGTGCCGAAGTTCTCCATCATGCTTGGAAAAATGCCGACATCAGAATCTTTACTATAGACGATACATACCTCGAAGCTATGATGCACATCTTCGAGATGCACCTCTCCACGGAGGTTTGCGAGCTGATCCGTACCCTTTTCATCGAGGTCAGTGATGATTGCTGGATGCCATGCGAGGTCAGCGAGATCGCACAATTCATCATGAGACGACTTCCGAACCTCAAGCAGCTGACCGTCGCCGTGGCACGTAGGGACACAGAAGACTGGGAGCTCGACTTCGAAGTTGGTCTGAAAGTTCTGTCAATCCTACTCTTCTCCATTGACGTTGAGATTGAGGCATACATACATGCTGATATTATCCATTGTGGATCCCTCAGACCACTTATCATCCACTCCGCCTACAAAGATTTCACCAAGCTCGCACCAGACGCTGAGTACTGGGAGAGAGCCACCGGCTGGCATAACACCTTTCTACTAAGCAGTTGGCGTAAATGGAAGCAGTACCAGATAGCTATGCGAACACAGAATGAAGAACGCCAGATTGACGCATCTCTCCTCGAAGACACACTCGGCATACGCTCAGAGATGGCTGGTTGGCCCGTCGTTGCCAGTCAGGTTACCCGCAAGGAGAGGTGGGAGGTACGCAGAGAAGGAAAGTGGGAGGAAGGTTGGCTGGTCAGAGAGGGAATTGATGACGAAGCCAAACAAGAGGGTAGAGATGGGTCTGCGGAAGAACACGATGCCGAATCTGCGTAGCGGGTTGACGACGAATTTGTACCAGAGATCGACGATGACGCTATGAGAGGACGAGACTGGAAGTTTGGCGCCTAGCGCTTCTCAGTGGACGAATGTGTTGACCTCAAAAACATTGTGCATTCCAGCGGCGTGATAGGAGAAGGCAAAATTAACATGCTCGACTGTTGTCAAGGGAAGGGAAGAGAAGAATGGGCAACATGATCTTCTCCGACGTCTGTCAGGCCAGAGCGCTTGCTTCGAGAACTTATTGGGGAAGGAGAGATGGAGCTCATTCACTATTGCTCGAGATTAGAATTACGTTTTGTTTCTCGTTGGCTACTTCTCTTTTGGAATCGTCGCAGCTGCCTGCTACAGTTCTGCGGTAAAATCCCCAGCTTCATCATTGCAAGCCTTGTTGACCTTTCTCATGTGGGTCTTGTTTTGTGTTCCTTCCTCCGTCATTCATACACTATCGTGGCAGCAATCATGGAGCAACCTGGTATGTCCTTTCCTCTTCGTTCTGTCTCATCAACGACGCACTACCGGCAAAGCATATCTTCCCATGTCAACAGCAAACCACCTCTTGACCTCTCTCAGGCAAACACCGGCAGCGATGTACTTCCAACTCTGTAAATCGCCAACCTTCTTATCTCCGTACGAAGGTTCATTCATGCCAATAGCCAGACATGCAATAGCTCTGGGCAGAGCTTCTTCATTGCGGTCGTCTTCGTCATAGTCGCCATCGATGATGCGGGAGATGGTGAAGGTGAGGACGTCTTCGAGTTGTGCGCGCATGGCTTGAGTGGTCTCGCGGACGCGCTTGGATTGCTTTCCACCGTCGCGGCCGAGGATAGTGCCAGAGAAGATCTCGGTCTCGGTGAGCGGGTGGCGTGGTGAGGAAGCAAATTGGTAGAGGGATTGGAGGAGGGTTTGTTCGTAACTGCGAAAGAAGTGTTAGTGGGCCGTTTATTGTGTGTGGAATGTAGCAAAACACTTACCCATCTCTAATCTGTCTAGCCAGATCTGTGTGATGCTGCCACTGAACAACAGAAATGTGCTGTTGGATATAGGTCCACAGGGTGTCCAGCACGGTATCTTCCAGTCCATGAGCCAGTTTAGGCACATTCTGCATAGTCTCTAGAAATTGGTGTTATGCCAGCCGGTGGCTCTCTCCCAGTACTCAGCGTCTGGTGCGAGCTTGGTGAAATCTTTGTAGGCGGAGTGGATGATAAGTGGTCTGAGGGATC
>Ga0115846_100540_pt2 | contig 19109 bp, 19 predicted proteins | sample InSIn5gowninarea_2_FD_83860 | JGI IMG/M metagenome (GOLD analysis project Ga0115846, IMG submission 83860)
AGGCATAACGAAGCTAGTTGGCCATACAGACAACATCCGGGACATCCTCATGAGCGACGATGGGGACGCCGTTCTCACTGCTTCCTCCGACCAAACTATCAAAGTGTGGTCCATTACTGCTGGTCGCTGTATGCACACTTTGACAATGCACAACGATAGTGTATGGTGTATGTACTCGGATGATCCTTCATTGTCAATCTTTTATTCTGGTGACAAGTCAGGGCTAGTTGCAAAGACTGATACACGCCATGCCGAAGAGATTGATGATGGCGTGTCAGTTGCTGTCTGTCAAGAACACGATGGGATAAGCCGTCTTGCAGTAGTGGGTGATTCAGTGTGGACTGCAACATCAAGCTCGAGTGTGAACAGATGGCAGGATGTTGACACCGAGCTTCCAGTAGAAACTCCACCCCCTTCACCGCGACACGATCGCGCTGCGAGTGCGGTCTCTCGAAGCACTCATGAGCTGAACCAATCGCCTCCGGAAGAGCCAACCACAAACGGCGATCATGATAAGCCAAAGACGAATGGTGAAGCAACCGTGAAGATCCCACATAATGCAATCTTGAAGCTGACGAACACGGCGGTGCATCCTGGTAGAAAACTTCCTCGTTACTGGAATATGTCAACCTCAAACTTGAGAAAGGCATCGGAAGCAATGGTTGATCCAGATATTGTGTTCATTGTCGCGTTTCGTGGTCATCCCGAAGAAACCATTGAGGGACAGAATGGACTAGTCAAGCACGTTATGCTTAGCGACAAAAAGCGTGTCCTAACGCTCGACACAGCTGGCGATACTGTGCTTTGGGATTTACTCAAATGTGTCCCTGTCCAAACCTTTGGGCGACGGCACCTTGACGAAATTGTGCCCGAAATCGATACTAAGGAAAGTGTGGCTAACTGGTGCACTGTCGATACCAAGACTGGCAAGCTGACTGTGACACTGGAAGAATTGTACTGTTTTGATGCTGAGATCTATGCCGACGAGACAGAGTTTGCAGGAAAGATTGATTTCCGGGAGGACCAGAGAATCAATCTAGGTAAATGGGTGTTACGGAACCTCTTCACGACACTGTTAGATGAAGAGATAAGAAGAGATGAAGACTATCGAAAATCAATCAGAAAACCGACTGGACTCAGGCGGTTGAACGCACCTAAAGGCCTGACTCTACCAAGCAGTACGCCTAGCTCTGCAATGGCTACTCCAAGCGATATGACCACACCAAGAGCAACAATTGGTCAATCCGTACCAAAAACACCAGGTATGAATATCGGACTCGCCACACCTTTGCCTCAACCGAAAGCTACATCATCTCATCCAGGTGGCCATTTACCGCCGACAGCAGAGGAAGACCTCGATTCCGAAAAAGCTGGCTCTAGAAACAGCCATCAATCGTCTCGATCAAGTGACTACTTCTCACAAGCCCAAGCACAAGCCCCGCCTACTACAGACGAAGCGCAAGGAAAGCAAGAGATCCCTTCAACACCTGGTGGGACGCTTCATAGTCCTTTGCCTCAGTCACCAACCGATGAAAAGAGAAAGAAAGGCGGTCTGTTTGGTAAAGGCTTCAACATGAAGATGTCCTTTCCTAACAAGCTTGTGCGGACTTCGACAGAAGCCTCAAAAGCCCCAACCGATGAGAAGAAGGCTGAAACGACGGAAAGCGACGACAAATCTGACAAAACTTCGGAAAAGGACGATATCCCACCAGCAAGAGTAACAGATGACAACTTTGGTGGCGTTATACAAAAGATCCGCTACGCTTATCAAGACCACCTTGCAGCCGAAGAAACATCAGACCAACCCCTACAGATTGGCATAACACCTTCTCTGCCTATTGATACACCTATTTTGAAACCACCACCACATACTTTAATCCTCATTCAACAAGACGATCCTGACTTCGGCGGGCTCTCTGACCTTTATCGTGGCGAAATATCAATCCTAGGCAATCCCAAAGAAACCGACATTCTCGAAACAGTCGCCCCAGTGTGGCTTGGCGACCTTCTCCTCCGCAACGAAGTTCCTCCCAAAGACACTAACAAGGTCTCCTTCATCCTTACACCGCACCCCGAATCCGAGCTGGCCAGTATCGCCTCCGTAGATGGCAATGCTCGACTGAACGCGAACCGCATGCTCCGCAGTAAGAAGATTCTGGGCTATGTTTCCGAACGTATCGAGGCTCCCGCCGATCCTGACAACCCGAGACCTGGCGACGAATTACGGCCTGAGGAGTACATGGATTTAATATGTCGCGATGAAGTTGTGTCGCCAAACATGACCCTTGCAACGCTAAGAGTGCATGTATGGCGAACAGGTGGTGACGTAGTTCTACATTACAAAGAGAACGGAAGGAAAGAGATTAAGCGCGCTCATCCCACCGACATTATGGGGAAAGGAGAGGGAACAGGCGAGATGGTGAAGAGCGCGAATGAAAGGGAGTATCAGGCACCACAGAGCCCAACCATGAACGGAACATATACAAGCGCACCTAACTCGCCAGCAGCCACGAGCCCAGATACGCATCTTCACACATTCATGGCCATTGCAGGAATGCGCTGATTGGAAGAGAGCAACCATGAACGCCGCACGAAACGAAACACATTCTGCCTCCTTTCTCGGAGCAGGCAGCGTTAGGATTATTGTACATACCTAGTAATTAACAAAATATGTTGATACAGTATCTATCCTGGCGTCCAAATCAATACTACATACATGCCAAAGATTCACATTTCTCATGACAACGATCGTATCCCGCCCTACAGTGGGTAACATGTCAGCACGTCCTCCAGATCACACGTGATTCACCAGGTGAGTGAGCAGAGTTGCAGTTGTGAGGAGTTGGATGTCGATGAGTAGATGTTCTTGACTACGAGATTGATGTGGTTGTTAAATATGAGTTGTTCTAATGGCGTCGAGAGATGGAGAAGTATGAACGCTTCCTGCCGAAGTTCCTAGCGCAACGTATGGCTTCGAATTTCTTCCTTAATGGCTCGCACAAGGCGAGATACATCACTGAAAAAAGATTATGCTGCAAGCAGAAATGCTAGCAAGGTTCAGCAGTGGTGGTTGCCAGCAGTAATAGGAGTTTTAGTTAAGTGACAAGCTTGCTGAGACCGTATGAAATACTGGGAAGGAGGTCCTCTAGCACACATATAATGGGATTGAGAGCACACAGGTGTGGTGTTAGCAGAAATTGCCGATCAAGAAGACTATGAGGACGCAGAAGAGTGTTGTAACAAGAGAATCCTTCTGCCGCGCGGACTCGCTGGAGAATTGTCTGTGAGCGTTATCGTACGAAAAGCTGGACTCGGATGGTCCAAGAATCGAAGCCAGCTGGAGAAGCAGCAATCGCAAACGTAATAATAGAGTAAGAATGGACAAGAACAAACCTGAGGTCAATCGTAAGGACCTCAACCACAAAGCTGAGTCGTGTAGCAGCCGGAATCGTGCAGTGCCAGACTTGAATCGTCGAGTTCTTCACCGTCTGGATTTTCTTTTGATGATGTGCTGACATTATCGTCGTACTTGGTCTTCGCCAATGTTGATATTTGTAGCAAGGGTGATTTCGTGGTCGTGGTCGTGGTCGTGGTCGTCAGATTACGCATGAAAGAAGACAGCAAGCAATAGTCCAAATTCCTCCTGATCAGCATTGACGAAACGAGCGCTCAGGCATGCCATGGCAACAAAGCGGGGGGTATCCGTTGCCATCAATAGACTGGACTCGGAAACAACGGATGTTCTTCCGTTATTCCGTTCGGCCAGCATAGACCGCTGGAACCCACATAGACTTCATGGCAGAAGCAGAAATGTGTGGGTGCCTTAAGTCGCACTGGCAGCCTGAACAGACCTCGAGACGGTCACATTGAGCCCATCGACTATAGAATGCTTCGTGTTCTCCCGAGATTGAGTTCGCCGGCCTTATAGCCGCTGTGCCTCGTATTTTTCGTCCCAATGCTGACCAGGAGGATGGATAACTGTTTGTAAAGGAACATTGCATACAAGCAATAACATCGAGCCAGAGGAAGATCGTGGCATCCTGAACGACAAAACCTGTTTCACTCAATTTGGCATTAATCTCAATGCTACATGACAAGCTCGTAGCTTCGACTTGCTCCCGCTCGTCACTTGGCTCGCCGGCGGGCGTGTGGTGAAACACGTTTGTTGACCATTGCAAGCTGAGCGTATATTAAGGTGTCGTTTTTTGACGTGTCTTAGATCCAAATTTCTCCGTTCCCAAGCACCACTAGGGTGTTCCAGTTTGCAGGCGACTTGTCGTGGTGAATCCTGTTGATACATTCGCAGATAACATGATGAAAGTCCGTGTCCAGTAATTAGCCTCGTGAAATGAAAGCGTGATTTACTGATCAAAGCGTTAGTCGAAGTTACAATACCATTTTGAGGTTATCACCCACAGAAATTTCCTCCATAGCATCAGCAGCGGCCGGCGCGGTACCGTTTGCAGCAGCGACTTCGGTGAGTCCGGTAGCTGAAGGATTGTTGCCGCCCCAGTAGTCGGTCATCTCAGCGTCAAGTTCCTCGGCAGTCTTTCGCTTTGGTCGAGCGGTTCGAGGTTTCTTGTCCTGTTTGCCTTTGCCTGGCTTGTTCTTATCTTTTGAGACAGCTTTGGTGGCGGTTGCAGACTTCGGTTGTGCTTTGGGGTTGGCACTAGTCTTTGTCAGTGGACCTGACCTCCTTGACTTCGGGTGGTCGTACGCGACACGCTCAGCCAAGCTCTTCGCTTGTGCTGGTTCCGGAACATGCTGTGCGTCGACAACCACCTCAATCTAATACACATTAGAACAGGTCGATTTCTCGCTTTTCGACATCGCTTGCCTTCATTGGTCGTCCATCGATTTTGAGACCGTTTTGTTCCTTCGCAGCCTTTGCAGCAGACTCTGGCTTAACGAAGATAAGCTCTGCGATACCTTTGCTTTCGCCGTGCGAGTTGTATGATAGAGAGACCTTCTTGATAGGTCCCACGGACTTGCCAAAGTATTCCTATTTTGAGGGCGATAATCAGTATGACAGAGATCGAGAGAAGAAGGATAATTAACGCGAATCGAAGGTGGCATGAAAGTCCAGAAAACGCTCTCGAGTCCCGTATCTCTACCAGAACCAAATAACCTAAGCCACGCGGCATCTCGGCACAAATGAGGGTAAAAATACTAGCAGGCCCGTCTCTGTCGTATCCGTTGGAGAGATCCGCTTGCTACTCGACCGAAACATGAAGTTGCATGCTGAGACACCATTACAGTTGGTAGAGCTGTGCAGTGTGCAGATAAGACCGTAGGTGAGAAGTGCGAGCACTTGACAGAGGTCTACCACATTCACGAACTGCTGGTTGCTGGCCATTGGAGTAGCTTGCAAATTCGTGGAAAGAATGTCTCGAGCTTGCCATGCCTATCAGAACTAGGACTTGGTCCACCGAAAACCCAACTGGCTCGCCTCGGTGCACCGATTTGTACAGATTGTGTACCTCTCGTCCGGCTTGAATGGCTTTGTGGTGTGTGTGTGAAACGAAAAATGTGATTGCGACTCGACAATAGTTTCGCATCGTATCGTCAACATACCTTGATCTGTGCTTCTCTTACATCGATGGGCATTCCACTGATGATGATCTTGCTGTTCTTGGGCGCTCTGGAAGCAGGACCAGTGGTAGGCTTGACTGCAGGCTTAGCGGGTCGAACAGTCTTCTTGACGCCGCCAACAGGAGCGACTCTCTGCTTGCGACGAGGGTTGTTGCGCTTGTGTTGTTTCTTCTGACTATCGATGATAGAATCAAGAGGTTGGTCAAGTCGTGAAGACATGCTGCGCGTAGGTCTTTTGTTGGTTGATTGGATAACTTGGTGCTCTGCGAGAAAGAAAGTGCGCGCGTCGCGAAAACGGGTTGCAGAGACGATAGAAGTAGAGTACAGGTAAGTTCAGTCGCAGATCGAATATGCCGAGATATCTTGTATGAAGTTGCCGCTTGGATGGATGAGAATTAAATAGAATAGTTGAAAGTGTCTGACGCGACGTTGATAAAGTGGTTGAGGGATACAATGAGAAAAGGCAAGAGGAAGTGGTGGAAGTGCAGGCAGATGGGCAAGGTGCAGCCACAACAAAAGGGAGCAAGGTCACGTGGTCTTGTCGCGACTTGCAGTGACGTGTTTAAGGGGCACCACATTTCACGTTTCTCTTAGTTTTGAAACCACCATGAGCGATCAAACGCTCGTATCGTGCTCTACGCATTTCTGCTAAAATATTGTTCCAAGCCTTGCACCTAACGCCGAACATAATCGACCTGCTCCATTACATGACCTGTTTGTCAATGGATGAATTCAGCCCGTTTCCATGTTGAAGAGCCAAAAGAAGGCGATGAAACAGTCTTGACCGTGGGCACCCGTAGAGTAACTCTAGCTCTTCAACGCTTCCAGCCGGCCTCGCATCTGTTCCAGGTTCGTCTCCTCCTCTTCTATAGTCTCCTCCTCTGCCGGCAGTGTAGGCATCTGCTGGTCGATGGCTCCAAGTTTGCCCTTTAGCACTTCACCGAGCACCGCATCAACTTCAGCTTCAGCCTCTTCCTCCTCGTCCAGTAACCCATCATCAGGCAGCATGTCCCCAACCATCTCATCTATAACGCCTGCCTTCATCAGCTCTTGACTTAGTTCTTGCATGGTGCCCGACAGTTCTGGCAGCTTGATCAAAGTATTGACATCTTTCATGATGCCTGTGCTAACTTTTAGACTTCCTTCTATCTTCCGTATGGAGAAAGCCTCGTTGACTTGCATTTGTACACTTTCTAACTGGGCTTTACTGGTGTGTAGCCTACCAGCTTGCTTCCGGATGTGTACCAACTCTTTAGCCATAAGCCTAGCCTCCTGTCTAGCCTGTTTGGCCTCAGCAGGCTTCCTTTCGGCGCGTTTCGAGGCTTGCAGGATCGATTGTCTAGCTTTGTTCTCAGACACTTTCATGCTCTGAATGTCGCGATCCAGCATGCGCACATTTTTGCGGATTAGCTGGTCACATTTTCGCTTCTGCTCGGCAGGGTCAGGTTTGAAAAAGACTGCTTTGAACGTCTGCATAATGCTCGAACCTCGCGCTGAGCAAGACTACGTCACATGTGATGTCGGATGTTGCAAAGGTTGTAGGTCAAGGTATGCCTTGCATGGCAGGTGTTGTCGCTACAAAAGACAGTAGGAGTCGTCGTAAATGCGCCCGGTGAGAGAGGATGTGATAAAATGTATGAGATCCGTCGCCTGCGTACGACAGGCACGAGGGCTTAAAGAGATGCTTGTTGCGCCTTCAGATGCCGGTGGTTAGGGTTGAATAGGCGTCGCAGATCTATTTCATTTAATTGGTGGACGGTGGGGTAGCGGGGAGTTCGAATCCGCACTGTGCAGCTTTGGGCGCAGGAGCACAATCATTTTTCTATGCCATTCGTTGAACTTCGGTCATGCAGCTGGTGTAGCCTTGTCTAGTACTATACCTACCTACTCAAACAAACCGCAAACTTGCAATAATCGCACAACTTACATTTCCCTTACCTTCGATCCTCACTTCGAGTAAAAAGTTTAGAAGATCGCGCTTGTCTACTACAATATTCTCACGTACCTCATCTCGACTAACCGGCTCATTTCTTAGCCATGTCTAGCACAACACAGCAGACTCCCGAAGGTGGGCCAGTTGTAACAACAGCCTTGTAGGAGTGGTGACTGACTTGATTACAGTACTATGGGCACAGCGTTCTTCTTCTTCAGATGCTGAGAAGAATTATGTCTACCTGACAATAGGTGTCCCCGATGTATCTGCAAAGTCTCTTAAGCTCGACCTTACTCCAACCAAACTCACCTTTACCGGCACTTCAGACTCTAAGAAGACTACCTACCATGTCGAGCTGGAGTTCTATGAGGAGATTGACCCTTCGAGCTCGAAGACACATCATACTGCTGCCAACATTCAAATGGTATTGAGAAAGAAGGATCTGAAGGAAGAATACTGGCCACGTCTGTTGAAGGATTCTAAGAAGGCACATTTCTTGCGAACAGACTTCGATAAGGTGGGTTTTCGTCATGCTAAGTGGATAAAGATACTAACACAAGACTAGTGGGTTGACGAAGACGAGCAGAACGAGGCGCCAGAAGATGACTACATGAACCAGTTTGGTGGTGGCATGGGTGAGGACGGTGGCTTCGGCGGTATTGACTTCTCTAAACTCGGCGGTGGCGCTGGTGGTGATATGCCCGGCATGGAAGGTCTCGGTGGTATGGAGGGTGAAGATGGAGACGATGACGAGGATGATGAGGAGATGCCTGATTTGGCCGAGCCAGAAGATGACAAGTCCGGGGCTAAAGGTAAGGCCAAAATCGAGGAAATTGACGAATCTAAGTAAATGCTCGTCAGACGATCCGGCCACGACAGAACTACCCATTCGATAAGCTCATGCCTCGCGAGCGAGCACCTTAAGGCAAATGACCTTACCTTCCCAGATCACAAGGTTTGAGAGAGCTCCGTCCTCTCTTGGAAATGGTCTTCAAGCAATCTATGTGCCACATTCCTGTAAGCAAGCGAATGGTGAGATATGAAACAGTCTTCCTACCCAAATGAGCGCTTCTTCCTCGATCGACAAAGAAAATGAATACATCAGAAAAAGCTATACTCTTTTGATTCTAGACCTTCCATGATATCTCAATCAATCAAGGCACGCTTACCTATAGCTTTACAGTTGACATCTGACGATAGTCCATGCTATTCCAGATTGAGACAGCCGGAAGCATTGAGTATTGGAGGACTAGATGATCCCTTTACTCATGTGAGACTTCTCTACGTTCAACAATCTTGCATCCTTTTCTCCTTCGTCATAATACAAACATCCCGGGTAACATACTCCAGCAAGATGCGATCCTTTACTTGAGCAAGATGAGGCCTTAGCATTCTTTGACCGCACAAGCTCTGCGACTTGATCGAGCTAATTTCAACTTAACATACGGTTTGCACCATGCTGTGTTGGACATGAATTGACAAGCTGAGACAGGTCGTGCAGTAAGTCTCATGTCCACCTCCTGCCTCAATTCGCATTCCAGTTTTGCCCACTCATAGAATGTCGATTCTGCCAACCACAATCAGATAGTGGTACTATCCCCAATCGCAATTAATGTATATAGAGAACTAGATTCACGCAAGATATTCAATTTGTGTTGTTCGAGCTGAGAATTTACAAGTCAAGTGCACACACCAATCGATTCGAGAAACTCGAAATGCGTACGGCACCTAAGGATAAATACCATAGTCATCTATTGTTAGTGGGTACTCCGTCAAAGCATATGTGGATCAAAGCCTAAGCTTGTAACATGATCGGACGTTGCAGCCGCTATAGTAAATAGCTTATAGTCTAACAAACAGCTCACGACCAGTGCGTGAGAAGCACTTCAAAATGCAGTGATGTCGAGGTTGTTTCAAAGCGCTATGAATTGTTACTGTAACATGATGTATGTTGAAGCCGCTTGAAATGGAACATATGTTAGTAATGATTTTTCTTTTTTTTTTGGAAAGTGCTTCCTATGAACAGGGCCATTGGCTATAAATGTAGTTAGAATCGTGTAACTTTGCGTCGTTGCATATTTACACACGCATGTAGTGAGTGTGTCATTAACTACTACGTACAGTACTGGCACCTTCACCATCAGAAACTACCTACCAGTAGACCAATATCGTAATCTACGTCCACAGCCTCACTCAAACATCTGAGAAATCCCCAAGGTCCCATAACTCCCCAACCCATCCTTACAAAACCACGTATTACTATCCCTCATATCCCAGGTAGTCCACGTCACCAGAGGATCCCTAAACGTCTTGATAATATACTCACTCCCTCGCGAGTCCCATTTGTAGTCGGCGCTCCCGACGATGAAATAAGCGACGCTGTCGATAGGCAGACGATAGCAGGACATGGCGGCTGACCAGCATGATTCGCCGCCGGCCTTCTTTGTGTTTTCGCCGTAGTAGAGATAGGATATGCAGAAGCCGTCGTCCTTGTCTAGGGGTGATTCGTCTATTGCGCCGGTGCTGAGGTCGCGGGTTTGGAGCGGTGCTGGTGCTGGGGCGGCGAAGATTGTTGTTGTTGTTGTTATTGCTAGAAAGGTGAGGAGGGTGAGGAAGTGTGTTTTTGGCATTTTGGCTGTAGTTTAGGTCCTTTTTTGAGAAGAGACTTGTTGATGTTTTTTGTAGGTTGGCTGTGGGAAGAGCTGTTGAAAACGAGATGGTAGAAACTTTATGTATTAGAGAGGTGGTACTGTACTGTATGTAATCAATCCAAGCAATTCGAGATTCGTAGGATAAATTTAGTCATCTATTGTTAGCAGCACTGTCCGCCATTGCTTTGCTTCGTCAAACTCCACGCTTCCCACGAAACTTTCCCCGTACAAGGCAAAAGTAACATCGACTTACTGTATGCTTCCATAGCTTAACCTTAATGGATTTTGACGAGATGAAATGTAAATGTAAATGTCAGGATGTGCGCGAATTCGATCCAGTAGGACAACACAAGTGTGGTGAGTACGTAGGACTAGGGCGTCTGACTAGCGCGGCTCGGCATTCAGGACAGGCAGTAACTCGTTGGGTTGGATATTGCGAAGCAGGCTCCTCGTGCTTTGAGGGTCCTTACTGTAGTTGAGCCTGTGGGAAACATAGCCATGGTATTTGTAAACTGTACGTCTTTGCGATCATTGTAATAACAATCTTGTGTAAATGACTTTAGTGTTGACCTACCGGTAAATGGGCAAGTATTATGCCATCTTGAATTCTCCACCTCAATACTACATGCGTGAGAAGAGTGCCTTGAAATGCAATTCCATTCATTAGAAGATATCAAATCAAGCTTTCCCCGTCGAGCCCAACCAATCCATACATAGCTCAACCTTCTTCTGCATAGCCTCCGTTACCTCCTCCAACAACTTCGTCAAAGGTGTATTCTTCGCCTTTTTAGCCTGTATCTCCAAATACGGATCATTAACAATATCGTTAATATTAGCCTTAACCATCCCATACCTCACACAATCCTGAAAGCGCTTCTCATCAAACCACTCCGCCCCAGCCCCATGCAGTACAAACCTGACCCGATCCCCGACAGCCTTCACAAGCCCCTCCAACCGCTCATATTCCAACTGTGGTCCCTGAGGCCCATATTTCCCATGCACATTCCCAAAAGCAGGAGCAAGCCACTGAATCCCCGTCGCCACAAACTCCTCCGCCTGCTCCGGCGTCGTCAATATCCCCTGCATCTCACTGATATCACCCACCCCATCCTCCCCTCCCAATATCCTCCCCGGCTCCGCCTCCGTAACAATCCCCCTCTCCGTACAATACCCCACCAACTCCTTCGTCAGTCTTAAATTCTCCTCCCGCTCATAATGGCTCATGTCAATCATAATCCCATCAAACCCTTTCAAATCCGCCGCCCGTCTCACCATCTCCGGCGTCTGCGCATGGTCCATATGTACAGCCGCTGGCACACTGGCGTTAGCTACGGCTTCTGCAGCAGCGTGCACGAGGATTCCGCCTGCGTACTCAACGGCCCAGGGGAATAGTTGTACGATGACTGGCGATTTTTTGGCTTCGGCAGCACGGACGCTGGCTAGGATGCCTTCGATGTTGTAGCAGCATATTGCCGGGACGGCGTAACCTCCTGCGTGTGCAGCTTCGACGATTTTGTAGGCTTTGTTTTCTTTGAGGTTGACCATGATTGAGGGAGTAACTGTTTGTATGTACGTTTTTGATGGAAGGCGGTTGCGGTGTTGTCAATGTAACGTATATACGGAACTAGATTCTTAAGATCTTTATAACATGTCTTTTTTATTCATCGGCGCTTTCGCCGACCTAATCCCGGGTATTTTCTGTGGTGGTTTGAACCGTTTTTCCTCCTCTGTTCCTTCTTCAATGCGGTACGTTTTATTTTAAATGCGTCCCTAGACCGCACAACTGGCCGGACCACTGGGGTTTGAGCCCGCATTGGTGGTGTTGGTATGGGTGTGCTCTTGGGCGGATGCAGGGATGTGTCACGTGTTTATGCTCTTCTTGTTCTCCTTTTTTCTTCTTGCTACCTGACGTTAGTGATTTACGTGCTGCATTTATTTTCACATCCCCCGATTGGATACCGGGCATTCGAAGAGAGTTGTAACGGGTGTCTTTAGGCTAGAGTTGAAGTGTTGCGGTAAGGTCTACGTATATCGTAATCATGGAAAAGAACGTTAGAAGCATTATTGTGAAATGGCACACGAATACTGTGCGAAGCCTGAAGAAGCACATGACATAATTCTATACAGTCTGTATGTAGTAATATGCTTGTATCAATATTCCAAAAGTTCGCACTAGATGGACTCGTATTTAGCTTTTCTGCTATCTTCTACGTGGCCAAGCACTTTCCATCTTATTTGTAGCTTCTTGCCCAGCTTCAGTGGCTCGCATGCCCCGTGCATAATCATTACTACCAGCTTCCTGCCGTTCCCGATCTAGCATGGCATCGAAATCTCTTTGAGCCTGCTCCTTCGCAAGCTGACGATCTGCGTCGTCTTTTGAAAAGGAGAAGCTGTCGCCTTTGTTATCATAGGTTGAGCTCTGATCCGTGTTGGATCTGCCGAACGAACGGTTTGAAGGTTGCGACGAGGTCTGTTGTGTTGGACCTCCACGGAGCCGGTCCCAGGCACTTCCAGATGTCCGTCTTTCGTATGATTGCGGAGTGGCCATGTCAGGGTCGTTACCGGCGGTGGGAGACGCATCATCGACAAAAAAGTCAGAACGTTGTGACTGCTCTGGTTGGGATTGAGCTGGAGTTGACCTGGACATTCTGGATTGTGCATTACTCCAAGAATTCGGAGACGTCTGCTGTACCTGGCGCTGTTGCATGTTTGCGTCACTCAACAATCCAGTATCGGTGGCTCCATTTGTGAAGGTAGAGTCACCCGCGTAATTATTCTGACCACCGTATGATTGGTTGTCATAAAATGCTTGTGGCGAATTATCATCTTGCGCTTGAGTTTGCTGCTGTGGTTGCGGTTGTCCTTTGTTCTTGAGTCCACCTGCAGCCTCACTTGCTCGATTTGACCTTAGGCGATCGATCCGTCCCTTAACAGACTCGGTTAAATCGTGTGTTCGTGGATCTCGGTAGAGGCCGACAGTCATCCGAGTATCTGCTACGCTCCGGAACAGTGGGTTCAACAAGAACAGCCACATACCAACATAAACGTTGCCTCTTGTAATATGCCACATGTAGCGAGCATTATTGCCTTTTAGCAAGGCTAGGTTCTGGAGAGGGAAAACATCATATTTTTCGATAGGCTTCGGTTTGATGAAGGGAAATTTCATGTCTGCCCTCCCCCTCCAAGCATGGAAGTAGCCAGTCCCAAAGGCCGCGACTTGTCCAACATACATTGTCATCATCTTCCGAGAGGTATAAAACGCTATGCCTTCGGCTTCCTCCTGTCTGATCTGTCGGCCAGTAATGTTCTCGCATGCTCTTACCATGTCAATCAGCAATATTCCGGAAACCTTTGCAGTGTTGGGGCCTCCCCAACAAAGTCCTCTCGTCATGCCAGAAACAGGCATGCGGTCGAATGGTATACGATAACTTCTATGCTGACCATTCAGATTGTAGTCGAGGTTCACTGCTTCTTGTTCAACGTGTATATTATATTGCGACCGGATCTCCGAGATCTCTTGAAGTAGACCGCCTGGTCCTTCACCAGGTTGCAGAGGCTGCGCTCCGGGTCCCATTGAAGCTGGGAAATTCGATGCGCGATTTCCGTCGCCCTGACCGCCGTAGGAATTCATCTTGAAAGCTTATGAGAGTTTTGACTTCTAGGGCGAAGCTTGCCAGAACTGTGTTTGACTGCAAACGTGAGATGTAGGTAGTTTCGTGGTTGTATTATAATGTCATTGTAGCTGTCCAGCAGTCTTTGTGATATCATTCAGAAGCTTAGTATACAACGTCGATATATTTTAATTGAACACACACCCGGTCGATAATGATATAGTCGATAAAGCAGCACGTGAGACCAGATCATGAAAGCCCACGCGAGCAGGGCGAGCTTTGTTCTACTCTATATGCGCTTGACTCGGACATTGAATGACGTTGGACATTCCTCCACACTTTTCAGCCTCAGGCAAACACGGACGGCCCACCACTAAACACCGTTCCACTACTAACCTATCATATTGTTTTTGACTGTCGACTCATACTTCGCCGCATTCCTACACCTCCTCACAGAATTGGGTTAATACAGATCAAGTTCTGATAATCGTCTACAATCCACCGCACCGGGGGTACTGTGGCGAGACAACGGGCTTTCTCAAGCGTACACTGATCCTATACCCGCTTTGAACAAACTTCGGTCAGGTCTCGCCCAACATGCCTCCCAAAGCCAAGGACAACGGGCCGCCGAAGAAGAAGGCGACGGTGGATGACAAGACGTTTGGCATGAAAAACAAGAAGGGTGGTAGCGCACAGAGACAGATTAAACAATTGGAAGCACAAGCCAAATCCAATAAGTCTCTTGATGAGAAACGAAAAGAAGCGGAAAAAGAACAGAAGAGGAAGGAGAAAGAAGCATCTGAAGCTGCAAAGGCTGAGGCCGCAGAACTCTTTAAACCCGTTCAAACGCAGAAGATTCCCTTTGGTGTTGATCCGAAAACTGTGCTCTGCCAGTTTTTTAAGAATGGACACTGCGATAAGGGTAAGAAATGCAAATTTAGCCACGATCTGGACATTATCCGAAAAACACAGAAGAGGGACTTATATGAGGACACGAGGCAGACAGAGAAGGAGGAGAAAGAGAAGGATAATATGGATGATTGGGATGAGGAGAAACTTCGAAAAGTGGTGCTCAGTAGACATGGCAATCCAAAGACCACTACCGACAAGGTCTGCAAATACTTCATATCGGCTGTCGAAGATGGCAAATACGGCTGGTTCTGGACGTGTCCGAACGGAGGTGATAAGTGCATGTATAGACATTCGTTACCACCAGGGTATGTCTTTCTGAAACGTTTCGAACTCACGGTTTTACTGACAGCTTCATAGATTTGTGCTCAAGACTAAGGAACAACGTGCTGCCGAGAAAGCGCTAATGGACAAGTCACCAATGGCAACACTCACATTGGAAGACTTCCTAGAATCTGAACGACACAAATTGACCGGTACACTTACACCCGTTACACCCGAATCGTTTGCAAAATGGAAAAACGAGCGACTTAACAAGAAGGCTGCCGAAGAAGAAGCACGTAAAGCCAAGGAAGCTACAGGTCGTGCATTGTTCGAAAGCGGAAACTGGAAGCGTGAATCGGATGATGAGGAAAGTGATGATGATGAAGACGCGGAGGACGAAAGATGGAACATAGAGAGGATGCGTAAAGAAACTGAAAGGTTGCAGATGCTGAGGGAAGAGGAGAGACTAAAGAAGGGCTTCGATGGAGCCGAGCCGGATGAGGCGAGTGCGGAGCCTAGTGCAGCGCCGAGTGTGAACGGTGATGTGAACGGGGACGTGAAGGATGAGGGTGATGGCTGACGGACTACTCTCACGGCGAAGGCGTCGTACGGCCACGAATACACCCTACAGTGAACGGTGACTCGCGGCCAACCATTTCGAGCTTTGGCACCCTCGGTCGGACAATTCGGATGAAGACAAGCATTGAACGAAGCATTGACTCGATGCTCCGATACAGTCACCACGTCACCGAACTTTCCAGATCTACAGTAGAACACAAGGCGCGGCTAGGCTTGGCATGCGATATATGGGTGAGGCAGAGTTGCCGTTATGAAGCGACACGGAGAATTTCTACATGACAAAACGCATATCAGATGTCCAGGTAGTGCACCAATTTCACATCAATTTTGGCTTCTTCCATACATGAATCAGCACGAATACTCGTTCATTCTTTCCACCAATTTCTGTTACACAACTTGACCGCGACACTTTGCATTTCTTCAGAGACAGCACATGAGGACGACAGGCTGAAAACTTAAGGCAGGCAAGGCATCTCTAATTACTGAGTACTGTCCCAATACGGTTAGCATCATTCTTGGCACGATCATTTCCACCCACGATTTTTCCACCTATCAACGAGCCATGAAATTAAACACCTTCTAAGCACGTCGTGATGGCCGTGTACTCTTGTCTGTCGTCCTAAGATTAGTGCTTCCTAGGAGCGACTGTACAATGATGGACTGGATGCACGCAACAATGTGCTTGGCAATTGTGCCTCCTGACTGACCATCCGAAGCATTCGAACCACTCACGAAGGAAACCCATACAGTGCATCAGAAGCAAATTGAACGAGTTCGTTGGCACCCAGCGGCATGAAATGCTATGGAGCTAGCTGTGATGCTCCCCACCGCCAAAGCTCCCTCAACGAACCAGAAGAATAAAGGTCGACCTCACGAAGCACCAAATAAATTCTACAATGTGCATCTCCAGCACAGAACGGAATGCAGTACGCAGAAGTTGTATTGGCTCTTGTAGCAAGTCCATCAACACGGACCATGATCAAGCACAAAGCTGGAACGAATTGAGAATGCTGATCCTCCGTCGTCACTGGGGTGGCCTCTTTTGCTGCTCCCTATCAGAAGGATGAGAGAGCTCTGACGCGATAAAATATGCTACGATGGCGGCATCCGTGACCTCTTCGACTGAATCCGGTCATAGGTGTAGCCTCTAGCATAGCGCTCCTGTTGATGGCAAACACAGACGAATCCGAGTTCAATTCACAAGGCTAACGTCATGCTCATTGGGCCAAATTAAAGACGCTGCTACTGTACCGGCATGATGTCTCCTCGCGCAATGTTCGTCCATACAAATCCAGATGATTAAACTCGTCACATCAAAATTTTAATGGCGAGAACATCACAATTCATTTCCGGTTCTTGGAAGTCGTTCTGAAGCACTATAGGTGGTTGATTCTACACCGAATTCATGTGTTTTATTCCATGCCACAAATCTCAACACGCCATTCTCGAGCCTCTCTTGGCCTTCTGGCGCCGGCAAGGACGCTCTACTAGCCAACATCCCAATTCCTCATACCGAGAGCCTTGTAGTCTAATAACCAAAGGCTGTCCATGCTGGCGCGTGAGGACCAACCGACTACTCCTCACGCCACGATAGTGTTAGTGGATTTGCTTCTGATATCTCAAGTTTCCTGGACTATCAGAGAACTATACTGGCACCAGCGATAGTGCTGCAAACGATAATCCCCAGATAGACAACAATATCTGTATGAAGCTGGAACAATACCATCAGGATCACTCTGGATCGTACAAAGCCCACCGGTACAGTGTTTTCGCTGCAACATAGCCTTATCAAAAAGCCCTCCCCAGCCTTCACTAGACAGCCTCGGATTGTTGTCACTTTCTAGGACCTCCTAGAGTTGCTCAAGATCATGGTACTCGGTTGAGAACCATCAAGCTGCACGCCAGGGTGTGATCAATACTCATGGTGAGGGTCGCCCTGGCATCGGTCTTATCTATGGCTGCCTCAACTGAATTCTCGATCCCCATGTGCCTCGTTCACATGTAGTCGCTGGAGAGTTCGTTGTGAATGGCCAACACTGAGCCCCGCGATTGTTCACCCGTGGACGCAAATTTGAAGGACCTGGGTGGCTTTCGTTGCCGTTCGATAAGATGACACTTCACACCAAGCTTGACAGGTTGGAAGTGACTCAATTGAGCAAAACTGAAGGCATTGCCACTGTCCAATCTGCCACGTCGAGCACCTTGTGGTGGTGATGAGCAGGTGGTGTTTCCTTGTAGGTCCCACTGTCATCGCTTGCTACGTCTTGTCCGATATTGCGACTTCCTTTCATATTGGATATTGATTGTACTTGGGACGACTTAACATATCTCATCGCCCATATTCTATGGTCAATGTAACAATTCAGAACCAGTGCGGCTGCTGTTGTTCATTCAGCACAATGCGGCAGACGTTAGCGTATCTAATTGGTGTTGTCAACATATCCATGCCTTAACGCGGCAGAGCGGTGGTGTAGCATTCATGGAGAGGACGAAACTCTCGCTGGAATTTGCACTATACACAAAATGGACATCGACGGCGCATTGATAGAGGCTTGCCTTGCTCCATTGGTGCAAAAGTTACGAAATGCAAATATGCATCTGTGGTTACTTGTCATATCTTCCACGCTTCGGATAGCATCCGCTGGGACTATCTAGCTAAGTTGGAAACGAAGACTGCATCACGACGCACCGAAGACCCAACAACCATCATATTTCGCGCCAAGACAGTGCCACAATTGGTTTGGGTACAGGGTCTGCGCTTTTCCGGGATAGTCCTCGCTCGAAAATATGCTCAAACGGAAGACTAGTCTCGGTAACGTTATATACAATTCATCCACAATATTTCGTCAAGTATCAGGGTCGTGACGTCCCATGCTACATCTCCCAACCTTGGCCTAGTTGGTAGAGTAGCAGCCCTGAATGTTAGTCGGGGAAGCTGCATGAGTTACAGTAGTAGCAGTGCAACTTCTTCGATTCGAAAAAAATCCTCTCGCTCTGCTTGCCCATTTCAGAGGGCTACCGTCGACAGTATACAGATTGGATTTTCTCTGTGGGCGGTCCCCCGAATAAATAGACACCACAAGTTTTTGCTGTTTTTGCGGACGTCAATGGTTATCAAACTTGGAAGAGCAGTGGCAGAGGTCGGGTGTTCGAATGTGCTGTACTGGCACTTTGGTGGATTGTATGATCCACTTTTTGGTCGCCCACCAGACAGCTGATATGCGCGGCGCGTGAGCGTTTTAGCTAAAGAACTTATTGACATCAAGGACCGTGTCAGGAACCGCATCTGCGCCTGCACCTTCAGTATGAGTTTCTAGCTATGGACTAGGTATTCATTCGCACGCGCATCCAATCCAGGCATTGTTTACTGTCTAGGTACCAAGTTTACTCGCCTGGCATCCAGATCATGATATGGGTATAAGAAAGAATGGACATTATTCTCGACCAGTGATGTTTCCGACTGTTGGAAGATATGACAAGTAACCACAGATGCATATTTGCATTTCGTAACTTTTGCACCAATGGAGCAAGGCAAGCCTCTATCAATGCGCCGTCGATGTCCATTTTGTG
>Ga0115846_100558_pt1 | contig 19058 bp, 28 predicted proteins | sample InSIn5gowninarea_2_FD_83860 | JGI IMG/M metagenome (GOLD analysis project Ga0115846, IMG submission 83860)
GTTGACGAGAACGATGAAGTGCTCCTCTCCGGATTCGGTCGAAAGGGCAAGGCGAAGGGTGATATTCCTGGTGTACGGTTCAAGGTTGCGCGTTCAACAAAGTGTTAATCAATTTGATGGTCACCTCGCGAGGTCGCCAGTACGATCGGCTTGCCATAATGTACATGGGTGACACTGAAGTGTGGCGGACTTCAACTGCAGAGCCGACGTATAATGGCATTAGATGGGAATATACAAAGGTATTCCACACTAGCAACCATCAAAGCAGAGATTGATCGTAGGCAGGACGTGTCAGAATTCCTCAATCTCTGGAGAACAACTCAAACCCTGATCTTTGACCTGGGTAACATTATCGATGAGAGACTGGGGCTGACTGGGGCCTTCGATACAACCCTGACTGCGTCCTTCTTCGCTGCCAATGACACCGTCTCCCCGGCCGATATGATCATTCCAATCTCCGCTAGACACGGATCATCCAACTCATCCAGCGTCTTCTCCCTTCCCGCAGACACAGCTAGCAACACCATCAATTTACCTCGAAACATCAACCGCGCCGTCTTCTCCATCTCAGCCTGCGGGCAGGCCACAGAAGAATTCTGGTGGAGCAATGTACTACAGTCAAATGTCGACACGTTCAAAGAAAAGGATGTAACACTGTATGGCTACTCACCCTTCCGAGAAGTTCAGATCTACATAGATGGCCAACTCGCAGGCGTATCTTGGCCTTTCCCAGTGATCTTTACAGGAGGCGTAGTTCCTGGCCTGTGGCGTCCAATTGTTGGTATCGATACTTTCGATCTCAAAGAGCATGAGATAGATATTACGTCTGTCTTACCAAGCATCTAATCTCAATCTACTTTGCTGACATGATATCACAGTCCATGGCTAGGCCTCCTCTGCGACGGACAACCCCACACCTTTACCATTAAAGTTGCGGGTGTCGATGACTCCAACCAAAGTGAGACACTCACTGAATCCGTCGGTTCCAGCTGGCTCGTAACAGGCAAGCTCTTCCTCTGGCTCGACTCGGACGAGACATCCATCTCTACCGGGCGGTCCCTCACACACGTTATACCTCCTCTTGTTATCGATACATCCCAATCCGTCATCCAAAATGGAACAGGCTTCAATGAAACATTGACCTACACCACGAACATCGAACGTGATCTCTCCGTCTCAGCACTGATCACCACCGCCATGGGAACGAAGCTGGCAAGTTGGTCGCAAAGTCTTGCTGTTACGAATTATGGATACTACTATGACTCCGGCAAGTCGCAGATGAATATACATACCACTACTGGTGATGATACTTCGTTGGGATCAAAATATTATCGAAGAAGCTATAATTATCCTCTGGAATGCAATCAAAGTATGGGTTTCGGCGAGGGTGGGAACTTTACGATCGACGGGAATTTGAGAAGGGGATTGAGCATTGCTATTGAGGGAAATCCTGCATCCTCTACAGGTCTCGAAACCTTTCTTCCTCCTGATTGCGACGGACGAGGCATGGGACAGAGATACAGCGGCTTCGTCCTGTCGACAAGCCAGAATGGAACGGCGAAGTATTTTGGAAGTCCCGAGAAGGGCACAAGTTCTGGGTCTGGCAGGACGGCACAAGTGTTTAGCTTTGAGGGCCTCGGTGGTGATAATTCTGAAGGAGCCAAGGAGCTGTACTATAGGAATGTCGAGGCTCTTAATGGGACTGTTATCCGGGATCTCGAGCGGATATCAGGACGGGAGAGACGAAGTTTGGAAAAGGATGAGGACAGTGTCGGAGAAATGCTTATGGATGATTTGATCTTTAGAGGAAGAGACGGCCCTGGCACGACTTAAAAGGATGCAGCATTCTTAGTACAGATTAGGGTCTGGGAGAGAAAAACAGTTCACTCGTCTAGGGATACCACGTCAGTAACAAGGCTTATTTCATTGCACCGACGACAACTGCTCAGGGAGAATCCCAAACCTTGCTTTCCACAGCCCATATGTGACCCATACCCATGAACCGAGCCTCGTATTCATGCTGGCCTGTGGTTTGGCGTTCCTGTACCTTGTCATGATTGGGTTGGTTGGTTGACATGTCCATTGTCTACCCCTGGTCAAGCTCGATCACAACTGGGCCGATGACTGTCCTGCAGTCAATCTGTATCGCATCGAAGTGAAATGAAAGATGATGCGAGAAGGAAAAAGCTACGGTACAAATTGAGTGATCAAACCCGCCGACCCAAGGAGACTGTTCTGCCAGAGATCAGAAAGACTCCCGTGTACGACCCGATCATCCTCCCAATTTGCAGGTCACTTCACCTGCTTCTCAGATATTCGATTGGAGGAAAACAGTGGGTAGAAGTGGTAACCACAGTGAACTGAACAGTTATGTATATCTAAGCCAGCCAAGGCACGTGGGTCATGGATTGAAGCTGCCTAAGAAGCTGAGTTCAATGGTTCGAAAGACTCGCCTGCTCAGAAGACATCGTTTGGGCGGCAAGACAACCCAATTGTGTCGCCCGATCGAATTAAAAGAAGATCAATACACTTTGATATTCAGTCATTCACGCATTCACGCAGCCTTTATTTCGAACCGTTCAGACTCAGCACTTCCTCGTTCGCGGACGAAATTCATTCCTCGTATGTTCTGTTGCGACATTTCTTTCTGTTGTCGTCGTGCGAAACTTATGATCGGACGAAAACTTTTGACATGAAGTGCTCTGACCCAAAAGTTTGCGACACTATTGTTGCAGAACCCAAAACCGAAGTGTTAAGGTATCCGCATTTCCACCCTTCTTTCCACCCTTCTTTCCACCCTTCTTTCCACCCTAGATGTTGGAGTACATGTTTTGACCGAGGAAGAAATAGACCGAAGGGGGTAGCAGCACTCATGAATTCTATAGATTGACTGGCATTGAGCTGCTGTAGGAAGCAGCAATTACACTTTGTTTGTCACCGTGTCTCTGTTCTTTGCCAAGATCATCAATCACACTTACCTAGCATAGCAAACCAATCCAACACGCATCCAGGATCAAAGCTTTCCATTCATCGATATGAAAGCACTAGAGAGCCCTTGTAGTATGATCCATCCATCCCTCAAGATGCACCGTGCAATGAACACTCCGTCCCAAACATGCTCTGACCACCCTGCACTCTATGATCTGGGCTTCTCTTTCTTCTCCTTCCACAAGGCAGATAAACCCACACCAGAAACCTTCACAACCTTGAACCGTACACCAGGAATATCACCCTTCGCCTTGCCCTTTCGACCGAATCCGGAGAGGAGCACTTCATCGTTCTCGTCAACGAAGTTGAGACAACCGTCGTTGGGTACTGTGTTGCAGCTTGTTAGCCTTTTGCCCCTCAGATCTATTCTGAGTACGATTCTCTCCAATCCATCCATGATCAACATGATTGTCAATCCTCCAATATAGCCCTTGCTGCAACTCTACACCACCAGGGATTCACGTACCGAAAGCAGTAACCTTCTTCCCATTCTTAATCAACTGCACCCTAACACACTTCCTAATCGCCGAGTTTGGTTGTTTGGCCTCGACTCCCACCTTCTCTAGAACAATGCCCTTGGCGTGTGAAGAACCTCCGAATGGCGAGGACTTGAATGCGGTGCCTAGGGCACGCTTCTTGTATGATAAATCGGCCCATCGTTGATCACGGCGATGGTTGCGAAGTTTGCGCGCGGCGTTAAGTCCACGGGGCTTGCCTTTACCCATGATTGCTAGCGAAAATGCTCAGTATCGGATTCAAAACAGGGGAGAAGGGAAGAAGGAACAGGAAATAGTAATATTTACCGGTCCCGGTGTTGTGTTGATGGGTTGTGGTTGTGGTGTCGCTGGATTGAAATTGTCGAGGTTCAAATTATTGGGAAATGTGTGTGGATCACGTGCTAAGCGAATCTGATAGCCTAAAGCTTCAGGCATCAAGATGCTTCGAGTTCTCGTTTCGAGTTCGAGCTCTCCGGATTGAGCGACAACGTCCAAGGCATCTACATTCCGACCCACAAGAATGGAATCCCCCAAAACCCGCCCCAGACATCTGCGCGATCCGCCACCAACCCTCTTCCTCGGTCCCCCTTCTCAAAATGCCTCACACGTCTCCCTCGGCGCAACCCTCCAACAACCACCTTCCCTCAACACCGCCCTCTCCTCCAATCTATTACCCACCTCCTCCTCAGCAGCACGTACCGCCCCTCCTCTACGCCAACGTTCCCAGAGAATGCCCCGATCCACCACCTTCGACGCCTCTCCCGACACCGCCCCAGGATCCGCATTACTACGCACCGCACTGCCCCGACAGCAACAAGCTGACCAGGGCCGAGAACAGGCTGACCGCACGGATGCGCTGTGGGCCGAAATGCAGAGTACATTGGAGGACGTGGAGTTGAGTGCTGTGAATGGGTTGCATGTGTTCGGACCGGAGCATAGTCGAGCATTGGAGGCGTTGAGAACAGCGCAGATCGCGCTCGCGCAGGCGTGGGCGAGGAGTGAGGCGGAGGATGAGGAGGATGGAAACAGGGGAATGGGGAGCGGACAGCGAGGCGGCGGGTTGGGAAGTGAGAGGGCGACGGGGAGTATGTTTGATGGCACGGAGGGGAGGAGTACGGGCCAAAGTGGAAGTGGTAATGGGAAGGCGAGTGGACGGCCGGGGAGTAGTGGTGTGGGAACGGGGTCGGCTGGTAGAATGGGTGATAAGCTGGAGGAAGAGACAGAGGCGGATATCGCGTATGCGAGGAAGAGGAGGGAGGAGAATGATAGGTATTTTCAGAAGGTTAACAAGGGGGTGCTGGATGTGGTTGCGAAGTTGGAGGACGTGGCTACTGCTATGAAGTCTGTGGAGATGGAGACGAGAGACATTTGGGGGGAGAATGAGAGTGCGGCGACGAGTGTAAGGGAGTCATAACCCTGGAACATTCAAGGCGTTAGGTTTGGACTGTAGCATAGCGTTGGTGTTGGAGGAAGACCTTCGGGCGCTGAAAAGCTCGTTGCTTTTGAGGCTATCGGATGCCAGAAAAATCGTCTTGGAAATGGTATTCTCGGATATTTATCCATCATTCTTCGTTCCTTGCTCTGAGCTCCTCCAAGCCTTCCTGCCAGATACTTGTATGACCTCGAAGGATCCCAACCCCAATCCAACGCCAAGGAGCCATATATCCTACGGTCCAATGAACAAAGTAACCTAAGTCCGGTTAGCTGAGACCGCCTCCATGCCTTCAAACTACTCACAGCCATCGCGACACAGCACATACTGATGTATGGGCTCAACCTCTCCCCTATCCTCGCACACTTCCAAAAAATGCCTATGAAAGCCCTAACCCAAGCTTAGCTATGTTCACAATTTCAAGATCGCCCTGTTGAAAACTCACCCCTCTTTGTTCTTATCCATGGGTCCTGGATAGATGTAATGTGCATACGTGCTTGTGCAAATCAGCAGCAGGAGTACCAGTAAGGCGGACTGAAAGTTGAAAAGCGCAGTCTAGCGTCGCAACAGGGTTAGCTTCGCTGCGAGCAAATCCCATAAACAGCGACGAGAAAGGACTTGATCACACTCACCATCGTTCCTCCTCACAACAGCATCAATCGTTGTGGTGTGCTCCTTTGCAAGGTTGTTTGTCATTGACTACTTTGTCTTCCACTCTGGCTTTGGCCTACCCTATTATCGTCAGAACCTATTACTGCACGCTAGCGGACGCGTCAGCCGCTCTTACCGAGGTAATGGTGAAGAAGAACAACAAGAAGAAGAACAAGAACAAGAAGAAGGGTAACCTTTCAGCTGGTGCCTCTTCCTCCCCAAACATCCTCGATAAACAGATTGACTCCTTGATTGAGGAGATCGCGTCTCAACAACGCCGTGAGGAACTCGAATCCACAGCAAATAACTTCGACACGGTGCTGCAATATCTCTCTTGGCAGCAAAGCGAAGCTGAACCCATGCCCGCCTCTGCTCCTACCCCCGCTCCCGCTGCAGCTTCAGCTTCCACCTCCGCCGGATTCGAACGCTGTTTCCTCTGCGAGCTTCGCCAGCTCATCCTCGACCACAAGCAGACTTTCCACAGACCCGGCGCCTCGAAGGACCATCGCTGCAAGGGTGGTTGCGTGGCTGATTCTACCTTCTTCCGCCTTCAAGGCAGGCCAGCATGTCAGAGCCAAGGAAACGTCTCGGACGCGACCGCGGGCAGCAGCAATTCTCGAATGAGGAATGTAAGTCACCTTCATCATCATTTCCACTTTCCATCTATCTATTTATTTCAAGCTGAACCCCATGCTGATGCTGATCTTAAATTTCAGTGTCGCAACTGCTCTTCGCCCACGGCGACGTCCCCAACCCACTGGAACCCACTTTCAAGCTTCTCGACCAGTTCCTAACCGACTTCATCACGTCCCTTGCCTTCGAGACCGCACGCGCAGCCTCCACCGCCGGCCGTCAGAAGATCAAAGTCGAAGATGTCAAATTCGCCTGTCGCAAACACCCCGGCTATCTGGGCAAGATGGAGGACGTGCTGGAGAAGACGAAGGGTATCAAGGATATTAGAAAGCTGGTTAAGGAAAGTGATGGTAACCTGGACAAGGGTCTGGGTGATACTGCTGATGGTATGATGGCTGTGTTGAAGGGTGGGGCTGGTAAGGGGAAGAAGAGAAAGTTAAGGGATGTGGAGACGGAGGAGGCAGAGGAGGAGGCGGAGCTGGGTGAGGGGGATGATGACTTGGCGGAGCTTGGGCTGGGGTTTTGATGTTTTCTTTGAGCCTCTACTGGGCGTCTCCTTGTGCGGTATCTGCTTTTCTGACCATGGCGTTGAGCCTGCTGAGCATGGAAGAGAGTCTTCTGACATGCATCGCTTTTGTTATTCATGGCGCTGTGCTTTCTGATCATAGCATAGAGCTTCTCTCTGATCATGGCGTTGAGCAATTCTCGAGATCGACTATTGTTCGTAGGGATAGATACCCGGCTGAGGCCATGCATTCCCCTTGTGGGACAGTAAATATGCGAATGAGCTCCTTGATAGCGTCTACTTCGACCTCTTCCCTTCTCCACGCTTGGCTGGACCTTTGTTCTGGGTGGGCAGGTAGTTGGGAGCATGGTACACCCAACGCCCTTGGATAGCAGAATCATCCAAGTTGATACTGTCACATCCAAGATACTGGACTCATGATTCTACGAAAGCGACCATCTTTGTACGAATCTATTTCCCTCATAGCTCGAGTGAATGATCATTTCGGATAAACTATCTAATAACACAGCTCCCTTCCCTCCACTATACTATCAATGCATGGCTGACACTTATTCAGGCCCTTGTCTCTTCATTCTCTCAGGCCCTTTTAAAGCAATTGTGGCAAAGGATTGGTTCGTGTATTATGTGGCTTCTGTGGATAGGATAGACTTGGTTCTGCTTGTCGACGACAGAAGGAGAAAGAGTAGTGATGGAGGTCCAAGCGGTGACAGGTAGATCCTGGAGCCAATACAAGTAGTGTAGATAGTGGATGATTTTCAGAATACCCTAGGATGTTGAGGAAAGGTCTGTAGCAACAGATAGTTATTATTGGGAAGGACTTCATCTGCTTAATATCGCGCAAAGCACAACGACAGCCTGAAAGAAGTATTCCGCGACGACACTTCTTTGTCGTGAAGAGCTTTTCCGTATCTATTTTTTGAAGCGCGTATGAAACGTACGACAAATTGAAGACCGGTAACGGTTTGGTGGTTGGTAATGAAATGCCGATCTGTGACAAGAGAAAGAAATATCATTGCAAGACAAGAACAAGCAAAGAAGGGGTAGGAGAAAATGTCCCACTTGCAGGTGAAAGATTGAAAGAGAACCGTTTCTGAGCATCACCATCGCTGGAGTATACCTAGTCGGACTGATCCTTGGTACTATTGCAGTGTGTGGCATCATTTGTGCATGCATGCTTCATGTCCGATGCTGACCCGGGAGTGCAGCCTCTTGGCTCCTTAAAGAAGGGTATATGGCCGCTTAATGTAAACTCGTCAATATGTCAGTCGTGTGTGAAAGAACCATAATCTAAGGTCTGTCTGTGTATGTACAATCGAATAGCTCACTTCCCAGTACCGTGTTTCGATCACGAGAACGTCCGACATGGATATCTGCTCCCTATTAGCTTCCAGGCATCTTCAAATCAGGAGCAATACTCACTCCTCAGGATAAGCATTCTCTTCCGTCAAAGCATATTGCTCACTCCTCCCACCAATCCTCAAACTGCTCGGCCTCGGTGGTAACCCTCCCTGCCCCAATAGAACCTTCCCGACCTGTTCCCCACCCTCCAGCACAACCTCACTCAGGGCTCTCTCCCTCTCCTCCCTAACCTGTACCTCCTTTCCCTCCTCTTTCCCTCCCTCCTTTCCCTGCCCCTCCTGCCCCTCCTTCCCCTCCCCCAGCTCTCCCCCAACGGCCTTCCCTACCCCCAAAAGCCCCACAACCCTCTCCTGACCCACAAAGCTCAACCTCGGCCAAGCCCTCCTAGCATCCCGTTTAAAATATTGATTATCAGCTATATCGCCCGCCGGCACAGTGACAGGATCGATGAACGAAAATGGGGCGTTGGAACCGGGCGGTGGGTTGCGGAATTGAGGATTCAAAGGGATGCCATTGGAGCGTTGTGGGGAGACGGCGAAAATGCGGCGAATATATTCCCAGACGCCATGGGAGGGAAGTGTGTATTTCTTGAAGAGAGGGTGTTAGTGACGGGGAGAAGAGTAGGAGAGGAGAGGAGATGAGGAATACAGACTTTGTGAACGGGTATCACACGATTAGCTGCTTGCGCAGCGGAGGCGGCTGCTTTGGATGTCATTTCAATGCCTGCGAGCAGCGAACCGACTCGTTGCAAAGTCAAAGAAATGTTGATTAGGGAGGAAGTTGAGGTATTAAAGGGCTTAGAGGGTGGTCGGGGTCGGGCATTCGCAGACTCGCAACGAAGTTCTGCCGATGTACAGCAGAAGAGCGAGCCAATACCATTGACTTCCCATTAGAGATCATAGGAACCAAACATTCTTCTATACGTTCTAAGCGATAGGCAAGCACATCTCCGAAACCATCGAGAACTCTAAGATTGTATTTCGCCCACAGCTCGATCCGCTCCTCTTTCGACTATGTCAATGAAGAGTGGCACGAGTGGTTAGAGATCATTTGTCAGTTGCAAGGATTTCGACTTGCTGGGTAAACGCTTGCGAGCTATGATCACAATTCTCTGGGTGCTGCTTGGTCAGATTGTACTGCGACAAAACAGACGGTTGAGCGGAGAAGCCAAAGTAAAACGTTTATGGGGATGGTGCATCTAGATCTCACCATATCATGGCAGCTAGCAGTCACTCGCTCCAAAAATTTTTTTATCTAAGATCAAGTCTCCTCTATATCTTCGGTATTAAGCTTCTACGAAGGTGAATATATGGCAGCTGTCTCATCTCAGACTTGGCGTGGAAGTAGCGTTCTGTTGCACATCTCAGCCGTGAGCCGCTCCTTCCTCTTCCGGATGATGGTTGGTATCCTATTTCCAAAGAGAAGAAAGGTGAATATCAGGCATGCCAAATGTCTCAACATGAGTCGAACACTGACCTTATAGTTTGTAGCACATCGCAATGCCGGGTCGCTCCTTCTTCTTTTGGAAGAGTGGGTTCTTTCCCAGTGACTTGGAATGGTGAAGTAGATACCCGAACAATCTCTCACTTCGAGGTCAAACTCGGAAGATTCGGTTTGTTGCATGTCTCAGGGCTGGGTGCTCCTTCCGTTTCTGGAAATGGGGTGCTGTCTCAGACTGGAATTCATGTAGATTGACTGCAGAGCTAGAAAAACTTGCCAAACGCCTTCTAGTTTTTGTGCCTCCATAGCTGCGCGCCTTTACCATCCAAGTATTGCTTCCTTCGCCACCCAATCAAATATACCGCCCGATATTGTTACCCATCATACACGTCACAACTCAACAGGCGCCGCCTCCTTACTATCAAGCTTCGCCGCCGTATCCGCAACCTCAGCCGCCGTCTCTGCCTGCTTGATATCCTCCTTCGTAGCACCATTTACACCATTCGTTGGATGCGCCACATCAACTATGGGTTTCTCAGCAGCATCACCCGCATCGCCTACCACCTCTGGCACTTCAGTATTGCTTCCAACCAATTTCTTTACCACTTCAAGAGTAGCAGCTGGTCCGCCTGGCTCAGCAGCTAGGACCTTGCCAGCCTTGTCGACAACAAAGACGCCTCGAGTGGTGCCGCTCGCTTTCTTCATGCCGATGGCGGAGATGAGAGAAGCGTCAGCATCGCAGAGGAGTGGGTAGGGTAGGTTTTGCTTCTTTTTGAAGGTGGTGTTGGCTTTAGGGGTGTCTTTAGAGAGGCCATAAATGGAGTAACCGGTTGAAGTGAGGGGTTCGTATGAGTCTCTGAAGAGACATACTTGAGTCGTGCCTGGATCTGATCAGTACTGCAATTCGGCTGAGATGAGCTTACTTACAACCCGGTGTCGAAGCCTTTGGATAGGTGAAGAGCACAACACCGCCGTTGCTCTGCTCAACAAGCTGTTTCAAGGTAGTCTTCACACCATCATGTGTTTCAATCTCCCCTCCGAAGCCATCAAGTGTGATTATTGAACCAACAGCGACAGCTTCATTGGCCTTAGCGCCTTCTGAACTGCCCGAAACTGCTGCCTTGACTTCATCCACAGCTTTTGCGACTGGACCCTTTTTCTTGGCTGGAGGAGCTGTAGCAGCATCAGAAGCAGGTTCCTTGCGCTTTCTGAGTTCAGCAGGCATGATGGGCAGTTATGGTGAGCTTCAGAAGCGACGTCGTCAGCTTGCTATGTAATTGATGCTTCTGATTGGTGGGAACTGACAACGAAGAGAGCTTCAGAGAGGTGGAGTCGTGGAGGCGATTTTCTGGTGAGCACAATACGATTGTGAAGGTTTATCGCGCAGGATGATTTGCGTGTATGGAGAAGAGCGGAAAGTGGATAGGGAGAGAATCAGAGGAGGGGAAACGACGTTGAAATAAGAAACCCAAGGAAACGTAAGGTTACCGAACCTTGCGCAAGCAGCTTTTTTGCTCTGCCGCTACAGGAATTCTCTCCAAGGTAATGGAAAGATCCTACATGCATCGAGCAAATGAAGGAGCTAAAAAAGAAACAGCAGGTTTTTGTGTAGCTGTACAAGTACCTGCCGGTCACTTCACTCATCTTTGCAAGCGAGTCTATTCATGATCCGGTGGAACTGTGGAAGCAATCGGCTGTTCTGCAATAGTAGCTGGTAGCAGAGCAGGGTGCTATTGCCAATTGGTCCAGCTACTGACCTCCTTTATCAGACGTCGGGCTAAGCAGAGAGTGTCGGGCAAGTCGAGGCATGGAAGTGGCGGGTTAGGTCTTGCGCCAGTGGTCTGCCGAGTAGTAGTTGAGGACGTCCAGATATAACCATGTTTCTCTTTGGTCTCTCACCTAATACTGTAAGCAGGAACGGCCCAACGATCACGTGACATAAAATGCTCCAAGCATTGAGCTATAGAGACTCAGATCTTTCGTTGTACACTCATCTGTGTCCAGAAGATTGTTCTATCGTTTTTTGCAATGGATAATCAGTCATTGGTGTCGCACAATAGAGATCAGTCGCTTCCCCCTCTCGGGCGATCTTCGGTAGTGTATTCACGCTAGAGAACAGGGGTGGCAACTTGACGGACCCTTCAATATTCTCTTTCAACCGTCGCCTACCTAAAATTCACCATCATTTCATCAACGATCGTCACTGGATCCATAGATACCGTACACATCAAGCACAAGTACAATCGAACGATATTTCCACAATAGACACTGTTCAAAGACGTCGATCAGCTCAACGACGTCGCTTGATCAAAGGCACACGGCTTCAGTATGAGGATCTTCTCTAATGACTATACATTCAATTACTCCTGGGAGGAAGTATCTACAGCAAACTGGCGGAAATACTGTCCTTGGAATGATAAATCGACACATGTTATAGCAGTCGATACCCTCTCTCGCCGAATCGATCCTAAAACCGGCATCGTGCGTCCTTGCCCTTCCTCTGTCCTGCCGTGCTGCTAATACTCCCACCCAGCTCCGCACCGAACGCCTCATAACCTGCCACCAAAGCGCCCCGAAATGGCTCTCCTCGCTCATGGGGGGTCTGGAAACCTCGCACGTCTTCGAAACATCGTACGTCGATCCCGCCAATAAGAAAGTCACCATGACGGCCTCGAACCTCACCTTCTCCAATATCGTCTCTTGTCATGAAACGGTTACGTACAAGTCGCTGTCTGAGGGAAGGACACAGTTTGTGCAGGATGCAAAGATAGTGGCGCTGTGTGGAGGCTGGCAGAAGATCAAGAATGCGGTCGAGGATGCGAGTGTGAAGCGGTTTGGGGAGAATGCGAGGAAGGGGAGGGAAGGCTTCGAAGCTGTGTTGGAGATGAGTAGGAGGGGGTGGAGGGAGGAGAGAGAGAGACTGAGGGAGGAGAGGTAGGGAGGCGGTGTTGAGCATGGGTGTGCATTACGACTTACTTCCCCATATCTGGAGTTCGCTATGGCGTTTGAGAGACTCATTGCTGCGATTAGCGATTGGCTTAGACTTGCTTGCGGTATGATATGCATTGGGCGGGTACGAAAAGTTGATTGTACTGAGAGTTAGAGTTAGAAAATGGGCAGTCATGCGCGGTGTTATGGGCTAGAGACGGCATAGGAATAGAGATATAGCTCTTTGCATGCTTGGGAATGTTTGTAGTATTGATTCTACTTGACTTGCAAGGAGGGAGGTGGGAGGAGTGGACAGAGAAAAAGAGAGAGCGCAAGTCGAAGACAGGCTTTATAGTAATTAGGAGCGACCTCTTCCTTCAAATTATCCAGCATGGTTTTCTTGCTTGATTTGGTATGGTCATTGGCAGCAACTCTGGTGGCATGATACCACACTCTTGTACTCCTCCTTGCAATTCCTTGCCTGGTTTCACGCTCATCATGTCGCTCTAGGATCGCTTCTGTCGAGACCCTTTGTGCTCGTCTTCCACTAGCTCAGACCTGTATGACCCTTCCAGATTCTGGCATGACCATCTAGGCATTATGCTTGTTCCTTATTCGTTCATAACCATTCATGTCTTTCCCCGTTGCCGTTCACGACCTTCCCCTTCCGCATCTCCATTTGCAGCCCTCCTCCCGCACCGCACACCATAGGTCTCCACCTCCTGCCTCCACTCCTCATTCCCTCCCCCTTCCTCCAACTCCAACTCCCTTCCAACTCTCTCCGCCAGGGATCGTCCCTCCTCAAACCGTCTATCAAAATACAACTCCTCTATCGCATGTAAAATCCTCTGATAACCATGTTTCGTCACTGGCTTTGTCAATGGGAAAGTTATTTCTTTATGAACCTGTGAGAATCTTAGATTTATTATCCACTCCTTTTCAATTCTGAGAGAAGAAGAAGGAGTGAGATGAAGGGCGGGAAGACAAACTTCACCGATCTCGATCTTTGCGAGATAAGAGGATTTGGTAGCGGCGAAAGCTGCGGGTGACTGATAATCGCGGGGTTGCTTCTGGGGAGTATGGGACTCTGAGTCTGAGGATGAGGAGGAGAGTGTGATGTTCAACAAACCGTCCTCTGCGTCTGCCATTCCCTGGCTAATCGATGAGGCGCATGTGTGGTTGTACAGAGACTTGTAAGAGAGCAATTGGATGGTGGGGTGGATTGGTCGAGGGCGGGGTAGCTTGAATCAGCTTTGAGTACTGAATTAAATAAAAGAGGTGAGATTCTGATACAGTATCAAAATTTTCAGCAACGACAGCCGTACACTATGGAGGAACAAGTTGATCGGTTAGTCAAAAAGGTGTGGGGTACGCTTGTAACATCTGCGAGTACAGACGAGGAGCTAACAATTATAAGGGAAGCTTCAAAACACCCCTCCTGATGAGAGGCTTCTTATTGCCATCTCAGGGATTCCTGGATCAGGTGGGAAGACATCTATACCATTTTGGACCACCGATATCTTGCAAGGTGTAAGAGTAAATGCTGATCATGAGAAGGCAAAACAACACTAGCATCAACCATCGTCCTCCGCCTCAACAGCACCCAACGCACCCTCTACGGCAAGACCGTCGCTCCCGCCCTCGCAGCCTTCATCCCTATGGACGGGTACCACCTCACCCGCGCTCAACTCTCCGCCATGCCCGACCCAGCTTACGCCCACTCCCGACGCGGCGCACCTTTCACTTTCGACGGAGAAGCGTATCTCACCCTCATCAAACTCGTACGTCAACCTATCACCACCTCCTCCAAAACCGTCTTTGCCCCGTCATTCGACCACGCGATCAAAGACCCCGTTGAGAACGACATCGCGATCGAGCCTTCGACACGAGTACTGGTGTTTGAGGGCAATTATCTGAGTCTGAATAAGGAGCCTTGGAACATGGCGGCGAGGTTGATGGATGAGAGGTGGTTTGTGGAAGTAGCCTTTGGGATTGCGAAGAAGAGATTGGTGCCCCAATTGAAAGCCTTGTAGACGGAACCGAAAGCTCCTTTGCCTAAGCATTCTCCCAGTCTCTGTGAGATAAATAAGCAGACGTCTTACGACATGGCCAGAATCCACACGCACATAATCTTTCAGGCCCGGATCTTGATGTGCCCTCTCCTTTCCAGTTCTTTCCTCCTTCCTGGGCGTGCCTGGTGTTCTCTCTGTTTTCCCATAACCATGTCCACCAGATCTATTGTTTGTCTGTTTCTCAGACGAAGGTTGGTGAGAAACCATGGCACGTAGACTACTTGGAGAATGCAGCTCTGAAGCTCTGGCGAGAAACCATCGATTTGCCTATGTCGTCGGTAGCGAATGCCCAACCTGCGAGTTGCGGGGGTTGTGTAAATATAATCAAAGGTTGTTGTTTACAGCACCCAGATCAGGCTTTCGTGGACAGAAGTGGACTTGCTACAATGCTTGGATGGCTCGATGATGGCCACATCTCCAAGCTCGTAGTCTGGCAAAGCTCATTAGAGAAGCTGCAGTATAGAATTACCTGTCGTAATAACAGAAGTACCAGATACCAGATCCTTAGTTTGCTGCAGAGTCTATGTAAGGCTGAGTTTCCGCTGGCCAATCAGACATTTACGAGCACTGAGATTGGTGAATTCATAACGTGCATAAGTAGAGTGATGGATACAGTATTTCACATTGGACCACTGTGTCACTATGCATGCCATCATTCTACAGTAAGGTAACATTGGTACCTGACGTGATCGTACATGTAGGTAAGAGCAGATCTTCGCATCGAAACCTCATTCTCTCATATCAATGGTCCCTGTCCGTTACTCCCACAACTTTCCTCCCCCCGAACCCTTCGCAATCACAGTAACGCTGGGTTGAATCCACCCGGTAGCTTGTAGCGCGATAGGAAGTGTAGCGGAAGGCTCGGAAGTCCACAAACTGCTAGGTCTATTGCAAACATGCATCAATCTTACTTGACACATTGCAATTCAGCACGAGCTATAGTCCGATCCTATTAAAAGTCTTGCGCCTTCTTCGTCATGTCGTTGGCTCTCTTCGGAGACCGGCTCTGGCCCACCACTCGTCAGGAATGTCCTGTCGCCCAGCAAGGCCGGTGATGATTCGATGCATAGTGTCCATATGGTCACCTTCATCACTTTGTCGTGGGTTTCGTGCTCCACCTTGCCGGTTTATGCGTGCAATCCTTGCAGCAACAATCTCGCTCTGCTGCCTCTCACGGCTTACAGCTCGAGGAGAATCCGGACCTCCTACTGACTCTGGTGCACCCAGAAGCACAGAAGATTCTTCCAGCTCTGGCATACTCGAATGATCCTCATCGTCGTTTGAAGCAGAGTCCGAGATATCACAGTCACGAGTAGGATTGGACTCGCCAGTCCTCTCTGGACTGGTCACTGCAGTGCTCGCAGTTCGATTAGGACTAGCTGAAGAGCTTACAGCAACAGCAGAGGCAGACGATGATGCGAATGATGATCCTGCACTTGGGGGCTGTGGATCAGGAGTGATGCCAACAAGAAGTGTATCCCATTCAGCTGGACTTAGACTTCGATTCCTGTCACCAAGGCCATCCAGACGACTGCGGCTCGTTGCGTGATGACCTCTTGGCCTGTCAAGATCTAGCGCTCTTCTTCGCTGGCTCAACGAATCCATGATTCTTGTAGCGTCTCGTCTCATCGTTCGTATTCTTGAGCGCTGTATAGAGTCAATATATAATGTCTTAGGCTGGTGGAGTGGGAAACAATGAGAGCTGGGTATCCTCCACATAGGGTGCGCTTCAAATTGGCTTCGTGATAGAATGATTAACTTACGAGTTCATCTGCTTCAGTGCCCGTACGATGAGGAGGAGAGGCTTCTGGTGATGGAGAAAGCTCAACCCGGTTGGAAACCCAAGGCTGTGCAGCTCCTGGCTGAGCAACGCGTTCAGCAGGGTCTCTCACGACTCTAAGCTGCGCTAGCCACTCCCTGTCTCGTTCTCTATCCCGCCGCCGCCTCGTAATGGTTTCATTAAGAGTCGCAGCCGCTCGATTCGCATAATCCCCCGACTCCGGTACCGGAGGCATCGATTGGGCGTCAGCTCCAGAATGAGAGAGTCGCGATCTTTCATAGCTCAGTAGGTCCCTTGTTTCCTCATGCTCTGAATTGGACAAGCTTGAGCTTCTGCGATTCTCGGAACCCTCATTATTCATGCCCACAGACATGCTCAGCAGCCGGCGTCGGCGCCCTTCGCCTCCGCGAATGGTTCGCTGCCGCCGGATAGTTGACCGACTTTGTGCTGCAGTTTTTTCGGTTGCCTTGGAAGTCGCGTCTGTCTCGACAGGAACAATAAATCTTCTGCGAATGACATGTCAGCCTGTTTACTTGTGGCAGCCTCGCCTTCGCGCGCACTCACGGGATACCCATTCTCACGAATCGACTCGACCTGCGAGGGGAAGAAAATTAGATCAAAGAGGTAAATGGACCTTGGCGACACTGAAACTCGCGTTACTGATGATGGGACAGATGCTTGTGATGTGCTGTGGGTAGAGAGAGTTAGAGAGGCCTGACTCCTTTCGCAGTCTGTCGCGCGAAAACAAAGAGAGAAGCGAAGACCAACCCCAACCACCCGATTTAGTTAGCCATGCGCTACGGTAGTGCACGAAATCCAAACCCCTGTCGCTTCTAAGGCGAGTCTGGGGCTAGTTTGGTTTTCTGGTATCAGACCTTAGCTCAACATCAACTTCACCTCACCGTTGAAAGTATCTTACTTCAAGGCCTTCACGCATGTAGCACACCATGTCTAGTAGCATGAAGCATGTAGCTACCACCAGCAAGCAGCACGGAAGGTAACTACCCTACACACACGAACAGAGCTCCACCAGACCGACTCAATAATGATCTATTCACACTTTGACGTGCCCAAGTAATGATCGAGCTTGGGCTTGCACGTATTGGTCGCCTCCTTGCATACACACCTCAGCCATGGAGAGCTGTTCATGTTGCGGGCACCAACGGCAAAGGCTCGATATGTGCATACATTGCAACTATCCTTCAAGCGACGGGTCTGCGATGTGGACGCTTCACCTCACCCCATGTGATTGATACATGGGATGGCATTGAGATCAACAACAAGACCGTGTCGAGGTCAACTTTCAAGACGATCGAACGGAGGGTCAGGCAACGAAGCGCTCGACTTGCAATAGCTGCGACTGAGTTCGAGATCCTCACCGCGACTGCTTTCGAGATATTCAACAAAGCAGCAGTTGATATCGCCGTGATCGAAACTGGACTTGGAGGACGTCTCGATGCCACCAATATATTGAAGCACAAGGCTGTCACAGTGATATCGAAGGTTGGGCTCGATCATCAGATGCTCCTTGGAGACACGATTGACGAGATAGCCGAGCATAAATCGGGTATAATGAGGCCCAATGTTCCCTGCATTGTGGATGCCACCAACTCTATAGCTGTCCAGCGGGTGTTGAAAGAGCATGCAAAGGAAGTAGGGACAAAGGTCATGCCCAGTTCTAAGCTCGGCACTATCCTTCGGAGACCTCAAAACTCGGAACTCTTCCGGGCACCACATCAATGGGAGAACTTTGCTTGTGCGTACTCTGCATGTCATGCTTTGTACCAGGGCCTTGCACTTCCGGAAAGATTCTTCAAGCTGCTTCGTGGTAATGCTCTACCCGCTAGATTACACAGTATATCAATCAAATCTGCTGGTCGCAGACACAGACTCTTACTTGATGGGGCACACAATTCTCAATCTGCTGAGGTGCTCGGCTCATTTGTGGACCAGAGGTTCAGGAAGGGTCAAGATTTGACAAGAGTCACTTGGTTAATCGGAATATCCAGTGGGAAGGGGCTCCATGACATCCTAAAGCCAATGATACGGGAAGGGGATGCCGTGATTGCCGTCGAGTTTGGACCCGTCCAAGGCATGCCTTGGGTGACGGCAACACCTTCAACTGAGATTCTCGATGCTGTCAAAAGGCTGTTTGCCCTCAAAGTCTTCTGTGCTGATGGAGGGGACAGCGTAGATCATGCACTTCGCAAAGCGGTCCAAATTGCGGGTCATGGACCTTTAGTCGTCGCAGGAAGTCTATACCTAGCCTCCGATGTTCTACGATTCCGTAGAAGGCAAATGCGACTGGACTGGGTAAAAGTACACCCGGACCAGCAACAACCCCACGAGAGAAAAGCTCGACGAAGAGCCTGCTTGCGAGCTAAATTGATTCAAAAAGGCTATCAGCTGGGTTCTATGGATCAATCGCGCGAGGTTCGTGACTATCTTCCATCGGGTCTAGACCCCCGATGAAGATCATGTCTTCCACGCTTCGTCATCCCTACTAACAACGACCTCATCAACCTCAATCCTCTCTGTCACAATCTCCTGCCCGTTAACCAAATCATTCTCCCTCACTCTCCTCTCCGCCTCCACCTCATCCCTCGCAATTCCCGCTTTCACATGTCTCGGCACCAATCTCTTCTTCGCAATCCCAAAGGCTACTTCCACAAACCACCTCTCATCCATCAACCTCGCCGCCATGTTCCAAGGCTCCTTATTCAGACTCAGATAATTGCCCTCAAACACCAGT
>Ga0115846_100559_pt1 | contig 19040 bp, 15 predicted proteins | sample InSIn5gowninarea_2_FD_83860 | JGI IMG/M metagenome (GOLD analysis project Ga0115846, IMG submission 83860)
TTGGTGGGATGTACCACGGTTGTGTTTGGACGCTTTCGAATGCTGCTGCCTGAACCAAAATGCAGAGGACGATTTGTCCGAGGAGTGGGGTGAGGACTTTGCGAGATACCAGGTTTGCTGTTGGTCGTTTTTCGCTGAGGTATGGGAACGATCCAGTCCAGCCCATGAAGATGGCGATGGGGAGGATAAGAGCAAGATCGATGAAAAGGAACTGGAAGTCTCCGAGATTGGATGCCGATGCGTACAAGAAGCTGACCGAGGTGAACTGGATGGCGGAGTACAAACTCATATACTTGAAGCAACAGAAGCTGGTGACAAGGGCTGCACGGCCTTCCTTGATCAGGATTGGTACGCAGGAGATATCGAAGATGTGGCTAGTGAACGGTGCTGCAACTGATGCTTCAGCTTCAGAAAGAGAAACACCGACATCAGCAGCTTTCAGCGCACCGCAGTCGTTAGCACCATCACCACAGAAACCACAAGTGTAGTCAATACTTTGCAGTTTTTCGACGAGTTCGTGCTTCTCATCTGGAGACATTCGAGCAAAGACGTGGCCTTTCACAAGCATACGCTTTAGAACATCTGCCGAACCAAAGTCCACGACCCACCGGAAGGCATCACCAGTCACGGCCAATGTATAATCAGTCATGGCCAGTGCATCGAAAGGCGCAGAGGTATCCTGCTCCGCCGGGATTGGAGCGGGCAGAAGCGTTTCACTATCGAGCTGGTACAGGTTATTGTCCACACTTTCCCATGAGAGTACAGCTCGAGGATCCATCTTGTCGCCTTCGGCAAAATGAGGCACAAAACAATGAGCATCTCGATTGATGAGATCACACTCACGAGCAACACTGATGGCTGTCAGAATGTTGTCACCTGTGCACATGACTGTCCGGATCTTGGCCGCATTCAGCTCTTCAATTATTTCGGTCGTGATCTCCTTCAACTTGTTTTCGAAGACGATAAAGCCGATCAATTGCAATCGTGATTCTGCTTCAGCCCTGTCCATCGCTTGTAATTCACTCCAGCTGAGTCGAGAGATGTACTTTGATGCACATGCGATAACTCGGTAGCCTTTATGAGTATAAAAGCTCAGAAGTTCGTCGAAATCTGCAGGGATGCTGCTGGCCGTGCAGATGTCTTTCATAACCTCTGGTGCACCCTTGACGAAGATGCTCGCGCCAGGATCGCCGTTCTGTCGAACCACTGAACTAGCTCTTCTGAGATGGGACACAAACTCGAATTGTCGCAATACACCAAGCTCTGTCGGTACAGGGTTCTCATTGTGCTGGTCGTCGACATCATATTCCATTCCAGCCGGCGGTCGTGCTACCGGTGGTGCAGGTTGGTGTGTACCCGATTCAACAAAGTGGTGAGTTTTGGAAGAGCCTTCTTCAAAGTTCCAACCTGTAAACTCGAACATCTTCAGGTCAAGAGGATCACCAATCAACTCATCATCGACGAGTCGTAAGGAGTGGCAGGTAGCCATTGTATATAGCATGTTCTTATTGACACGGTAATTAATGGTTGGATCGCGGTCATAAGACGCAGGCGGCAAAAGATCCTGCACTTCCTCGAGAGTGTCACCAAATCGTATCTCTGGATGCTGCACGAGCCTGACTCCAAGGACATCCAATCCATCTTCTGTGAGTGTTCCGGTTTTGTCGAAGCACACAATGTCGAGTTTGCCAGCCACATTGACACGTTGAGGACTGATACAAAAGATCTGCTTCTTCCTCAGACGAGCTAAAGCAAAATTGGTGCCGATAGTTAAGGTTGCAGGTAGAGCTGGAGGTACCACAATTGTGATAAGATCGAGAGCACGGACCACTATGAGGTGCCATCGCAGTCCCAGCTTGACGAAGTTGATGAATGAGGCAACGAACCCGATTGCTGCAATAAAACCCATAACACCAATGTATCGGAACGAGTCCCGATAGAACTTGAAGCCTGACGGCTTGGGAAACAACATTGATCTGACAAGAGCTCCTTTTGTAGTGTTGAAGCCTGTCCTAACACACATAGCAAGAGCCACGGCTTCGTCGTCATCTTCGTCCTGTGGACGTCGAGCCCGAATGATCTTCGTGCCACAAAACAAGAAATGTCTTGCCACGAAGGGATGAATGGAGGTCGCACCGAGGTCAACATAATTAAGGACGTCGTCGGTGATGGGAACCTTTGATACTGGAATTGATTCACCAGTTAACATGCTCTCGTTGATGATGCAGTCACCTGCGAGCAGAAGACTGTCACAGGGCAGTTGTGTCAGGGAAGGATCAGAAACTTCGTATATGTCACCAGGAACCAGATCGCTGGAGGTTGAAGAGCGCCAAAAGCCATTTCGGAGGACACGGACATCGCAGTCAAATCTTGCGATCTCTCGTAGACGTTTCATAGTCGACCTGGTCTCGATGACTGTCGTTGATATGCTGAACAATGAGATGAAGAAGATAGCACCAGCATAGTAGTAGTACTCGTCGAACGACCAGAGGAGCAAGCTGGCAACCTGGAAGATGTAGAACGGGTGGAAAGCCTATTTTCATAAGTAAATTACACAGTTACGTTTGACTTCACGTACCTCATCGACAAGTAGCTCTGGGATTGATTTCTGCTTTATCTCGATCATATTCCTCCCAAATACTTGGCCTCTGGGATCTCTTTCCTCAGAATCCAAACCCTGCTTCATCGCCTTGAGGTCGGACCACTGTGAATCCCACCAGTCGTTATTAAGTGCAAATTTGTCCATCTCGGGATGATAGATGAAGCGCAGGTACCGGTAATCGATGAATCGTAGGCTCTTGAGATCTTGATCGTTGTCCCATCGATGGCCGTTCATCTGTTCTTTTGAAGGCTTGTTGAAGACACTGGACATTGGTTGACCATATTCCTCAACAGTAACGTCGTGGACAGTAAATTCGCCCCATTGATTCTGTTTATTCTTAGCTGGGGACTTCCACCATTTCCTATTGTGTTCAAAGCTCACCTCTACAACAACCCATGTACACTCCTTGAGTGTGGTAGGAACGCCTATGAGTCTGATTCGCCATCTTGGCAACCATCGAAACACAAGGTACCCAATGCCGCCGGTCATACAGCAAATGGCTATGTAGCCAATGAAACCGATCAAGCTTGTAGAGAAACCTGCGACGACCATGGTGAGGTCTTCGTTCTCGATGTAGAACTTCTGACTGAAGTTGCCTCCTTCCTCGAGTTCCTGAGTGTCGGATCTTCTCGAGTCGCGTCGCTGAAGTAGAGGTTGCTCAGAAGTGGTTCTTGCTAGACCTGACGATTTACGTCTAGCTGGAGATGTTGCGCCTGCTTCCAGGTCACGATCGTGGCCATTAGCCATGAGCACATCCTCATCGTCACTGACATCTTCAACCGCTTCCTCATCTGAATACTCTGGTGGCTCATGCTCGTCTTGGAAATAAGTGAAGCTGGATATGGAGCCTTGTCTCTGTCTTGGTCGCTGATACGCAAATGACGTGACGCTTGTTGGCACACTTTCGGAAATGGGTCCTGAGAAGGCCTGCCATGGTTAGTGGACATGGCGACTATTACCGCGAGGACATTCGACCTACCTCGTCTGTGGCCATCTCAACCTCAGAAACAATGCTTGCACTAAAATGTGATTGTGATCAGTCTCATTCAGCTGAGTAATGGTTGTGGTATGCCTACTTGCTCATGTTCGAATCTCTCCGTTGCAGCCCACGACCCACATATGAAGCGCTGCTCCGGCGCTGAAGCGAAGACGATCTACGTTTTCGATCCATCGCGTAGTTGGCCTGTTGGTGAAGTTCGTCCTCGGGTTAAATCTCTGACCTCACTTTATAGTCCTCAAAAGCACTCGTCTTGTACGCGTAGTGACACGTAAAATCCAATATCAAGCACCGGCACCGACTGCATTAACCAGAAACTTTAGCACAAACATGATAAAACAGCATAGCAACCAGTGACAACGGTTTTGTTCAGCATCGAATAAATTTCAGATCGACAGAGCCTCGTCGGGCTCAGAAGTGATATGAAACGCTAACCTCATCGAAGCTAATTGGAGCCTTGGCATTGGCGTGCTCCGCTCGTGGACAGTCACGTTCTCCATCCCGCGACTCTTATCGATCAATACTACGCAATTTTGCTGTGGCGTCTATCCGGTGAAAGATCAACCAACTTTTACGCTACCCTCTCCATAACCCTTCTGCCTCAAGCAACTGTGAAGCATCCTGCAATATTTTGCAAACGGAAGACCTCAAATTGACTACGAGTTTCCAGCCGAGAATACGATCACAGTGCATACTGCAGGGATTGCTTTCTAAATTCACCTCTTCAAGCTTCCCAACATTCGTCCTTGACCGAATCCCTCAACTCCAACCTCAACAAATACTCAACAATGGCGGCTAGCAATATACCAGGGCGAAAAGATGTTACTGCTCCGTGAGTTTCTCCTGAGCTCGTTCAACTATATAGGCTTTTGCCCTAGTTATCACGCAGTCATTGTACTAACATGGTCCTCGATTTCAGAACCCCACAAAACAGTATGTCGATTTCATACATGTCTGAACGACGGCGATCTGACTCTCACAGCACCTGCGAATAATGCGCCGATTTCTTCACGAGCGCAGGCACCCACTATTGGCAGCATCCAAGAAGGTTAGCGACCGTCAGTCTAGACACCTATATAGGCACTAATACCCCACCAGAGGACCTCGATCGTGCCGCAGCTGCATCGATATTTGCGAAAAACCCTGCCCTTGTTGCCATGATGGAAGAGAAACTCGGTAACCTCGTTGGTCGATCATCTGGATACGTCGAGTCACTGCCGGAACCAGTAAGAAAGCGAGTCACTGGGTTGAAGGGTATCCAAAAAGACCATGCCAAACTCGAAGCACAGTTCCAGGAAGAAGTTTTACAGCTCGAGAAGAAGTACTTCGCCAAGTTCACTCCTCTTTACGAGAAGCGAGCCAAGATCGTGAACGGCGACACTGAGCCAACCGATGCCGAGGTAGAGGCTGGGAAAGATGAAGAGGAGGACGAAGATGGTGAGGGGGCTGAGGTTGAGAAACCAGAGGCTGCCAAAAGCCAAGTTCCAGAAGATGCCAAGGGTATCCCAGAATTCTGGCTAACCGCCATGAAGAACCAGCTTTCGTTAGCGGAGCTGATCACAGAGCGTGACGAGGATGCTCTAAAAGCTCTCATCGACATTCGCATGGAATACCTAGAACGACCCGGGTTCCGACTTATCTTTGAGTTTGCGACCAACGACTTCTTCTCCAACACTACCATTTCGAAGACATATTTCTACCGTGAAGATACCGGCTACGGTGGAGATTTTATCTATGACCATGCTGAAGGCGATAAAGTCGACTGGAAGGCTGGCAAGGACTTGACAGTCAGAGTTGAAAGCAAGAAACAGCGCAACAAGAGTAAGATATTCTTTTTCATATGTACGCTATTGCTAACAGTGTTGTAGACACAAAACAGACTCGAGTCGTCAAGAAGACTGTCCCTACCGAGTCCTTCTTCAACTTCTTCTCTCCACCCGCAGCACCCAGTGAGGACGATGACGTTGCGTCAGACATCGAGGAACGCCTCGAGCTTGACTACCAGCTTGGTGAGGACATCAAGGAGAAGCTTATTCCCCGTGCTATTGACTGGTTCACTGGCGAAGCCCTTGCCTTTGAGGAGATCGATGATGTTGATGATGCCGAGTTCGATGACGAAGATGACGAAGATGATGACGACGACGAGGAGGAAGATTCTGAAGACGAGGAAGAGGAAGGTGGCAAGCCGAGATCACAACAGAACCAATCTGAGTGCAAGAACCAGTAGGTTGGTGGAGAGAGCATTTGGCTGCATAGGATAGAAGTGAAGCACAAAGCACAAATGGTTATCGATCAGACATATCGATCGTTCATAGAACGGGAGCACGAGGATCAGGACGAGAAGACGAGCACCATAACGCCCACGAATGTGGACCGCTAGAACAAGACAGTACAGCTGGTTTCGAGCAATTTGCTCCGTTACACATGATGGAGTGTGTTGACAGCATCGCGGTGCGTCTTGCGGCGTTGGATCATTAAAGATTTGTTCCTTGCAAGTCAAGCTAGCATTCTGAATGTTTACACAGTAATTCAAAAGTTCAACTCTTCTATCATTGACTTGGGCCATCTACAGTACATTTGAGGCGGTGAAGACAAACACAATTTTGCTCCCAACAGGCCTACTGCCAATTCACCTCTTTCGAAGCCTCTTCGAGCCAGTAACGGGAGAGGCGCACCGGAGTAGACGTCGCTAACCGGTTTCGGACACCGATATGTTTCAAAAAATCTTGGGATAATGCACATAGAAATCGATTACTGAAAAGGACTTATCATAGAGAATGATGATTATAGAGATGTAGTGAGGCACAATTGTTCACGAGCAGAAGTCAGCAGGCTGTCAATATGCTAATTTCGGACTCTTTCGTGCAGCAGTGAATAGCAGTGCCTGCGCGAAGAGGGTGTTTGACGTCCATTGAGGCAGAGGTTAAATTTTTAGGGGCACGCCATGAATATGTCAAGAAACCATTCAGGTATCGAAGGTGGACCAAGCCAGTGTTATTGGTCTCCCGCTAGCTGGTGACTTGTTCTCCAGACGTGCTCAAGCGTGGGCTGCCGTACAGTAAGCTCCCTCAGGGCCTGCGTCCACTCTGGGTCACTCCGCTCGGCCTCCCTGAAGTGGTGCTCCAGAATTATTCTCAGCAGACCGAGCATGATCTGGTCTCTAGACATCGCATTGTGTTACGTCTTTTTGTCCGGTTCATCTCGTCGTATCAAGGTCACTAATTGAACTTGTTCCTGTATTTGTTGCGTGGTGTTGGGGAATCCGTTTGTACTGTCATATACGACCCTCCGCTCACGATTTTACGAACTACTCATGTCGAAGAGATAACGCCCTGAGTCGGGCTTCAACACATTAAACAAGCAACATGTCGTCTTGGGAGATCGACGTGAGGGCCTGGTTCCCTTCCCAGACCGAAGCCTACGTGGGCGGTCGGTTGGTCGACAAAAAGAAGGGTGATGGAGGAAAGGTACTGCTCCTCTTCGAATTGGATGATGGCTCGCAACAAATCGTCGAAACCACCCAGTCTGCCCTTGCCGATTCTCGAAATCCCTCGTTGCCCCCGCTGGCGAACCCTCCCATGTTCGAAGCCGCCGAGGACTTGACGAATTTGTCCCATCTCAACGAACCGGCCATCCTGCAGGCCATCAAGCTGCGATATGCACAAAAAGAAATATACACCTATTCTGGCATAGTATTGATAGCTACAAACCCTTTTGCCAGAGTCGACTCCCTCTACGTCCCACAGATGGTCCAGATCTATGCTGGAAAGCAGAGAGCATCCCAGGCACCGCATCTTTTCGCTATCGCTGAAGAAGCTTATGCGGACATGCTGAGAGATACACGGAACCAGACTGTCGTGGTCTCTGGCGAATCCGGTGCTGGCAAGACTGTAAGCGCGAAATATATCATGAGGTACTTTGCAACCAGAGGAGGTCCAGGTAAAGGTAGTAAGGGAAGTAAGACAAGAGCAGATTCTATCAGTCAAACTGAAGAACAGATTTTGGCCACCAATCCTGTTATGGAAGCCTTCGGTAACGCGAAAACAACTCGAAACGACAACTCCTCGCGTTTTGGAAAATACATTGAGATCATGTTCGACAAGGATACAGACATTATTGGTGCAAGAATACGTGTGTATCTCCTCGAACGGTCACGTTTGGTATTCCAACCACTGAAAGAACGAAACTACCACATCTTTTATCAGCTAGTAGCTGGTGCCACAAATGAAGAAAGACAAGACCTCGGACTGCTGCCGGTGGAACAATTCGACTATCTCAATCAGGGCGCGGATCCAAATATTGAAGGAGTTGACGATGCTGCGGAGTTCACTGCAACTCGGAAGTCAATGACCACTATTGGAGTGGACGAGTCTGTGCAAAAAGAGGTCTGGCGCATGCTAGCAGGTCTGCTACACTTGGGTAACGTCAAAATCACTGCTACAAGGTCGGACTCTCAATTATCATCTGCTGAACCTTCGCTTGCCCTAGCTTGCGACATTCTCGGAATCAATGCTTCGGAGTTTGCAAAATGGATTGTGAAGAAGCAGTTGGTTACGAGAGGAGAAAAGATCACATCCAACTTGACCCAGCAACAGGCTACGGTTGTTAGGGACTCCGTTGCTAAGTTTATCTACTCCTGCCTGTTCGACTGGCTTGTTGAGACTATCAATAGAGGTCTCGGAGATGAAGATGTCTTGCAACGAGTTCACACTTTCATCGGTGTCCTCGATATCTACGGGTTTGAGCATTTTGCGAAGAATTCCTTCGAACAGTTCTGTATTAACTACGCTAACGAGAAGCTGCAACAAGAGTTCAATGCTCACGTGTTCAAGCTGGAACAGGAGGAGTACATAAGAGAACAAATCGATTGGACCTTCATTGACTTTTCGGACAATCAGCCATGTATTGACCTAATCGAAGGCAAGCTTGGTATTCTGTCTTTACTTGATGAAGAATCACGGCTGCCAATGGGTTCTGATGATCAATTTGTGACCAAGCTGCACCACAATTTCGCGGCTGACAAGCAAAAATTCTACAAGAAGCCACGATTTGGAAAGTCAGCCTTTACTGTTTGCCATTACGCACTTGACGTGACATACGAGTCTGACGGCTTCATCGACAAGAACAGAGATACTGTGCCAGATGAGCAGATGGAGGTCCTAAGAAGGTCTTCAAACAGATTCATGCTACATGTGCTAGAGACTGCTGTATCGGTTCGAGAAAAGGATTCTGCTAACGTTGGCTCGAAGGCAGTTGCACAAGCCCCTGGTCGACGAGTAGGTGTGGCTGTCAACCGGAAACCAACGCTTGGTGGCATTTTCAAGAGCTCTTTGATCGAACTCATGCACACAATCAACTCCACAGATGCTCACTACATCAGATGTATCAAGCCCAATGAAGCCAAGGAGGCATGGAAGTTTGAAGGACCCATGGTTCTAAGCCAGTTGAGAGCTTGCGGTGTTCTGGAGACAGTCCGGATAAGTACAGCTGGCTATCCAACAAGGTGGACCTACGAAGAGTTCGCTATGCGATATTATATGCTTTGTCACTCGAGTCAGTGGACGACTGAGATCAGGGATATGGCACACAATATCCTGAAGAAAGCTCTCGGCGACGTTGCCCACCAGAAAGCTGACAAGTATCAGCTTGGTCTCACTAAAATCTTCTTCCGCGCCGGTATGCTGGCCTACCTCGAAAACATGCGATCCGCAAGATTGAAGGAATGCGCTATTATGATCCAGAAGAATTTGCGTGCGAAGTATTATCGGAGGAAGTATCTGGAAGCCAGAGAATCGATTCTCCATGTCCAGACCGCTGTACGCGGATTCTTGGCTCGACAGAGAGCAGAAGAGCTTCGGCAAATCAAAGCTGCCACAACGATACAACGAGTATGGCGTGGTTCAAAAGAGCAGAAATCATATCACATCATCAGAAACAATATCATCCTCTTCCAGTCCATCGCCAAAGGTTACACATGCCGAAAGACGATACTGGAAACTCGATACAGGAATGCTGCCGTTACAATCCAGAGAGCTTTCCGTTCCTGGCGGTCCATGCGTGCATGGCGATCGTACCGCCGCAAAGCTGTTATTGTGCAGAGTTTGTGGCGTGGTAAGGTTGCTCGTCGTGGATACAAACTGCAGCGACAGGAAGCCCGAGATCTGCGACAGATTTCATACAAGCTGGAGAACAAGGTCGTTGAACTTACGCAATCGCTTGGTGCATTGAAGAAGGAGAACAAGTCATTGGTTGAGAAGCTCGAGAACTACGAGAGCCAATTGAAGATCTGGAGATCGCGGCACGACGCTCTTGACAAGCGAGCGAAGGAGCTACAATCCGATGCCAACCAAGCAGGAATTGTGGCAGCGAAGCTCAGTGCTCTCGAAGAAGAGCACGAGAAGTTACAATCTGCGCATGATGAACATCTCGGAAACGCTAAGAGACTGCAGGAAGAAGAGCGCAAACTTCGAGAGTCTCTCAACATCTCCAACGACGAATTGGAATCAGTCAAACAGATCAACGTTGGACACGAATCAGACAAAACATCGCTACGACAGCAGATTAACGACTTACAAGACCAGCTCGAAATGGCTAAGCGAGCGCCAGCTCCTAATGGTTATGCTGTTAATGGCGAAGCATATATGAATGGCAATGCTGTGCAGCCGGCCTCAGGTTTGATCAACCTTGTCTCATCCAAGAAGCCTGTCAAGAGAAGGAGTGCAGGTGCAGCCGAACGAATCGAGTCTGACCGCTATAGTGGTGCGTATAATGCTAGACCAACCTCGATGGCAATAGACGCCCACATGAAGACATTGTCCGGGTCTACCTTTAATCCTGGCCTCGATAATGTGGAGATGGAGCTTGAAAACCTGCTATCACAAGAAGAGGAACTGAATGAGGAAGTTAGTATGGGCTTGATCAAGGGTATCAAGATTCCATCACCTTCAGCGACCCCGGCACCAACAGACAAGGAAGTCCTATTCCCATCCTACTTGATCAACCTGGTCACTTCCGAGATGTGGAACAACGGCTTCGTCAAGGAATCGGAACGCTTCCTTGCCAATGTCATGCAATCCATACAACAAGAAGTAATGCAGCACGATGGAGATGAAGCAATCAATCCCGGTGCATTCTGGTTGTCCAATGTCCACGAAATGCTCTCATTCGTCTTCCTTGCTGAAGATTGGTACGAAGCACAAAAAACGGACAACTATGAGTACGATCGACTCCTTGAAATTGTCAAGCACGACCTCGAAAGTTTGGAGTTCAACATCTATCATACCTGGATGAAGGTATTGAAGAAGAAATTGCACAAGATGATTGTTCCTGCCATCATCGAATCACAATCTTTACCTGGTTTCGTTACCAACGAAAGCAACCGATTCTTGGGCAAACTCTTACCCTCCAACAACACACCCGCCTACAGCATGGACCAGCTGCTCAGCTTGCTCAATAGTGTCTTCAAAGCGATGAAGGCATACTACATTGAAGATTCCATTGTGACACAAACTGTGACAGAGCTTCTCAGACTTGTTGGTGTGACTGCTTTCAACGACTTGCTCATGCGAAGAAACTTCCTCTCATGGAAGCGCGGTCTTCAAATCAATTACAACATCACACGAATCGAAGAGTGGTGTAAGAGTCACGATATGCCCGAAGGCACCCTTCAGCTCGAACATCTCATGCAAGCCACAAAGCTGCTACAACTCAAGAAAGCTACCTTGAATGACATTGAGATCATCCAAGATATCTGCTGGATGTTGTCCCCCAACCAAATACAGAAATTGCTCAATCAATATCTGGTCGCCGATTACGAGCAACCCATCAACGGCGAAATCATGAAGGCTGTTGCGTCAAGAGTGACAGAGAAGAGTGACGTATTACTCCTCGCACCAGTAGACATGGAAGACAGCGGGCCATACGAAATTGCCGAACCTAGAGTAATCACTGCTCTGGAGACATACACTCCTTCATGTAAGTTACCCCCATTCCCTGTACTGCTTGTTCCCCCGAATCGACCTGACTTGACCTAATCACTAACGTAAATTCAACAGGGCTACAAACACCACGTCTCAAACGACTTGCAGAAATCGTCTCCGCGCAAGCAATGGCACAACAGGACAACGTCATCGACGCCATCAGCGAAACAGATGAGATTCCAATCTAAGTCGCCAGCAGCGGCAGACAGATAAGACCACTTGGGCAATATTCAAGCGAGCGAGCGAGATCTCTTCAAGCCATGACAGCAACGGCAACGGCGACGATTGTCCAAGATTCACCAAAACATAGACTGTTCCCAATAAGCACTAGAAAACGGACAAATCAGACCACATCACGCCGACACTTCTCCAGCACAGCAATGAATCTCAGTGTTGCTGCCCATTGATTTCTGCTACACTGTAAGTAGGTAATCACCAGTCTACAGATGTGACTTACTTCACTTCATTGGCCTTTGTTTGGCCCGACTGGGGCCGGATGTTCCGATTCTTCATTTGCAAAATTACTATTAACTAAGGTAGCTGAGCACAGCTTAAGTCGGTTTATTATAGCTTAACTCAGCTTCACTTCTATAGGGGGAGTGTTGTTCAAATTGATATAGGGGGGTATCAGCTTTTTCCATTCAAGAATGGCGCTACGAGTTTTGCTGATGCAACGCTGGTATTTATTCGAGTGATGGAGTGGAAGTCGGATCGGATAAGAATGGATAGATGGATGGATGGAAATAGGATTCGGAGGGAGGCAAGGGGAGATCAAGAACTACATGGCAATAGCGAGGTTGAATCAAGTTAGATTAATCCGATTTGGTCTGAAGTTCTTTGCCCTGTGTATGGTGATGGAGAAATTACCTATATAATGAAAACAAGAGTGTTTTTATCACCGTACTTCTTGTCTGCTTCCCAGTATTGTATATGATGCTTATCTTAGCACGTTTCCATCTTTGATGTACATCCACCCTTGAGCAAATATGTACGGCTCGCTGCAGATTGTATCAAGCTCATCGCGTTCCTGATCATGAAAGCCAGTTGTACGCCTGTTGGCATTTTGCCCATAATACCGATCAGTCGAAATTCCATGATCCTGGCATCCGCAAAGCAGCACTATCGAAATGGTCTTGACTGAGTCTGAGATGTTCACCGTGAGGTGATACTATAGGTTCCATGTCGAGCATTTGTGGTGCTTCTGTCTTGTCGGTCCCTTCGACATTTCTGTGCTGCTTCAAGCCTGTCTTTAGGTTGTCACGATCAAGGTCGAAGATCGAATCTTGAAATCTGACGGTCGGTCTTCGGTCTTTGTGGCCTGCTAAAGATGGAGATCTCATTCTTAGTTTCCGTGGTGTGTTGGCCATACGGGCTAGCCCATATACTCCATCGTCTCGCGCGTGTTCTTTGATGGTCACACGTGTGCTCGAGGCTGCTATACAAGAACGTAAGGGCGTCTGCATTGGCTTCTTAACCATCATACTTGGAACATTGCCTATAGCTGCTGGACCTCTGAAGGACGGAGATCTGCTCAGGGTAGCTCTGGGTAGTTTCTCACATGAGCGTTGTCGTCCCGCCTTGCTCGCTAGTACACGACTGGTTTGTCCCTTTAATGGCTGTTTAGGGACTCGTTCTGAGCTCAAGTTGATAGACAGAGATTGTGGGCTCTGAAATCCTGGGAAGTGCTGCGGCTTCATCTCAGTATTTGCACTTGTAGGTCTGGATGGAGGTTTTGTCCATTCTTCAATAGCTCGCTCGACTTCTTCTGACATAGCTCTGGTCTTGCGTCTTTTCGGCCAGAAAATGCTCTCATGCATCTTACGAGGAAAAGGTTTGTATGGCGGATCAATGGGTAGTCTGTGTGGTTGTGCTCGCTTTTGCTTCTGCTCCTCAATGACTGCAAATGAGCAATCGAGTCGTTGGACATGTGAAGATTTGCCTTCGATAAATTCAACCAGTGGTATATTCGCAACTCTTGGTCTCCAATATTTAGTTGCTCTCTGATAGAGCTCCTCGAAGTCTGTTTTGTGTAATTGGTTTGAGAACCAAGGGTGCGCAAGAGCATGTCTTGCCGTCATTCGCTCATCCTCCTCAAGCATGAGCAATCTTCGTATGAAATTCTTTGGCCTTTCACTTAACGCCCGAAATTTTCTGGATTCTTCCAGACCACTCAGGTCGCCGCTTGCTGCTAGTCTTGGGTTGTGATAACCAGTCCTTGGATTCTCGAAGGGCAGCGCACCAGTCAGCAAAAGAACTGATATCGCTCCAACTGACCACATGTCCACCGCAATGCTATGGCCAGTCGGCCGTCCGCCCACGAAGAATCTGGAACGAGCGTTTGTGATTTCTGGTGCAGCATATTGTTCCGTTCCTACTAAAGAGTTGTATCTCTGCAGTGGCAGCACTCGTCTTGCTGAGCCAAAGTCAGTAAGTACAACTCTTGCTCCAGTAGCGAGGCTGGTCAGCATAATGTTCTCTGGCTTCAGGTCTCGGTGGGCAATGTTCCGCTCATGAAGATATTGCAAAGCGAGAAGGACTTGTCGAATGATGACTGCCGCCTCTACCTCCAAGAGCTTGCGATTCTTCGACTCAATATATGAGAAGAGGTCACCAGCAGTGATTAGATCTTGGAAAAGGTAGATGGTCTCGTCTGTAATATACACTTTGTCCAGTGATATGATGTTGGGGTGGCTGATAGATGCTAGGATCCCAATTTCCCTGAAGTACTTATGTAATTTGTCTTCCAGCTTGACTCGTCGTTTCTTTCGACTTGCCCACATCCGGAGCTTCTGGATTTCTGCCTGGAGGTGGACGGCGTCAGCGGCTGCAGGCTCTTTAGGCAGCGGCTTGTCTTGCCATGTCATGCCGATTTTCCGCAGATCGACCACCTTACAAGCAAGCTGTACTCGGGCTGTCTGTTCAATAGCCATAAACACTCGGCCGAAGGAGCCAGCGCCAAGCAGTCGATCAGTGATAACATACTTATCACAGAATGTCTGCTCTTCGTGTCAGCATCGAGTAGATTGTTAATGGAACTCTCTGTCTACCTGCATCTCCTTCTCCTGCACAAGGTCGAAATGAGATGGATCATCCAACACCGGCGCCCTATAGGACAAACTGGTCCTGGAGCTCAGGCGAAGTCGATCTCCATCGCTAAGTAGGAAAGCGTTATTCTTCTTGCCCATGAAGGAGCCATTCTAGTGCACCCCGTTGCGAGAAAGATCTTCAGCATAGACGAGCACCCCTGAATTGGAATCGTCATCCTCGTACATGACGCAGTATACTCTGAGATGTTTTTGAGACATGAATGGATCGTCGAAGGACCAGTGACTAACTCACATCAGCTTCAGATGGTTCATTAGTCTCTATGACTTGCCATTTTGCAGTATCTCGTCCAAGAATAATCTCATGGCCTGGGCTTATCTTGCGTTCTAGTTTCTGTCAGCGTCGGATTCATACGGCCAGCTGTTGGGGATATACCCTTTTCCATTGGCTTGCCATCTTTGTCAAGCACTAAAAGGTATCCGGCTTCGACACTTTGCGATTTCCAAGCAGAGTGAGAAGTACCAATTCTACAAGACGAGCCTGATGACGGGGGCAACATCGTCAATCAAGAGCTGCAGGGAGGTTTGTGCGAGCTCCGGTCGACACAGCAATGCCAGGTCACAAACGAAGAAGCAGATTCATTTAGATCGAATAGGCCGCAGCAGGCAGCAGGGGCCACAGTTAGTTCTTAACGTCCACAGTGTGCTTCGGAGGAAGGAGCGCTTGGCTCCAGCATTCTCCTCGACCTGAGGCAAGCACCACCCCCAATGATGGCGAATGAGAAGAGGGCAGGATGACTTACAATTGCCTTCATAATTCATAGACTGTGTCGGCAGTGCCATGAATGATTAGTGGCCATTGGTGTGTCTGTACAAATCTAGGTAGTAGTCCATCAATTACCTGCTACTAAAAAGTGTCGGTTTGTGTAAGACTCGTGACATATTGGCTTTGCTGGTTGTCTTCGAGCAGGGAGGGATGTTTCGCATCGTGTATGTTTGAGGACTTCGGACTGTTGGGAGGGATCGAAACTTGTGACTTTTGAACTAGTTGCTATTTGCTCTATGTGCATGTATATCCTCCATCAACTCTGAGATCAGCACCGGTCACATACATACTCGCGTCACTGAGTAGGAATGTGACAGGTCCCATTAGATCTTCCGGTCGACCCATTTTACCCACTGGAATCAATGATGTCCAGGTCTTGTTGAGTTCGGGGTTGTCGTCGAGAATCTTGCGTGTTCTGGAATCTTTGTTAGCATTTGAAGATGACACAATATTTGTCGTCGAAAGTGCTTACAGTGCGGTTAACATATACCCTGGACTTATGCAATTGACTCTAATGTTAGCATGGGCCCATTCGACTGCCATACTAGCAGCCATATGCCTCACCGCAGCTTTAGATATGTTGTACGGAGCCTGTGGCTGCGGCACGTTTACAATAGATCCAGACATGCTTCCAATAAATACCATCGACCCCGTCTTGCACTCTCTTTCCATTAAATGCTTAGCAACACCGGTAGCAAACAGATATGTCCCATCTACGTTCACACCCCATAGCTTCTTCATGCGCTCGTATGGGTAGGAGATGGCATCGTAATTTTCGGTGAAACCAGCGGACGTGACGAGATGGTCGATCTTACCGTGCTCACCAACGATCGATTTAATTGTTGATTCTACAGAATCGGGATTTGAGACATCGCAGCGGTGTGCGGAGACTTTGGGGGTATGAAGGGTGGCATCTTTCTGCGCGGATGAAGCGTTGTTGGAGTTCTCTTTCTTGAATTGGTCCACGAGGGTTTTGGCGGAAGTCTCGGCTTCTTCTCCTGTAGATTCGGTTCAGTACTGAGAGGCACTTCCAGAGGAGCAGCGCATACCGTTCAAGTCAACGATAGCAACATTTGCACCGGAAGCAACAAGAGCCTGCGCCATGACTAGACCCAAACCTCTCGCTCCTCCAGTGACAATGGCTACACGTCCTTCAAGCGAGAACTGTGCCAATGTTCTCTTCAAATGCGGACCACCTCTTCCTTGTACTGACGGTTCAGTGGGCAACTCCTTTGTTGACTCGGCATATTCGAAGACTATATTGTTATTTGTCCTTGCAGAACTACCTTCATGCTCGGCACCTGGCTTGCCCAATGTTGCTGAACTCGACTCGTGGAAAGGATCGTTCTTGTTTTTCCGGGCCTGTGAAGAGGAAACATGTCTCTGCGCTGTGGGAAGTGGTGCTCGAACTATATGAGGGGTGACAGAGGGTCGAGCAAGGACTCGGGTTGCTGCTCTGAGAAGCTGATGTTTAGCCATATTGATCGCTGGTTTGAGATCGTGATTCCCTATTCCTCTAGTAAATTTCCTTAGTGATGCTTCAGTGCATATATATCTGTTAAAACCGCAGAGGAACGACGGATGCAAGGATCGGGGCTACAGGACACTCGCTTCAGACAAGCATGTAAAAACAGCAACTGACACAAAACCACTCCGTCCGGCCTTGCAAACGATGAGGCTCAACAAAAGAGAGAGTAGTGGGTAGACTGCCAATGCTGAACAATGGCCCTCACGACGAGTGATGGGCATAAAATCCAACCAATAAACAGACCAGCTGAAAACAATGAAATATCCTATTGGTTATTACATGCAGCTCGGAGAGCCTCCACTAGTATTCACAGCCAGTAACAAGCTACGAGAGCCGGAGTTGCATCTAGGCCGTGACGTAGATCCTTTTCGAAGCTCCATAATGGGTCGTGATAGCAGCTGTATATCGTGGTCCAAGTCGTGGCTTTTATGAGCTTATGGATCAGAGACATTCGGAAGACTCCTAGCGTTCCAGAGCATTAGCTACAGTCCGTAATACTCAGGGCAGAAATCTCAGCAATTGACCTAGTCAAACCGACCAACAGACCAGCATTTGCCAGCACTCGTCCACAGGCATGGTGTGATTCGCACAGGTGTCATCCGACAAGCTTCATCGTAGGGCTGGAATATGCAAGCTCTTGGAAACCCATTCATTCTTATAGTATGCTAATAGTCATGCCATGGTAAACCCGCCAAAGAAGGACACCACGCACCGCAACATCTGGACGCCCTGCTGAAATCAAATGGGTATCGTGAATATGATGAACACATCCTCTGCCTCGCTCGTTAGACTCTTCGCAGTTCGAACCGCATTGTCTTCAGCATCCGTGCAGTTTCGCTCTATTTATCAATTGCTCGTCCAGTATGCAGTGATTTTCGAGGAGCCATAAAGAATATGCACGTGTCAACGACAGCTGCAATGAACCAGAGGATCATGTTAATACTGAGTTCGTGTTAGCTGTGTCACACGTACGACGGGAATGAAACATACATATCGAAGATGGCTGCGGTGCGCATTGCTTTCACGCCTGAATCCATCTCGGGGTTCTCGTGGAGGTACATTTTGCCGAAGATCCCAACGAGAGCAGCCCAAAGGATAAACAAGATCCATTCCCATGGGAAGAGTATAGCACATGCCCTGTACTGCACAAAGATGGATATAACCATGAAGATGAGCGCCGTAATGGCTGCCATGGAGCTCACGACAACTGCGTAAACCTGATCATTGTCAGCACTCTTGCGAAGACACAAGTTTTCTAAAGACGCACCCATTTTGAGTCGGCATATTTCGCTTCTTTATGCGCAGCTCGCAGGTCAGATGCATAGTACCCAATCACCACACAGGCAAAAAGGATGAGGAAGAATCGACACACAAGGTTCACAATGTTGCTATACTGCCATCCTCCTCCCGACGTTCGTCCACGGAGTCCTCCACGAAATCCTTCCATGTTGAAATTGACCATGTTTTTCAACCCTGATCTCCGACCGTAATCTGTTCAAGGGGGACTTGTTTTCGGTAGCTGCGATTGGTAGCGCTATATTGGAAGGCCAGGTTAACGCGTGATAACTTGTGTTGTCCGCAGAAGAAAATCCTCTCTCAGGTGACTATAAGCAAGGAGGGTTGCACGCCCGTCACCTGTAATCGCAAAGCTTGACTAAGAAAGCGCACCGAAGAGTCACAAAAGGTCCAAACTGCGATCGAGTAAAAGCGTTGGACAGTTGTTTGCTGTGCTGAAAGGGAGGGGTACACGTGCAAGTCACGCGCAGACACCATCACATACCACACTTGATCAAGTGATACTGTCAATACACCATGATAATAGCCGCCCACTAATCAGCTGTGGCTTGCAAGCTACAACTATGCGACTGGCGAAGTATTCCTCAAGTAATTTCAAGGGTAGCAGAAGCAATCTACGTCATAAACATGCGTGCTTGTTTTGTTTGGACCTTTCACAATCATTTGACACGGCAAATGCTTGAGGCGCTTCCAGATTAATCTACAATAAATCACCAAGCAAGGTACAAGATTATGCCTTTTGCCCTTCAATTCTGCATGGGCCCTGGT
>Ga0115846_100560_pt1 | contig 19022 bp, 14 predicted proteins | sample InSIn5gowninarea_2_FD_83860 | JGI IMG/M metagenome (GOLD analysis project Ga0115846, IMG submission 83860)
CACTTCAATCTCGGTCCTCATTATTACTTCTCCGTACTCTGTATCAAATTACGTTAGCTGTGTTCTAACCTCTTTTTGTCTAAATGTAATCTTACTGTTGGTCAAGTGTCCGTTTATTGTATTTTACATCCATTCAGCAAACGTTTTCATGAATAGTTTGACAAATCAGAAAGTATAAATTATTATAAAAAATGAGAGGTGAGTCATATGTCATCAAAACTAACAGACAGCTTAACTAAAAAAGGAATGGAAACAAGAAAGAAGTTGTTAAGGGCAGCAGAAAAAGTATTTGGATTAAAAGGTTATTATGAAGCTTCGATTGTTAATATTACGCAAGAAGCGGATGTAGCTAATGGAACTTACTACAATTATTTTACGACGAAGAAAGAAATCTTTGATGAATTAATTAAGGATTATAGTCGTGATCTCCGATTAAGCATTAAAAAGGCGATGGAATTAGCTAGTAATCATGAAGATGCCCAGCGAAAAGGATTTGAAGCGTTTTTTATATGGGTGAAAAATAGACCCGACTTGTATAGCATTGTGCAGCAAGCCATCGTTGTAGATGAGGAAATATATCGATGGTATTACAGTAAACTCGCAGATGGTTTTTTGAAAAGTTTAACAGCTGGAGTGCGTGATGGAGAGTTTAAAGATCTTCATAAGGAAACAGTTGCTTATAGCCTTATGTCAATTGGGCAATTTTTAGGAATGAGGTGGATTTACTGGGAAAGAGAAGAGATACCTGAAGAAGTATTTGAATCAGCAATGACACTCATTTTTGGTGGGTTAAAAAGGTAATAGAAGGAGGTGAATGGAATGAAACGGATTCATTTTTGGATTGAAAAAAGAGCATTTACTTACCCCAATCGAATTGCCATAATAACCGAGCAGGAAGAAATAACGTACGGGCAATTAAATGAATTAATTAATCGATATGTAGCTTTTTTATTAGAGAAAAATGTAAAACAAGGTGATCGAATTGCCATTTTATCACATAATCGGTATGAGTTTATCGTGTTGCTATTTGCGATAGCTAAATTACAATGTGTCGCAGTTCCTTTAAATGTACGTTTAAACATGCACGAACTTGAATATCAATTGCGAGATAGCGGAACAACATTATTATTTATCGAAGAAGAATTTGATTCGTTACGTAATGATTTCGAGCAAATTGAGGCATTAAAAGTTGTCAATATGAACTTACTAAAAAAACTTCCAACTTCAAGACCTTACACTCAACCTATAAATGAAAGCGTTCCCTTTATCATTTGTTATACGTCTGGAACGACTGGAAAGCCAAAAGGGGCAGTATTAACGCAGAAAAATATGTATTATAACGCGATCAATAATGCACTCACTTTACATCTAACATCCCACGATCGAACAATCGTACTACTCCCGCTTTTTCATATAGGAGGAATTGGATTATTTGCATTTCCTACATTGTTTGTCGGAGGAACAATCGTGATTGGAGGGAAATTCGTACCAGATAAGGCATTGGAATTAATCGAGAAGCATCGAGTGACTATCGTAATGGGGGTGCCATCTATTCATCAAGCATTACTAGATAGTTCCTACTTTGAGAAAGTAAAGCTTTCATCTGTTCGCTGGTTTTATAGTGGTGGTGCACCATGTCCACAAGAGTTAATAAATGAGTTTTATGAAAACGGTTACTTATTTGGTCAAGGTTTTGGGCTCACCGAAACTTCACCAACTGTGTTTTTACTTTCCGAAGAGGATGCCCCTAGAAAAACTGGCTCTGTCGGTAAACCGGTTTTATATTGTGACGTTAAAATTGTAGATGACGATGGCAATCCAGTTGCAGTTGGAGAAATTGGACATTTAATCGTATCTGGTGGAAATGTGATGAAAGAATATTGGAATAATCCGATTGCAACGAATGAAGCATTTAGAGATGGATGGTTTCATACAGGTGATTTAGCGAGATTCGATGAAGAAGGGTTCTTTTATATCGTAGGTCGAAAAAAGGAAATGATCATTTCTGGTGGAGAAAATATTTATCCTATTGAAATAGAAAGTATTATAAATCGTATGCAAGAAGTAAAAGAAGTTGCTGTAGTTGGCATTCCTGATACGAACTGGGGAGAAGTTCCAATTGCATTTGTATCAACGATAGAAAATAGTACGTTGGAAGGAGAGGAGGTCATCCATTTTTGTAAACAGTATTTAGGAAAATATAAAGTACCGAAAGAAGTTCAGTTTCTTAAAGAGCTCCCTAAAAATTCAACTGGAAAAATTGATAAAAAGAAATTAACAATTGAAAAGTAGGTGAGGATTTGCAACAGTTATATATTGGACAACAGGCCTCGTGCAGCAAGACGTTTACTGAAACAGATATCGTAATGTATGCAGGAATTAGCGGAGACTTTAATCCAATTCACATTGATAAAGAATATGCAAAGAACACACGCTTCAAACAACGGATTGCTCATGGGTTGCTTACTTCAAGTCTATTATCACAACTATTAGGAGTACATTTACCAGGGAAAGGATCTATTTATATGAATCAAACATTAAAATTTACCTCACCAGTTTTTATTGGTGACACGATTAAAGCAATTGCAATTATTGAAGAAATGGATGAAGTGAAAAATACAGTAACGTTACAAACTGATTGTTACAACCAAAATAACAATCTAGTGTTAACAGGAAAGGCAATGATGATGGTACCAGGAGGAGTTGTTCATGCGAAATAAAATTGGAATTGAAGTAACGAGTACCTTTTTTCCTAATCAAGTCGAGACAGCTGCAGAATTAGCTCTAAAAACAGAAATTCCAGAACATATTATAACAGAGAAATTCGGACTATTCGAAAAACATGTTGCGGGTGATGATATGCATGCAACTGATATGGCAATCGAAGCTGCTCGCTCCATCCTAGAGGAGGTAGATCCATTATCAATCGATGTCATCATCTACTTCGGCAGCCCTCATAAAGATTATTATGTCTGGTCTGGGTCCGCAAAAATCCAACATGAATTAGGTGCGAAAAATGCATATGCTTTTGAGATGATGAATGTAAGCTCATGTTTTCCAATCGCCTTAAAGGTGGCGAAAGATATGCTCCATTCAGATCAATCGATAGAAAATATCTTACTTGTCGGGGGATGTAAAGAGTCACAGATTGTAGATTATGAGAATCCAAGATCACGTTTTATGTTTAACTTTGCGGATGGTGGAGCTGCAGCGTTGGTTACAAGAGGCACATCTAAAAGTGAAATATTAGAAAGTGCTATTATGACGGATGGTTCATTTTATAAAGATGTATTAGTTCCAGCGGGTGGCTCTAAAAACTTCCCAACCGTTCAAACAGTTCAGGAGAGAATGCATTATATTGATGTAACGAATCCTCCTGATATGAAAGAAAGGCTGGATCCAGTATCGATCAAAAATTTTGCAAAAGTAATGAAACAATCGATGGAGAAAAGTGGTTATCGTATGTCTGATTTAAACCTATTACTACCACTACATACGAAACGTTCGATGTTTGAACAATTTCTTGAAATTACAGGGATAAATGAAGAAAAAGCAATCTACTTAGACCATCATGGACATATGTCATCACTTGACCCATGTATTGGACTCCATTTTGCAGAGCAGGAAGGAAAATTACAACCTGGAGATATTGTACTCACAGTAAGTGCAGGGACAGGTTATACGTGGGCTGCAACAGTTATTAAATGGGGATGATTGAACCTTTTGGCTTATCGAATCTATACCTGGTTATAGAACAATCGTTTATTTTAGGCAATATAAGCTCCATTTAAAATAAATTAAAAAAGGGGATAAAAAATGAGGAATAAAATATTCTTTTCATTAATGATTGTCTTTAGTTTGTTACTTATCGCAGCTTGTGGAAATTCGTCTGAAAGTAATTCAGAGCAAGAAGACAGTGGAAATGAACAGGTAAAAACAGAAGAAGTGGATGCAGAAGAGGGAGGCACAATTAAAATTGGAGTACTCGCATCTTTAACCGGAGCTCTTGAAGCTTACGGAAAACAGACTAGACAAGGATTTGATCTTGGTTTGGAATATGCGACAGATGGAACGTTAGAAGTTGCTGGTAAAAAAATAGAGGTCATATATGAGGACACTGAAACAAAGCCAGAAGTTGCTGTTCAAAAGGCGACGAAATTATTGGAAGATGATGAGGTTGATTTCCTTGTTGGTTCATCTAGTTCAGGGGACACATTAGCAGTTCTCCCATTAGCGGAAGAGTATGAAAAAATTATGGTCGTGGAACCAGCAGTCGCTGATAGTATTACAGGCGAAGAGTTTAATCCATATATTTTTAGAACGGGGCGTAATTCTTCACAAGATGCTGTTGCAGGAGCAGCAGCCATAGCTGAACCAGGTGTTAAGATTGCGACTTTTGCTCCAGACTATTCTTTCGGATGGGATGGAATTGATGCCTTTAAACAAGCGGCGGAATCATTAGGAGCAGAAATTATATTAGAAGAATATGCCGATCCAGAGGCAACTGACTTTACGTCTCATTTACAAAAAGTTGTAGAAGCTGATCCTGATTATTTGTATGTAGTTTGGGCAGGAGCAAATACACCTTGGAATCAGATTGACGACATGAATATACAAGAGCGAGGAATTAAATTGTGGATGGTTTATAAGTTGATTCTCAGGGGATCTGCTGATTGAGGAATATCTACGTTGAGTCGCGTAGGTTCATGCGGTGTGAACAGCATCAATTGTTCATTCTTAAAATATTTAAAAGCCTATAAAGAATTTAATTAAAATTCTCTACAGGCTTTAAGGGGGGCTATATTGTGTAATTCTGGAATAAATTCATTAATTGATTTTTATCTATCTTACCTACATCGGTTTTCGGTAATTGTTCCAACACGATAAATTGTTTTGGAACTTTATAACTTCCGAGATATTTCCGACAGTAATCATTTATCTCTTCCTCCACAAAACTAGTTTCATCGGATAGAGATATAAAGGCGACAACTTTTTCTCCCCATTTTTCATCAGGTACACCTACGACTGCTGCTTCTTCAATGATAGGATAAGATAATAAACAATATTCAATTTCTTGAGGATAGACATTTTCTCCGCCAGTAATAATCATATCTTTTTTTCGACCGACGATATAATAATCTCCGTCTTCATCAAATTTTGCCAAGTCACCAGTTTTAAACCATTCTCCTGAAAACACTTCTTTCGTCTCTTCTTCTCGATTCCAGTAGGACGTAAATAGATGTTTGCCTTTTAAGTAGAGTTCACCAACTTCATTTACTTCACAAGTTAATCCATCTTCTTTCACAATGGTCACATCATTTAAAAGCATGTTCTTTCCGACTGAACCGATTTTTTTACGGGCTACTTCTGGACGGATAAAAAAATTATTAGGGCCAGCTTCTGTTAAACCATATCCCTCTTTAAATGCTAATCCTTCCCGTTCAAATATTTGATATATATTAGGCGGACAAGGAGCACCACCTGATAAAAAAAACCTCATAGATTCGAAGTTTGACTTTTTGAAGTAATCACTTTCAATCATTGTTTGATACATCGTTGGGACGAATAATGAAATTGTTGCCCCATACCGATCTGTCGCTTGTAACGCTTCTTCCGGATTAAATGTATTACCGATAACGACCGAACCACCGGCCATTAAAATAGGAATGCTCAGTGCATTTATCCCACCTGTATGAAAAAGCGGCATATAATTAATCGTTTTATCTTCTTCATTAATACTCCAACTCGTTATGGTATTAATTGCATTCGTATTTACAGCTTCATGTGACAAAACGACTCCTTTTGGTTTACCAGTCGTCCCACCTGTATATATCATAAGCCAGGGTTCTTTGCTTTTAACATTGGAATATGAAGTTAAAACATGATTGTTAACCAATCCTTCTCCCAATGGAACTGATTCTACAAAAGTAAACTTTTCAACTTGTGCCTGAAAGGTTGGATCATAAATGAGTATTTTAGCTTCACAATCTTTTAAAAGACTTTCCCATTCCAATGGACTTAAACGCCAATTTATCGGAACATAAATTGCACCTAATACTCCACAAGCGAACATGATGGCAAATAACTCTTTCCGATTATGAGATAATACAACAATTCTATCTCCGCGTTCACAGTTTTTTTCTTCTAAATAGCCTACCCAATTGATGATTTCTTTTTCTAAATCGGAATATGTCCACTGTTCATCCGTATGTACATCAATTAAGGCAACTTTTTCGGGAGAAAGTTTCGTTCTTTGTATGATCCAATTTGGTTTTATCATCGAATATTTCTCCTTTACATCGTAATACCACCATCCACATGTAGTACGTGCCCATGAACATAATCTGATTCCTCACTAGCAAGGAACAAATAGGCGTTAGCAATATCTCTTGGTCTTCCCAACTTCTGTAATGCGACATTATCTTTCATAATTTCAATGACTTCTTCAGGCATTTTTTGTACCATTGCTGTCGCAGTAAATCCTGGTGCAACTGCATTTACATTAATTCCTTTTCTTCCAAATTCTTTCGCCCAAGTTTTCGTCATCCCTACAACTGCGGCTTTCGAGGCTGCGTAATTTGTTTGCCCAAAATTACCGTACACCCCACTCACTGAAGATGTATTAATTATTTTCCCTTTTCCTTGTTCAATCATCAGCGGTACCACTGCTTTTGTGCAGAGAAACACACCTTTCAGATTAACATCCAGCACGTTTTGAAATTGTGAAATATCCATTTTTAATAAAGTCGCATCATTCGTTATTCCAGCGTTATTAATTAAAATATCTATTTTCCCGTATTTATTTACCGTTTCATCTACAAGCTTTTTTACGCTTGTTTCGTCAGCTACATTCACTCGAATAAAGTGAACATCATAGCCTTGTTCTCGAAGTCTTGTTTCTTCTTTTACTCCTGCTTCTTCATTATAATCTGCCAGAATCACTTTTGCCCCTTCTTCGGCAAATCGTTCACTAGCTTCGAGGCCAATTCCAGCTGCTCCTCCGGTAATAATCGCTACTTGATTTTCTAAGCGCATCCGTATCATTCTCCTAACCGATAAATTTTTCTATATGCTTCTTAAGTTGTTCTAAATCATCAACTAGTGGAGAATGCCCTGAATTTTTTAATCGATAAAATTGCGTGACATGCCCTAAGTCCTCAATGATTTCCTGTGTCATTTGTTCTGTGACAACATAGTCGCGATCACCGTATAGTACTAACACTGGAATTTGAATCGATTTTGCTTCATTCGTACCTTCGCTTACACCGTTAGGTTCTCCACTAATATTGAATATGTTTAGAGCGTGGTATACGTCTGCTAAATTTCGTTGCGTCAGCATATCGTCAATATACTCTTCATATTTCTGTTTATCTGGTCGTTTATCTGTATAAATAACCGCATTCCAAACGGATTTTAAACCTTCTCTGTCTTTACTATCGTATAAATGTTGTACCCCAATTGTTTTATAATCCCGTTCAACCTCTTCAATTGTTCGTAGACGTTTTTCCACATTCGGTGTTCCTTCCGCAGTCGTTTCATACATTGGATATCCTCGTGTTGAACCGGAAGCTAATAATACGATATTTTTACTTAAACCTGGATAATCAATCTCAAATTGCATCGAAACACAACCACCAGTTGACCAACCTACTAAGGTAAAATCACTTAAACCTAATGCATCGATAAATCCTTTTAAATCATCTGAAAAATCCTTAATGGAAGTAATCCGGTTATGGTAGGTCGAAAAGCCGAATCCTCGTAAATCAATTGCATATACTTTATAACTAGAATCTAATGTATCTATTAATATGTCCCAGTGTTTAGAGGATGTCATATTTCCATGCACTAATATGATTGGAATACTCCCACCATCTCTTTCTCGATATGCAATTTCCTCACCGTTTTTGAGTGAAACTTTTTTAATCATCCAATTCACCCTTTTTAAAAATTAGTATATTTACTCCTTATGTGACCTTTGGAATGACTTTTCCTACAGGAAGGTCACATAGACTACCTCTTCATGCCTTCGGTTTGTGGTTCTCCCCATCCGGCATGCAACGTTTAGTTCTGGATTTCGATACCTTTGGAAAAATTATTTTCAATCTCATGTGTCTCCCCATTTAATCGTTATCGCTCCCCAGGCATAGCCAATTCCCGCACTTACTAAAACGACGACGTCACCCTCTTTGATTTTTCCTTCTTTCTCCGCAAGTTCCAACGAAAGTATTTGATCAATTTGCCCGATATGACCATAGTTTTCTAAATAAATAGATTGGTCACTTGTTAAACCTAATTCATTTAAGACGTAATCATGTGCTGATTTTTTCATATGCAATATTCCAATATAATCAATATCTTCCTCTGTATACCCACTCTTTTGTAAAGAGCTTCTAATTGCTGTTAAGAAGTTTTGTAAAGACTTCTGTTCTAATCGTGCCTTCATCCCAGCTGGATCAGTGACATCTAATCGATACAATCCTTCTTGTAAATGCCTCTCTGTTAATGGTCTTTTGGTGCCACCAACTGGTACGATTACATCATCCGAAAATGAACCATCTGTAATTAATTCCGATTCAAGAATTGTATTCTTAGGGTAATTTTTTTGGAGAATCATTGCACCTCCACCAGCTCCAAGATTAAACATAAATCTCGTTCGCTCATTTTCATAATCGATTAAATCGCTATTACGATAACCGCCCGCAAGTAATACAGTTTCAATCGAAGGATCTGCTAACATTAAAGATTTTGCTACTTTCAACGCCATAATCGTTGTGCCACACCTTAATGCAACATCGAATGCCCAAGCATGATAAGCACCGATTTCTTCCTGAATTTTAATCGCTGACGTCCAAAGTGGATACTCTTTGTGTTCTTCTCCAATATTAATGATTAAATCGATATTTTTAGCGTCGATGCCACTTTTCTCAAGTGCCTGTTTCGCTGCCCTAACACCCATTTCTACTGTATGATCCTCTTCACCTGGGATTGGTTTTTCTATGATACCCATTTTCTCCTTAATGACGTCTAGTGGGATATCTGAGAGCGTAGCAATTTTTTCAGCCGTCATTCTCTCCTCAGGTAAATATATCCCTGTACTTACGATTCCTACATTCATGCTGCATCTTCCTCCTTCTGTTCCACCTCTTTACGACTAGCTTTACGATTTCCCCATTTTTCCTGAATCGTTCCAACGACACCTTTAGGGAAAAAGATTACCGCTAAAATGTAAATGATTCCGAAAAATATAATCCATCGTTCAAAAATTGGATAGGTTTTCGCTAAAATGGATAAATTGTGTTTCGCAAGTTCGATAATTGCTGCTCCTATAATTGGTCCTGTTAATGTGCCGACCCCTCCGACAATTGTCATTAATAGTGCATTTATCGTCATATCGATGGCCATTACACTCGTATTAACGAACCTTAGAGATACTACGTAAAGGGAACCTGCGAGACTAGCAACGACACCAGCAACGACAGATGAAATTACTTTATAATATATTGTGTTATATCCTAATGCTTTCGTTCTCGTTTCATTTTCCTTCACCGCTACTAACACTCTACCGAATGGCGATTGAACGAATAAACGTAAGAGTAAGAATGTGAGCACGAGACATAATAAGACAAATAAGTAAAACACAGTCCGGTCTGTAAATAGTTCCGGAGCTCGAAACGTGAACCCGTCGTTTCCTTGAGTAACAGAACGCCACTTTTCTGCTGCGACGAGGAATAGCCCTGCAACAGCTAATGTAAACATCGCGAAGTAATGGCTTTGCAATCGTAGTGTTATTAAACCTATGATAAAACTAACAATTGCAGCGAATATCATTCCGATTACAATCGAAATAAAGAAATTTAGCAAAGTAGACTCTAAGCTTTTTAACATGACCGAAGTAGAATAAGCTCCTAGTCCGAAAAACATCGCGTGACCAAAAGATACAATTCCTGTGTACCCTAGTAAAATATCGTAACTCATCGCCATCAATGCAAAGATAAAAATTTGTGTCAAAAGAATTGTTAGTGTTCGAGAATCACTTGCAAATGGAAAAATGACTAATGCAATAACAATGATAGAAAAATAGATTTTGTTCATACTCATTTTACCTATCATGATTTCACCCCTTCACCGCGAAAAGACCTTGTGGACGGAAAAATAATACGAGAACCATAATGATCATATTGACTGCTAGAGACAAATCCGGAACATAATACGCCATATAACTTCCGGCTAATCCTACTAATGCCGCTGCAAATAAAGAACCTGGGAAGCTTCCCATTCCACCAATAACAACAACGATAAATGCTAAAATCATAAAGTCCATTCCCATTTCCGCATAGATAACGCCTGAGTATGGTGCCATTAGTGCTCCTCCAAATGCCGCAAGAGCTGCTCCAGTCATAAATACAAATAAAAACATTCGTTTTATATTGATTCCTAACGCTTGTACCATCTCGTTGTTAATAACTCCTGCCCTTACAATTAACCCAATCTTCGTCCGTTTTAAAATAAAGTAAAATATTGCAAAAATGAGTAGACCCATTATGATGAGAAAAAATCGATATTTAATAATTAAGACATCCCCGAATTCCCAACTACCCGCTAATGCTGGCGGAACTTTTGCCGCAATTTGGTTTGGTCCCCAGACAACTTTTAACATTTCCGATAATACCAACATAAAGCCAAGCGTAATTAAAATTTGTTGAACTGTATTACCATATACGGGTTTAATGATGAGTCTTTCCATAATAAAGCCTAGTACCAATCCTGTTAATATAGCACCGAGTAGAGCAAGTATAAAACTAGATGTTATACTATAGAACCATACCCCTGCAAAAGCACCCCAAGCGAATAATCCACCGTGAGCAAAGTTAAGCACATGCATTAATCCAAAAATTAACGTCAATCCTGAAGCTAATAAGAAAATAAGCATTCCTGTTGCAAGTCCATTTACGGTTAAATTGATCCACAGTTCCATTCCAACACCTCCCTAACCAATTCCTAAATATTTATTTTGAAGTTCACTATCTCTAATTAGTTCCTTCATCAATCCCGATTGAACCGTCTTCCCATCATCGATTAATGTGTACGTATCACCGACCTGGCTCGCCATATAAAAATTTTGTTCGACAAGAATGATGGTTGTTTCCTTTTTCATTTCTTCCATTGCCTCAATCACTTTTTCAATGACAATCGGTGCAAGTCCTTTAGATGGCTCATCTATAAGTAACAACTCTGCTTCATTAACAAACGCTCTTGCCATCGCTAACATTTGCTTTTGACCGCCAGAAAGGTAGCCGCCATCTTTCTTCCAATATTTTTTTAAATCGGGAAAAAGATTTAGGATATACTCTTGTCTTGCTAATGTGGCATCATCTTCTTTTCGCATTGCCACTCGAATATTCTCTTCGACGGTTAGCCCTTGGAAAATAGATTGATCTTCTGGTACATAACCGATTTTCTTGTTTGATATTTCGTACGTTTCATTTTGCGTGATATCTTCGCCTTTGAATAGAATTTTACCTTCTCTAGCAGGATTAAGACCCATAATTGTTCTTAATGTCGTCGTTTTCCCTGCACCATTTCTTCCAAGTAACACACTAACTTCCCCTTGCTTCGCTTGAAAGGAGACACCTTGTAAAATATGATACTGCTCAATATACGTATGAATATTATTGGTTTCCAGCAATACCGTCATTGTATGACCCCCCCAAATAAGCATTTTCCACCTGTTCATTACGCATAATTTCTTCCGGTGTTCCATCTGCTAGTAATTGTCCGTTAAAGAGAACCATAATCGAATCAGACAAGTCTAAAATGAGGTCCATCTTATGTTCAATGAGCAAAATTGTTTTTTCGCCCGCTTCTTTTATATTTCGAATTACATCTAAAATGACTGGTACTTCCTCTAATGACATTCCTGCAGTTGGCTCATCTAGTAGTAATATATTTGAATCTAACGCTAGTAACATAGCAATCTCTAATTTACGTTTTTCTCCGTGCGACAGCTGACTAGCAATCGCATTTTTTTTATCGCTTAAAATAACTTGTTCTAAAATGTTTTCAGACTCTTCAATTAAACGTTTGTAACTTGAGGAAAAACGAAACATCTGAAAATAAATTTTCTCTCGTGATTGAATTGCTAGTCTCACATTTTCGAGGACGGTTAAATTAGGAAAAACATTCGTAATCTGAAATGAACGACCAATTCCTCTTCGGGCTCTTTCTACAGAAGATAAGTTTGTAATTGATTCGCCTTTCAAAAAAACCTCACCTTCACTAGGTTTTAATTCTCCACTTAACAAATTAAAAAAAGTCGTTTTCCCTGCCCCATTTGGTCCAATTATTGATTTGAAATGTTTTTCAGGAATTTCACAATTCACATGATCAACAGCTACTTGCCCACCAAATCGAATCGTTAAATTTTCTGTTTTCAAAATCGGTTGCATAGGTGATTCTCCTTTCTTTATCCCTAACCAAATAGTAAAAATGGTTTTTTAGTATTTGGCTAAGGATAAATGGATAAACCATTTTACCCTTAGCACAATATTAGTCATTCATAATTGGTGGTGCAGTTTCTTCTGGTGTCAATTCTCTAATTAAAACTGGTACCGGATAATCTACACCTTCTTGTTCTTCTAATTTAACAGAGTAAAGCGTTTGCAAAGCTTGGTGATCTTCTTCTCTAAATGTCATCGTTCCTTTCGGTGTATCAAATGACATACCTTCCATAATGTCGATTAGCTTATTTGCATCTGGGTCCCCACCGGACTGTTCTAACGCTTCAACGATTGCAATCGCTGCAGTCATTCCACCTGGCGTAAATAAGTCAGGTACTTCCCCATCAAAACGTTCCGTATGTTGTTCTACGAGCCAATCATTAATTTCATTATCTGGTAATGTGTGGTAATAAACAGAGAACCCTTCCATTCCGACGAGTGCTTCCATCGTTGATAATGCTGGAATATCTGGTGCACCTGTTGAAATTTTAATGCCTCTATCTTGAAGCTTCATATCTGCAATTTGGTTCCAAGGTGAGTTCGCTCCAGCCCATACTACAAATAAATAGTCTGGATCAGCATCGATAATCTTCTGAATATTTGACGTAAAATCCGTCGCTTCTGGATCTGCATATTCTTCAATAACAATCTCTGCTCCTAAATTTTCTGCTGCACCTTTAAACGCCTCTACACCATCCCAACCAAATGAATAATCTGGTGCAAACGTTGCTATCTTCACTCCAGGTCCAGCTATTGCTGCTGCTCCTGCAACCGCATCTTGGGATGAGTTACGAGCTGTCCTAAATAAATATGGGTTAAACTCAGAACCAGTTATACTATCAGCAACCGCTGGCTCGACGATCATGATTTTTTCATATTCTTCTGCAAGTGGGACAACCGCTAGTGTATCTCCTGAACTCGATGATCCAACTAAGAAATCAACCTCATCATCTTCTAACAACTTTGTTGCTTTTTGGACCGCAACTTCTGGTTTTGTTTCTGTATCTTCATATACAACTTCAATTTTCTTACCTGCTACTTCCATCGTTCCATCTGTTGCATATTCTAGTCCAAGGTCAAACCCTTGTCTCGTCTGCTTTCCATATGACTCTAATGCTCCTGTCAAGGATGCTAAAACACCAATCTTAATCGTTCCGCCTTCTTCCGCCTCACCGCTACTTGAATTTTCTTCTGATGACTCTGCTTCTTCCTCACTACTACTACTTTCTGACGAATCACCACAAGCAGCTGCAATTACTAATAGAAAACTAAGCATAAGTAAAAATGATAATTTTCTCCACACAATGTATTCCTCCCTTTATTTTGTTAGCGTTTACATTCCGTGTATATAATTTAATAAATGAGAGTTACAAATGAGTTACATAGTTGTCATTTTCAGTCATTTTTTGTCGAGTTCGGTTTACGATTCTTCATTTTATATCTAATATTTAAGAGGTTTACTTAACGATTATTCATGATTGGCGGAGTAGTCTCTTCTGGTGTTAGCTCTCTAATTAATACTGGCACAGGGTATTCCTCTCCTTCTTCCAATGTAACTGAATATAGTGCTTGTAAGGCTTGATGATCTTCTTCCCTAAATGTCATCGTACCTTTTGGAGTTTCAAACGACATTCCTTCCATCACACCGATTAACGTCTCAGCATTTGTTTCTCCGTTAGAATTTTTTAATGCTTCCACTATTGAAATTGCTGCTGTCATTCCTCCAGGTGTAAATAAATCAGGTACCTCATTAAACCTTGCTTCATGTTCCTCAACTAACCAATCATTTACTTCATTATCTGGTAATGTATAATGATAGACTGTAAATCCTTCCATCCCGACAAGTCCACTTAAAGTTGGTAATGTAGCAATATCAGCCACACCTGTTGATAATTTAATTCCTCGCTCTTGTATATTCATGTCGTCAATCTGATTCCAAGGTGTATTTGCTCCTGCCCAAACTACATACAAATAATCAGGATCAGCTTCTACAACTTTTTGTAAATGAGACGTAAAGTCAGTTGCCTCTGGATCGGCATATTCTTCTAATATAATTTCTGCTCCTAATGATTCCGCCGCTTGTTTAAAGGCATCAATTCCATCCCATCCGAAAGAATAGTCTGGAGCAAAAGTCGCAATCTTAACACCTGGTTCAGCTATGGCTGCTGCTCCTGCAACAGCATCTTGTGAAGAATTACGCCCCGTTCTAAAAATATATGGATTAAACTCTTCGCCTGTAATACTATCAGCGACTGCTGGTTCCACGACCATAATTTTTTCATACTCTTCCGCTAATGGGAGAACTGCTAATGTGTCCCCTGAACTAGATGAACCAACAAGGAAATCAACCTCATCATCTTCCAATAATTTCGTCGCCTTTTGAACAGCAACTTCTGGCTTTGTTTCAGTGTCCTCATATATGACCTCTATTTTTTTACCAGCAACTTCTAACGTTCCATCTGTCGCATATTCCAAACCAAGATCAAATCCTTGTCTAGTCTGTTTTCCGTAAGCTTCAAGAGCTCCGGTTAAAGATGCGAGTACTCCAATTTTAATTGTGCCTCCCTCTTCTGCATCCACTTCTTCTGTTTTTACCTGTTCATTTCCACTGTCTTCTTGCTCTGAATTACTTTCAGACGAATTTCCACAAGCTGCGATAAGTAACAAACTAAAGACAATCATTAATGAAAAGAATATTTTATTCCTCATTTTTTATCCCCTTTTTTAATTTATTTTAAATGGAGCTTATATTGCCTAAAATAAACGATTGTTCTATAACCAGGTATAGATTCGATAAGCCAAAAGGTTCAATCATCCCCATTTAATAACTGTTGCAGCCCACGTATAACCTGTCCCTGCACTTACTGTGAGTACAATATCTCCAGGTTGTAATTTTCCTTCCTGCTCTGCAAAATGGAGTCCAATACATGGGTCAAGTGATGACATATGTCCATGATGGTCTAAGTAGATTGCTTTTTCTTCATTTATCCCTGTAATTTCAAGAAATTGTTCAAACATCGAACGTTTCGTATGTAGTGGTAGTAATAGGTTTAAATCAGACATACGATAACCACTTTTCTCCATCGATTGTTTCATTACTTTTGCAAAATTTTTGATCGATACTGGATCCAGCCTTTCTTTCATATCAGGAGGATTCGTTACATCAATATAATGCATTCTCTCCTGAACTGTTTGAACGGTTGGGAAGTTTTTAGAGCCACCCGCTGGAACTAATACATCTTTATAAAATGAACCATCCGTCATAATAGCACTTTCTAATATTTCACTTTTAGATGTGCCTCTTGTAACCAACGCTGCAGCTCCACCATCCGCAAAGTTAAACATAAAACGTGATCTTGGATTCTCATAATCTACAATCTGTGACTCTTTACATCCCCCGACAAGTAAGATATTTTCTATCGATTGATCTGAATGGAGCATATCTTTCGCCACCTTTAAGGCGATTGGAAAACATGAGCTTACATTCATCATCTCAAAAGCATATGCATTTTTCGCACCTAATTCATGTTGGATTTTTGCGGACCCAGACCAGACATAATAATCTTTATGAGGGCTGCCGAAGTAGATGATGACATCGATTGATAATGGATCTACCTCCTCTAGGATGGAGCGAGCAGCTTCGATTGCCATATCAGTTGCATGCATATCATCACCCGCAACATGTTTTTCGAATAGTCCGAATTTCTCTGTTATAATATGTTCTGGAATTTCTGTTTTTAGAGCTAATTCTGCAGCTGTCTCGACTTGATTAGGAAAAAAGGTACTCGTTACTTCAATTCCAATTTTATTTCGCATGAACAACTCCTCCTGGTACCATCATCATTGCCTTTCCTGTTAACACTAGATTGTTATTTTGGTTGTAACAATCAGTTTGTAACGTTACTGTATTTTTCACTTCATCCATTTCTTCAATAATTGCAATTGCTTTAATCGTGTCACCAATAAAAACTGGTGAGGTAAATTTTAATGTTTGATTCATATAAATAGATCCTTTCCCTGGTAAATGTACTCCTAATAGTTGTGATAATAGACTTGAAGTAAGCAACCCATGAGCAATCCGTTGTTTGAAGCGTGTGTTCTTTGCATATTCTTTATCAATGTGAATTGGATTAAAGTCTCCGCTAATTCCTGCATACATTACGATATCTGTTTCAGTAAACGTCTTGCTGCACGAGGCCTGTTGTCCAATATATAACTGTTGCAAATCCTCACCTACTTTTCAATTGTTAATTTCTTTTTATCAATTTTTCCAGTTGAATTTTTAGGGAGCTCTTTAAGAAACTGAACTTCTTTCGGTACTTTATATTTTCCTAAATACTGTTTACAAAAATGGATGACCTCCTCTCCTTCCAACGTACTATTTTCTATCGTTGATACAAATGCAATTGGAACTTCTCCCCAGTTCGTATCAGGAATGCCAACTACAGCAACTTCTTTTACTTCTTGCATACGATTTATAATACTTTCTATTTCAATAGGATAAATATTTTCTCCACCAGAAATGATCATTTCCTTTTTTCGACCTACGATATAAAAGAACCCTTCTTCATCGAATCTCGCTAAATCACCTGTATGAAACCATCCATCTCTAAATGCTTCATTCGTTGCAATCGGATTATTCCAATATTCTTTCATCACATTTCCACCAGATACGATTAAATGTCCAATTTCTCCAACTGCAACTGGATTGCCATCGTCATCTACAATTTTAACGTCACAATATAAAACCGGTTTACCGACAGAGCCAGTTTTTCTAGGGGCATCCTCTTCGGAAAGTAAAAACACAGTTGGTGAAGTTTCGGTGAGCCCAAAACCTTGACCAAATAAGTAACCGTTTTCATAAAACTCATTTATTAACTCTTGTGGACATGGTGCACCACCACTATAAAACCAGCGAACAGATGAAAGCTTTACTTTCTCAAAGTAGGAACTATCTAGTAATGCTTGATGAATAGATGGCACCCCCATTACGATAGTCACTCGATGCTTCTCGATTAATTCCAATGCCTTATCTGGTACGAATTTCCCTCCAATCACGATTGTTCCTCCGACAAACAATGTAGGAAATGCAAATAATCCAATTCCTCCTATATGAAAAAGCGGGAGTAGTACGATTGTTCGATCGTGGGATGTTAGATGTAAAGTGAGTGCATTATTGATCGCGTTATAATACATATTTTTCTGCGTTAATACTGCCCCTTTTGGCTTTCCAGTCGTTCCAGACGTATAACAAATGATAAAGGGAACGCTTTCATTTATAGGTTGAGTGTAAGGTCTTGAAGTTGGAAGTTTTTTTAGTAAGTTCATATTGACAACTTTTAATGCCTCAATTTGCTCGAAATCATTACGTAACGAATCAAATTCTTCTTCGATAAATAATAATGTTGTTCCGCTATCTCGCAATTGATATTCAAGTTCGTGCATGTTTAAACGTACATTTAAAGGAACTGCGACACATTGTAATTTAGCTATCGCAAATAGCAACACGATAAACTCATACCGATTATGTGATAAAATGGCAATTCGATCACCTTGTTTTACATTTTTCTCTAATAAAAAAGCTACATATCGATTAATTAATTCATTTAATTGCCCGTACGTTATTTCTTCCTGCTCGGTTATTATGGCAATTCGATTGGGGTAAGTAAATGCTCTTTTTTCAATCCAAAAATGAATCCGTTTCATTCCATTCACCTCCTTCTATTACCTTTTTAACCCACCAAAAATGAGTGTCATTGCTGATTCAAATACTTCTTCAGGTATCTCTTCTCTTTCCCAGTAAATCCACCTCATTCCTAAAAATTGCCCAATTGACATAAGGCTATAAGCAACTGTTTCCTTATGAAGATCTTTAAACTCTCCATCACGCACTCCAGCTGTTAAACTTTTCAAAAAACCATCTGCGAGTTTACTGTAATACCATCGATATATTTCCTCATCTACAACGATGGCTTGCTGCACAATGCTATACAAGTCGGGTCTATTTTTCACCCATATAAAAAACGCTTCAAATCCTTTTCGCTGGGCATCTTCATGATTACTAGCTAATTCCATCGCCTTTTTAATGCTTAATCGGAGATCACGACTATAATCCTTAATTAATTCATCAAAGATTTCTTTCTTCGTCGTAAAATAATTGTAGTAAGTTCCATTAGCTACATCCGCTTCTTGCGTAATATTAACAATCGAAGCTTCATAATAACCTTTTAATCCAAATACTTTTTCTGCTGCCCTTAACAACTTCTTTCTTGTTTCCATTCCTTTTTTAGTTAAGCTGTCTGTTAGTTTTGATGACATATGACTCACCTCTCATTTTTTATAATAATTTATACTTTCTGATTTGTCAAACTATTCATGAAAACGTTTGCTGAATGGATGTAAAATACAATAAACGGACACTTGACCAACAGTAAGATTACATTTAGACAAAAAGAGGTTAGAACACAGCTAACGTAATTTGATACAGAGTACGGAGAAGTAATAATGAGGACCGAGATTGAAGTG
>Ga0115846_100562_pt1 | contig 19000 bp, 21 predicted proteins | sample InSIn5gowninarea_2_FD_83860 | JGI IMG/M metagenome (GOLD analysis project Ga0115846, IMG submission 83860)
TCATCGCTAGTACCGCTTGATAGATCCATGATAGATCGCACGATATGTTATAGACCAGAGGATTTACGCGCCTTGATAAAAGGGTTAGTATAGCTCTAAAGACGAGACGAGTTATTTCATATGCGTAAATGTCGGGCAAAAGAGTTGCCGAGGAAACGCGACTCTGAAGTTCCCACAGTGACAGCAAAGTATACACCCAGACCATGAGTCATCAATGCTGCAAGAGTGTCGCTCGCAAAAGCAAGCACAGTAGGTTCAGGATGGTACTGGTAGTAGGGCTGGAGTCCTGCGCGAACCTAAGATCGGAAATTGATCTCAATGGCTGTGCGCGCGAGAAGATGCTCCAGCGCACTCCACGATGTAATGAAAATGGGATGGAAGAGAAATAAATTCGACTTACAGTAGATGACTCAGTAGCTTTCTAGATTAGAGATATCCTTGGGTAAATTTGATGGCTCTTGTCGAGGATGAAATCGATGTAGATTGCTGAGAATGACAACAGACGAACTGCAGCAACTCGCAACACTGGTAGATACGAGTACCTCTGATACAGTACCTTCTGAGAGAGCGCGATAGCAGAGGGAAAATAAGTAAACGGCAAGGGGTTTGCTTGATGTAGAGTTTGATGACGAAGGTTGATGGATTGTTGTTTCTGTAGATTTGTGCTCAGGTTTGTTTTGTGGGATGGAAGAGGTATGACCTCGTTGGGCTAGCTCGACAGCCTCAGGACGTGAAGCGCGGTGCTTCTATAGCGATTTATGCAATCCCGGTTAACCCACATCGCGATGTGTAGACCTGTTCCCATCAGATCAGAAGCTCCAACGGCCTCAGGACGTTATTGTTATCTTTGTGAGATGGAAGATGCTTCACCTTCTCAGGACTTAGCTCGACGGCCTCAGAACACAACTGCTGCCTTTGTGTTATGGGCAATAGAGGAAGGAAGTTGGATGGAGGAAGGAAGTTGAGTAGAGGAAGAAGGTTAAAGGTCAAAAGCAGATTGACACTGCAATCTGAAAGGTGAAGCGGAGGCTGCCCGCGAACTTTTTCGTTGGCCGATGTCCAAGTTCTCCGAGCTTATTCTGTCAAAGGGCTAGCAGCTTAGTGACATAGAGTCTGCGTTATAACCCCCATTTTTTAAGCGAGAAACCCCTTTATAACCGAGGACAGGTGGCATATGCATGAACTCGTTGGGTCTTAGCTTAATGGGCTCCGGACGTAGCCTGTTGCCGATCAAGCAAACCAGTACCAGCCAAAAGTCCAAGTGGTCTCGTGCAGTCAGCCAAGTAGCTATAGCAGGAAGATCGACAGTAAGGTTGGTGGGGTTTCATCTACATACCTTGCGCGAGTGTCTTTGTCTTTCTGCGTATGCCCTAACAGCTTCTTTTGAGTCAAGGAAAAACGTATTCTCTTCTACCAGGTTGCAGCTTTTTGGTCATGACAAAGCTAATGAAGGCCAGGTGATGAGAAGCAAACAGGCCCAACGTCCCTGCTGGCAACTGTCCAAGCCAACAAAAACCTCAATGTGCGGTTTCAAAGATCCATCAAGAAGCACCATGGAACTGCTCTCTTCGAGGAACAGAAGAGAGCCTCCTACAAGGCAGCAAGACTAAGAACCTATGAGGACACCAACATTCGATTCTCAGGACCAAGAGTGTCAGCTTTGTTGGCGAAGCCGGAGAGCTGGGCAACCTCAGTGCCCTGCTGCTGTTACTTGACAACTTGCTTTCAGCGCCAAGGACAATATTTCGCAAGTTTGGGCTACCAAAATTCCTCTTGCATCGGCATGCTGTAAGCATTCGTTGGAAGAAGAGATCTGCATAGATCAAGATGTAGCAAATTCAAACGATATGACATGCAGGAGTACAAGGTAGGCCGTAATCTTCACTCTGAATGGACTGCAGACACAGCACCTACTTACGCACGACTTGTGTGTAGTCCACAAAGCTTTGACGTTGCTCGTGCCATGCTACAGAATTGCAACAGTGATTTTAGGCTTGCAGTGAACTACTGTAGAAGCTTGGCATATTACTAAAGGGCTTGCCATCATTTTGTAAGACCTTGAAGGCTATTAATCTCTAGGCAAAGCACCAAGCACTTACGCCGAGTGCCTCATAGCCGTCGATGAATTCTGCAAGAGTATACAACACAAGGAAGCACGCAAGATCTTCGGTCTTCCCAATGGACTGTTTCGAATATCTGTAAATGTCAATTCGCCGAAACGAGGTACATAAGCATCTAGTGGTGACTGTCCTCGAAGTGGAATACGAAGGTACACAAGAGGGTCAATGAAATGATCTCCAAGGTTCAGGTCTATGTGTTTCTCAGTTGCATTATAATGCAGAGCTTGCACGGCTGCTTGTTAGCAGATCCCTGGTGTAAAATCCAGAGAACAACGGAGATGAAGTACGGTCGTCGCCACAATACATGCTTACGCAGTGTTCCGCAAAGGAGCGAGAAGTTTCCAGGGTCCGCATCACTGACCTCAGCAACTGACGTAGCCGATGTTTCTTGAGAGTCAGCTACAGTGGGAAAACTGTTCCCCTTAGCAGTATGCAGCTTGAGCATGCTTTCCATACGTGTTTTTCATCTCTCAGAAGGCTAATAGATATGCCTCCTTGGCCAGTCAAGTGACTGAAAGTGAGTGCTGACTCCCAGTCGGGATTGAACATCACGTAAGACGTGGAGATATGATGTGCCATGTGGATCAAAGGATAGCCATGCAGATTTGGCAAGCTAGACTCCCTCGAAACGTCTACGTAGGTCTTTGATTACCAGTCAAAGCTTTCCACTGTATGAAAGATGCTTACGGCTTGTTATGAACCTTCACTATAGCACAGGCTATATCTGAGGAGCCACTTAGCTTCCAGTACATGGGCAGGCTCATACTCATAGTATCCACCGCGGTTGCATATGCGTTCTGAACCGAGATGGGGTAAACGGAGTACGCCATGACTTGATCTGGATCTTATGGACATACTGTACTCCAAAGTTGTAGGAAGTCGTTGCACGTAGCTAGGTGTTGAAGACAAGCTCCTACCATTTTCTGGTATCGTGATTGAGTTGCGATCAGGTGAAATTTGGCCTGTGAGGAAGTCAGTATTGTAGAGGCATGACTTCTCGGGATGCAATAAGAGAACTTGTACACTATAGCAACATAGTGCTGGTGGATGTCATATCAGAGGTAAGTAGCAACCTATTCCAACTTACTGTATTCATCAGCTTCACACATATTAAGGTATATCTGTCAAAAGTACAGCCAAGTGAGCCTATAGCCATCCATCTCCTCTATCAACTGCAAAGGCTAAGTCAATCAACATCAGACAAGAATCACAGATCTTGGTGCTGCAGCTTTCCACCTTCTTTGTCGATTGTAAAGGCGAAGTCGACGGACACTAGACAAGATTGGAGAATCTTTGATTCTGCTTCGCGTTGAAAGTTGTACTCGGGGGCAACTGCCGGTAATCTCTTGTCACACATTGTGTACAGGCAAGTTGGTAGTCATAGAATAGGATCCTAGGGGATGAACAATTTCACCTGGGAAAATGATTGAGAGTCGGTCAGTGGAGCAAAGTAGTTGTAGATGCTGTGGAGATCCTGGGAAGGGAGTCATTGGAGTCCTGAAACCTGAACTTCTGCCGTTGATTTGGGATGAAAGACCTTAGAGAATGTCGGAGAAACAATATGTCAGACCAAGGAGTGGTTTCAAGCAGAGGTGACGTTGGAGTCGACAGAAGCCAGGCACAACGAACGGCCGAGAATTCGCCGGTGAGGCACAAATTCCTCACGATGGAGGTGGTCCGAGCCGCCTTTGACCAAGACTTCTGAAAGGCGAACAGGTGTACTTCGAACAATCAATAAAGGGCTGTGAAAGACTTCCTTGATACAGCATGGTTTTGTCTATGTATCATTTGGCTCTTAAGATGGACGTTACCACATTCCAGACCACATGGCATCGGAATAAAGGTATCTTTTGAACGATCTTCCTCTTTCGTCGGTTATACTTCAGTCTCATGATTGCAGTCTTCCATGACAAGATCGAAGGCGGTGAGATCTCGCTCACAACAACCCGCAGCAGCTCTATCTCCAATGTCAAGAACTGTGATTCGAGACAGTCCAGTCTCGATATTTGACATCGGTATAAGAAGTAGAGCTAGAGAAATTCCGAGGTCTAGAGCTTGCAATCTCAACTATCCATGGAATACATGTAAAGAAATACATACGAGGAAGGAGCAGTAGTATTATACCACACAGGCCATATCATGTAACTGGTCCGAAGCAGTCTCGATATTCTTTAGCCGCTATTATTCAATGTACTTGTAGATATCTCTACATGCTCGACTTTGGAAACATACAACAATAAGGCAATATATGAAGGCTCTCTGACAGCTTGAACATTCAGTCTATCAAGACATAATGGCACCTCCTGTTGCCGAAGCGATGAATGAGCTAGGTAACATAGTGGAACTATCTGGTGTTGATGTGACAAAGTACGATAATCCTTACGATGCCATCATAGAAGTCTGTCATAATGACCCTGTAAGTACCGGATCTGTCCCATCATCACTGGTAGAGATACTTATATTACTAGGCGCAAACCTAATCCATCTATTCCACTCATCGAATAGGCCGCAATGCGCAACAGCGGGCTGAGCTTCTCGTCCCAGACTTTTCGGGACTTCAAACAGACACCATCTTGGCACGACTCATTGATCCGAGTATTGAGCCTGATTTTGAGGATCCACGCTATAGCCCTACCCTTTATGGCTCGCCCTCCGAATCATATCCGCGCTCTTGTGGATGGAATACAACAGAAGCTAGTGACTTTAGCTCCAAGTAAGTTTCCCTTTCCCTCCCGCATGTTCTGATATGTGATTATCCTTAACATGGGTCATAACACAACTCGTCCCGCATTCCAGGCTGAAAGCTCATTGCCTGACCCTTGACAGCTTTCAAGATGCCGGCAAAATGAAGCTTCGCTGACACGAGTACTATATCTCTCTCAGATCTTTGGCTCACGCACATACCCAACCTTCATCTCACAGCCATGGAAGTCATTCATTCCGTCCCCGCCACGACCTTAGCGACCAAGCTTTCCACCATAGATCCTGCCGCCGTCTCCGAGATAGTCAATCATACTTGAGCAACCGTACTCGTCTCGTCAAACCTATGGTCTCGTTCGATAATGCTGCTTTAACCCTGTCCTTCCTGCCCGCAGCGAGAGAAGCCTTCTCAACATCTGACTAGATCGGATCATTGACAGAAAATCAAGAACACCAGCACGAAGACACTTACACGTACCACCACCTCCGCCGCGATCTCTACGCGCTCTGCTCTTCTGTAGGTGTGATCCCAGCAAGTCGATACGTGGTACCCAGCAGTCACATAACGATTGGACGATTTCTGACGCAGAAAGACCATGGTATCAAGGAGAAGATGGAGAAAATGGATTGAGGGTTTGGCGGAGATTAATGAATGGTTGGAACAGGAGTATTGGCCAAAAGGCGAGATGAGCGAGACATTTGAGTGGGTTGTAGGGCAAGACAAAGGGCTGATTTGCAGGCAGGGGAACGTGTGGTATGGAGGAGGAGAAAGTATTGCGGAAGGAGAAGGATTCTGAGGAGTCAGATAGTATTGCTTAAGCATTTGAGTTTACGCAAATTGAGTAGCACTTGCGTGATCCTTAGTCGGAAACTACAACATGCCGGAAGGGACAATCATGATAACTGGCGATAAGATGGCCATTGTCTCGAGGGGTTTTCACTTGTGCAATATGACAGGGCAGCAGAAGATGCTACGTCTGATTTTGCACATACCGAAGTAGCTAGGCGGCGCAAATCTGGCACCCATATACGCCAAATATTTGATATGTTATCTTCTCCCGGAACAACTAAGCACAACCCAAGTCTCCATGGATCTAGAACACCAACGCAGCACCCTTCGTCTTCTTGTCACCACTGTGGATTATATTAGCCTTCATCTCATGTAAAAGATCTCACAGCTTTGTCGTGCCTTCCCCACCCCCTTCTCTTCTCTTGTTGCAACTCCCTGATCTGTATTCGATGTAGAATGTGAAGACGTACCCTAGCTCGAAGTGCTTGCACCGCTTCAATGCCAACTGCGCCTTCGTCTTGCAAACTGTACACTCCAACCTCAATACCACCTTCTTGGTGGTTTTTGCTTTCTTGTGGAACACCGGTTTCGTTTGACCACCATAACCAGATTGCTTGCGGTCATATCGACGCTTTCCCTGTGCGAAAAGTGATGCCTAAGTCTCCATCATCAGCTCCATTGCCAAACCGGCGTTCCGGTTGCTCCGAATAGACATAAATGCTGACCTTTCCAGCCTTGTATTGTGTAACTTTGTGTTGAGTGTGCTTTCTGCAATCCTTCCCCTTGCAGTAGGTTCGGCGAGTTTTGGGAACGTTGACCTGTTGGCAACGAAAGTTAGTTGCGATGTCCAAGATGGAAAACTGGTATCCCCGCCGTCTCGCACCACGCAACGCGACTGAACACGCGACATTGAATAAGACAAGTTCTCAGAGATCATCAGCTGCCTCCATGATTGATCCTAGCCTCCCTTGCTGGCCTTCACAGAAGCTCCACTTTACGTTCATTTCCAACCCACTGCTTGCTTCTGATGTAGCTGCAAAGACGCCTCAAGGCAGTGGTCTAGCAACACATCAAAGAGGAATGACAGAATATACGTACCATCTTGACAGCTTTCGCAGCGTTACAATGTTCTATCCAGTCTTGGGTATTGGGAATCAAATTTTGACGTCGTATATCCAGCTTGTGGGCTCGCTTGGGAGTGGGGCAAATGAGGACGCACGTGGCTTCGGAAGCAGAAAGTTTCCGGCTTCGGCTAGGTCGGAAAATCCGGGTACTCACCTCGGAAATTCTCTCACTCCTAAAACGCTTCATCTAGGAGAAACGTTTCGACTTTGACATTACTGTACCATGTTTTCGAGATCAGCATCTCAGCCTTACAGACTTTGAAGGCCAATCTGTTCCAGGTGATACGGACGTGTATCTACGTGGGAAGAGGGAAATTCTGAAAGCTGCACATGCCCTTCTTCTTTGTTTGTCAAACAGCTTTGCAATGCTGATCGCCTACCTCCAAACACATAAAACACATAAATCAGTTCCTCTTGTTGAACTGCGAGGCTATATTCAGAGAGGGCAACTTTCGAGAAGCCGCCCCCTTAGCATCTCCGGCTTGTGTCGAGCCGAGGGCCAGCTTAATGGTCGCCTCTTCCCGGATCGAGTCCATGCTAACGCCTCAAGAGGTAAAGTAAGAAGGGGACGTCACTCTCGGGATCCCAGCGAAGTGTAGAATCATCCTTTGGATCCATTAGACTCAGCCTCTGAACCTTCAAGCAATTCATCAAAAGCTATGCCGTAACAGTACAACATCAACGTCCATCTCGCTTGTTGAGGGATCAGAGACCAGTGAGGTCATGCGGCACACAAAGAAATCAAAGACCAGCAGTTGAGACGCCCCCGGATACCTTTGCTACCGAATACATTCCACAAGCAGCGTTGCTCAGACCAATCTGATTTGCCTGGCCGTTTCACCGTTGGATCTGGCAAACCCGTGATGTCTAATCTGTTGGATTCCATTCTCCTTGATTGGTCACAGCTATCCTTTAAGTGTTGCGGTCCCAGACCTACCCGCGATTAGTCTTTGCATCTTTCCCATGTTGTTGAACCATCGTATTCTTTAATTCTACTACATCTGGCTTCTATTCTCTCTGTCTTCATATACCCAATACCGTATCTCACATTCCATGTCGATTCAGTTCGGTACACCCATGGCAACCTCGGCGTCGGAGTATCTCGTGACTTTGGATGTTTGTTAATCTTATGCTTGGGGTCAGGTTCCGGATAGCTTCATCTTTGGACAGCAACGCACACCCAGCATCACAAAGGCGCCTGCAACACGTCCAACATGGCGAATTTGGTGATTGCCTTGTTCGCTGCTTGGAGCGTCTTTTGGGCATGCTCGGTGTACTATCGCTTGATGCGCAATATCACTGCCGTTAAGAGATCAGGCTTGCCTTACAAGATCATTCGTATGTGGTCGCCTCTGTTTGAGACATACGAGCTGACAGTACCTCAGCTATTGGTAATTACCATCCGGTTTGGCTCACGCTCTGCACTTTTCTTATGCCAATCCTGCGTCGTTTGCCTAGATCATGGACATCCAGCTGGATTGAGTGAGTGCTCTGAGCAAGGAATTACTTGCAAGAATAGCTAATTTAACCAAGTTACGTACTTCCGGATTGGTGCTGGAGATTGTTGTATAAGCCATTTGAAGAAATTGGAAATTCCTTCTACTTGGTTTCTTACGACAGCATTTTCTTCTTCACATCAGATGCAGGTGTGATCAATCAGATCGTATCGCGTCGAGAAGCTTTCCCCCGACCAGTCGAATCCTACACCCTCCTTAATGTCTTTGGTCGCAACTTGGTTAGTACTGAAGGTGAAGTCTGGAAAAGACATCGCAAGATCATCTCGCCCAATGTGAACGAAAAGAACAACGCCTTGGTTTTCACTGAATCAATCTACGAAGCACAGCAAATGCTGAACACGTGGGTCAGAAAGAAGGGTCGCACCATCAAAGATATTTCCGAAGACACAATGCGCATGGCACTTCATATCATCACTCAGGTTGGCTTTGGAGTGAAGCTGTATTGGCCGGGTTCCGAATCAAAAGAGCAAACAAAGTTGGATAATGTGCTTGGTGAAGGCCACTCGATGAGCTTTGCAAAGTCAATTGATGTTACTCTTTCAAACCTGTTGTTGGTACTCCTTGCACCAACATGGTTTATCAGTACGTATTCACAGTCTTGATCTTGTACGCATGGCCTAATCCAATGCCAGAGTATATTCCCATTAGATCCTTCAATGTCACTCACGAGTCATTCGCCAACTTCAAGCAATACATCAATGAGATGCTTGAGGAGAAGGTCAAGCAGACGCGGGAAGGCAAGGCGACCAAGGGTATGGATATTCTAGGAGCACTTGTGAGAAGCTCATATGGCACCTCGGAACCGAATTCGCGTCAAGGATCTCCAGCAAGAGCTGAGAAAGGTTCTATCGACAAGCCTGTCCTGACTGACGCCGAGATCTTGGGCAATGCATTCGTCATGATTTTTGCTGGTCACGAGACTACAGCCAACTCCATCCACTTCGCTTTGATCGAGCTAGCTACCTACCTGAAGCCCCAGAAGGAAGCACAGAAGCAGATCGAGGAAATTCTTGGCGATAAACGACCCGAGACTTGGGACTACGACTCATACATCAACATTTTGCTAGGAAGCATCCTTGGAGCCATCATGAACGAGCAGCTACGCCTGATGCCTCCTGAGCCCACTATCCCGAAGAGCGTTTGCAAGAATCAGGATCAGGAGATCACAATTGATGGCAAGAAGGTCATACTACCTGCAGGAGCAAATATTGGTGTCAACGTGATCGGCGTCCAGAGGAATCCTAAGTACTGGCCCACTGGACCTTCTGAAATCAATCCAGGACACAACGATCTCAATGACTTCAAGCCAGAGCGATGGGTCATGAAAGCAGGTACTACCGGGAATTGCAGCCCAGCTGAGTCGCAAGATGAAGAAGATTTCGGCGGAGATACGGGACGGGACAGTAGTGCAGGGCTGTTCAAACCTGTTACAGGCTCGTACATTCCGTTCTCTGCTGGTGCACATTCTTGTCTTGGACGTCGCTTGGCTCAGATTGAGATCATCGCTGTTTTGGCTGTCATCTTCCAGAAGTACTCGATTGAGCTTGCTGTTGATGAGTGGGCAAATGATGAGGAAGTTGCGAAGATGACCAAGGAAGAGCGACGAGCTTTGTACAACAAGGCGCAGATCAGATCCAGAGAGACGTTGCGATCAGCCGATCTTGTGCTCACGTTGAAGCTGAGTCCCAAGTTTGTTCCGCTGAGGGTGGTCAGGAAGGGTGATGAGAGGTTCTTCGATCTTTTCGACTGAACTTTGGGGTCATCAGAATGGTTCGGGGGAGCATATGAGCGTGGCGTTTTGGTCGGAGTTGGAGGTGTAGGGTGAGCCTTGCTTCATAGCATGTAAATACCCAGTGTAGAGAGGCCTTGAACGCCTGAGTGCATTATGTGATTGTTCTTCTGATGATACCATCAATACGCACTGCACTACGCATAGAGCGCACTCCGTAAGCAGAATTTTGGCATCTGCCAGCCTTCTAGGCGACATGATTGGCGGGGCTCACCCTGCGCTTGCCCAAGTTAAGCGACGTTGTTTACCTACAGGTACATCACTCTCTCCGCCCAGCCCCCCCACATTAGGTTGTTTATACCGCCCGAAGTCCATCGCCCTCTTGTCACATTTTCACACTGTGCACAATATATCAGCTTGCTCCGATTCACACCATCGCGATCGCATAACTATTGCGCACCAAACATTCTATTCGTCAACATGGCAGCGAATTGGCTAAAATCGCAGAAGAAAGGCGACTTGGTCGAGCATGCGCAGTACCTTGGACTCCATGATGTTTGTGAATCATGCGCCGGTCAAAGGTAGACGCTGACAGATGCGCCCAGTATGATAACCTCAAAAAGACAGAGCTAGAAGTTGCCTTAGATGATCATCTTTCCAGGAACTCTTCGACCTACGCCTCCGACTCGCGATTCAGGCCATTCTACAAGCGACGCTCTGAGAGCTCCCCAGTGAAGAAGGAGGCGTCTTCTGCTCTGTCAGATCTCGAAGCGAAGGGCAAGGCCGTGAAGCGGAGAGCTACGAAGGCCGCTGAGGATATCGCCAATGCTTTCAACAATGCGACCTCGTAAGCTCGTCTACGCGCCTTAATGAGCGTCAACCTTCGCGCGCTTGTACTGACAGCTTCTTAGTGATGATGAGGAAGTCGCGCCTGCGACGACGCGTGCGAGAGCTGCAGCTATTGCCCGAACACCACGCGCGTCGGCTTTGCGCCTTGCTCAGAGCGTTCCTCTCCCACCTTCACCAGCCGTGATCGCGGATGCGGTCGATCGCAGAACAGCTGTGATCCGTTCCAAAGTCAACCGCGTGGTTGAAGATTACGGGATCATTGAGAAGGCTGAGGTAGCACGAGAAACGATCTCGACAGTCACAGCTTTTGAAGTTGCGACCGTATTGTTCGAATTCTACTTCCTCCGAAAGAGACTTCTACCTGACCGACATGCATTTACTCTTCCAAACAACTGGCTTTTCAGAAGCTCGGAATATCGAGTTGAAATACCTGATATGTTCCTACTTTTGACAAGCGACTTTTGGGGCCCAACCATCCTGTGGCTTGTCACGACACTATTCGTCCCTCTCATCGCAGCATACTTCTTCAACCTGACGGCTAAGCCAAGAAGTCGCAGCCATGCGGTTAACTTCAATTATAACGTTGATCCTATGACCTTCAACATCGTCAAGGCTCTGATGGTTTATCTGGTCTTCGGTCAAGATGTAACGTTCGGTGGACGTGTTGATCTGGAGAGTGTAGCTCGAATCAACGAGGCTTTATATGGAGGCTGGCAGGGCGCCCTGGTTGGCACTGGGATCGGGACCATCGTCACCATTTATGATGCACTACACAAGAAGTAGGACAGAGTCACCACTTCTACGGGGATGGGGATCTGCACTTGGCTGTTTTTGTTGCGTGTGGTATACTACTTTCTCCGTATACTCTCAGCCGGGGGCAGCATACTTGTCTGCTGGGGAAAGGCTGTATGATGTCTAACCTCGCAACAACCGCTGTCCGGCTTCTAGACGGCCTGAATACCAGTATATAAGGGAGGCAGGGAGGAACGGAGTTGAGGCGTGTTGAGGTGGATACCTACGTTGACTTTGTGGGTGTCTGTCCGCTTGATTTTGATTATGTTTTTCACCCTGCTAGGACTTTCTGCAGGCCATAAGTCTGCTTTGATAGGAATATTGAGATGCATAGTTCCAATCATTGATCATTCTCATGCCTGCCACGATATGTCACGTGTCTCAATCACCCCCATGGAGGCAAGCTCTAGTCCAAGCACTAAAGCACTAGCTTAACAGATATCACACTCACCACAGATAGCTACACATCGAATCCTCTCTTTCAGTGTCTCACTATCAACAAGTACACCTATATGTGATCCTGAATCAAAGATTTAAAAGACACATCTACCATCTCAATATACAGTCATGTCAGCCTCGCTCCTCTCACTCCACCCTCTCGTCGGGCCCATCTCCTCCCTCCTCCTCACCACCATAAACTTCACCTCGACCAACCTCTTCATTCCCCTCCTTCTCCCACTTGCACCAAGAATCAGCGCCCCCCTCTGGGCTGGCGTCTACCACCGCGGTCGCCAGATCGTCGTCCCTCTCGCCACATTCTCCTCCATAGCGTGCTTCACTTCCGCCTACATGCTTCGCTCCTCATCCTCATCCTCTACTCTGAAGCCATCTCCTCTGATCGATGCGAGGTCTTCTTTGGTAGTCAATGGAATTATGACGCTTGGTAACATGGCCTGGACGGCGGCCTTTATGCTGGGAATCAATGCAAGGCTCTGTGAGCTTGCGGATGGGGGTGAGAAGGTGCTAGCGAAAGCTGGCAGTGGGGAAGTCAGTGATTTGATTGCGAGGTGGGGATGGATGAACATGGTTAGGGCGGGAATCACGGGCGTTGGAGCGGTGGTGGGTTTTGTTGGGGTTTACGGAGGTAGCAGAATATAAGGAGAGGGACTGTTGGAGGAGGAGAGATGAGATGTAATCAAACTTCTGTATTTGGCAACCTGCAAGTTGCTTTGGACATCATGTAATTGAGTAATGGGATTCACCTTCGGGGCAATTCCTCTAATGGATTGTGTACTTGTACATGTTTTACCCCCGATACTTGATTGTGCATATACTCGCTTCGTTGTCACCCATAGCCGATATTTGACTTATCACTTCAGTCCGAATTAAGCATCTTGAGATGCCTTTGGATATCGTCCAGAGGCAATGCTTGCTTCTACCTAAGACCAAGCGCCCTGTTTTCCGCTTCTGCTTCTGCCTCGGCTTCATCATCGCCTTCGAGTCGGATCTCATGCCCATCACCTTCTCTCACCCAGTTGCTTGCAGTGATCGTACAAACGGACATAAAAGCTAGCACCCAGAAGGCAAGACCAACCATACCATGACTTAGACCAAGGCCATAGAGCCATCCTCCCAATGTAGGTCCTATGGTCTTTGCAGCGCTATTTGCGCTCTGCCCGATCCCATGTATTGTACCCAATACCGAAGGATGAGGTGAGCAATTGTTCATGAGGATGGTAGATCCTGGGTTGACAAAGGTCCGACCTGTTGTCCAAAGAGTGGTGACGAAGCCGATTGCAAGCCATATCTTGACACCTTTCTTGCCGGAAGGAGGAGGAGTTGTCGATGGGACGAGGGAAAGAAAGGGGCAAATGGCCAAAGCGACAGGAAAGCAGTAGAGAAATACTCTCCAAGCTCTGATCGTGCCAAAACGATCATTGACTGACGGGTAGAACAAGATCTGCATGGCTATACCTACTCCACCCAGAAGCGCCATGACCAGTCCTACCTCAGTAGGACTTAATCCAATTCCTCCACTGAATCTGAGCGGCGATTTTAAGGTTTTGATCATTCCCTGCGGGTCCCAGACGTTGCTACTCAGGTATGAATAAAATATGACATTGAAAATACCAGCGGTGAATGATGTCAAAAACTGGGTGGTCAAAGTGCACATGACGTTGTATGTGAATATGCGTCGAAACGCTAATCTTTCCCTGTACCGTGGTCTACGAAATCTCGGAGTCAATACATCAAACTTGTGTAGAAAGTGAGAGACAGGCAGAAGCATAGCAAGGTAATGTTTGAAGAGCTCTTGAAACAAAGAGATATATTTCTTCGAAGCTACTGAAATGGAGGGACGAAGGCTGAGAAAGCGACTTGCCTGACTGGTTTTGGGGCCTTGAAAGTACTTTGTAGTTTCGAGCCAGGTAACGACCGCGCAGTCCCAGATACTGGCGAGTATCTTTGAGTCCAAGAGCTACGGGCGAAGACGCTGTAGAGTCGCTGGGAGCTGTTCGTAAATGAACGGCTGATGCTGAAACCCCAATCATCGCTTTGAGCGACCCTTCCATGTGTCTAGAGATATTAGCCGAATACCACATAGATTGTCAAATGACTTACTTCTTCAAGCCCTAGGAACACGCTAAGCATCGCTAGAAGGAGGATTGAAGAACAGATGATGTTTGGCAAAGCGTACGGAAAGTTTCGAAGCCATTGAATGCTGCCAAATGTATCGGGATAGCTTGTTGCTGGTTCACTCAATGTCCCACCCAGTACTGGTCCAATGACTACTCCGATGTTGAAACCAAGAGGAAGTAGCAAGAATGCTCTTGACTGGTATCTCTTGCTGTCAGTACTGCCCTGGTGCGCTGATCAGGGTGCATACTTCCTTTCTCTTACGATCTCGGAGACAAGTGTTCTCATGATAGCAACATTGCCATTAAAAGCTCCTGACATAGTCCTAAAAATCATTGCCTGCCAATAAGTTCTCGAAAACCCATACCCTAGAGAAGAAACGAGAGTACCGGTCAATCCAGCGAGCAAAACAGTCTTTCTACCGTGAGCGTCGGACAATCGACCCCAGAATGTGTTAGTGACTAGACTAGCTGCAGCAAAGGCTCCTTGAATAAGACCTGCTCTCGAGGATATAGTGGATTCGGGGAGCTGAGGATCGAAGAACTTCAGCTGGTAGAACAAATATGACTAGAAGTCTTCAGAGCTAGCTCAAAGTAAAGCAATATATGGACTGACTCTTAAAGATGTCTGCAGTAACGGCTCAGACATTCTTGCCTATTAAGATGTCGTAGTCAGTATCCCATATTTGCGGCAAGGATGGGGAGCACGATGAGATTGAAGAAGGCGGGTGTTCTAGGAGCTGTAAGACATCAAGACACCTAGATTGATCGCCTCCTCAAAGCTACTGAACACATATGATACGACATGTAGAAATCGACTTGCCACCATCACTATGCACAGCTGGCTCTTACGCGGAAGACTACGCCATGTAACCTTCGTCTCCTTGGTCTGAACAGGGGTTTCAAGCTCTGACGAGACTGCATCATCCTCGACGAAAGAAGCTCGCCTCTCTCGATCAGCAGAAGGTTCATAACTTTGGCCATTGGCCTGGTAATCGGTGCCGTGCACGATTAAGGGGGTGGTTTCACTCGTCTCGACATTGTCGTTAGAGGAGGCTGCGACCCTGTCGTAAGAAGAGATTTCTGGCATGGCTGTGATGGGTCACCTCAAGCCGTATCTTATCGAGGAGCTGCCTCTATCTCCACAAGTATGGTTTTATATCTCTGTATTTGGAGCATGGTGTACGTTTGTTGGTTTTGATGCGCTTTGAAATTTTAAACCCAAGCTTCTTTTTCGGTTAAGGAGTGACTGCATGCAAAGGCTAGTGCGCTCGTAGTGGTAGATGCATACTGAAGAGTATCTAATAAGTAAGAAGCATCAAGAAGCATGGCTTTATGTTCGAAAGTGTTACTTGCTAAAATAAAATATGGGCATTGATTTCTAATTTTTTAACAACGCCATGAACAATATAACGGATGACCCCGAATTTTCAAGTATTTTCTATTATACTTGATCTGAGTCCATGCCCAGACTCAATAGCAAAGGCTGTGCTATCTTCTCTTGAGGCCCATCTCTCAGCAGTAGTGTCAAGTTTCTATTGCTACTCCAAGGACCTGGTGGTGTGCTGGGTATTACAAATGATCCCATCAACGGCAAAACTCAGATTTATAGCATCTGAGTTCGATATATGTTAACCATATACCATATTCACCAAATTAGCAACTATGGAACTGCCTCCAATGCTATAGCTATATTTCACGCCATATCAACTCCTGTAACCTGCCTGCCACTTTCAGACGCCTTTACCTTAGATACTGTCTCATTGTATTACAATTCCTTGGACACTTCAAAAGGCTTCCCGCGGCTGCACAGCCGTAAGACTCAGCTGTGACGCGTTTGCCCACGGATCATTCGTCGTATATAGTCGTGGGGAGCGGGGAGATTGACTTATACTCGGTGCTGGTTGATAGACCGAGCCATGACTTAGTGGCGGCGTGCGAATGCTCGATAGATTTACAACGCTTGGATTCTTTGAACCACCGTACTGTGGACCGTACTGGGGAGGAGGGTGCTGTGCGAGTTCCGTAGTGTCCAAGAACTTGCGCTTTGAGGCTTTACGCTTCGGCCAGAATACTACGAAGGCGTAGAGACCCAGAAGGGGGATCGATAGGCCAAGCAGCACCCAGTTCAATTTGCCGCTGAGCGCAAGAGGAAAACCACTGGTGGCATATTAGTTAGCTTCGATGATGAGAAGTGGTAACGTACAAAAATGCATTCAATATTCCGCCCGCAATTACAAATCGTCCAAGCCACACATGTGGTTTTGCCAGCTTAGTCGGAGCTTCGGTCCGTGTGTATGCCCTGTGATTTGTATATCCTAGGATGAACTGTCCTATCATAGCGATGACAACAAGGACGCCAATGACCTGATGAGCGGTAGCGGCATGTTTCGTCTGCACAAGTCAACACCCGACCTCGAAGCGTGACTAAAATACTGACTCGATTGTACATTGTGCCAAGAGAAATGCCCAATGATGCTCCAACGATTGCCACTAAGAGGGAAATGCCTTGATTGACCGCGTGCCACTTAGGCGACTTTAGGATCCGAAGAATAATCACCCCAGAGGGCAAAGCACCATAAAAAACACCCACCATTAGTACGGCGTGTGCACTTTGTTGATAATGGTTATCGGATTCTTTGGAGGTCTGGTTTGTCCCCGTCGTGATAGCCGTAAAGGGCACTGGCACCTGCCCGGCACCGTAAGCCTTGTGCAGGTCCATCTGAAACGTTCCATGGGAATCATGTCGCTGTATACCTGCACTAAGCGAATCGGATTTGACAGTGCCATCTTTGGACCATGCATATATGAAGTCGGCTTGGGAATTGTTCGGACTGATAGAAGCATCTTGCCAGAACCTGCAGTTCGAGCATTTTGCATTGGCTATCATTATATTGTCACTTAGGCCTGTTCCCGGCAGAATCGTTATGGAAACATTAGTCGTATATGAAGGCTCAACGTTTCCATGGCTCAGACGAGGACTGAGGGTAATATTCTTTCCGCCGGCGTCGGGATACATCATGAGTACCAGGGCCCCCTCCATCTTATTTGACCCTAGCCCGACAGCCTATTTACCGTCAGCACGGAAATGGTATGAAGCAGGATCTCCAAAGCGGACGACGAACCACCCACGAAAGGCCTTTGGAGCCCGCCAACGTAAAGTACAGTTCATCACTCCCGTTCTCGTCGGGTATGTTTAATGCGAAAGACAGGCTCTGATCGTCTGCAATGAAGCTTGCAGCCCTATGAGTTGATATAGCAAAGCCTCTTGTGGATAGAAGGGCCACAAGCAGCCAAGGGAGCAGCGTCCAAGTCATGTTTCCGCTTCGTCTTCCTTTCCACAGGTCGCATTGCAAAGAAGGTCAAAGATGCATTGAGAGGTTACCACTCGTAGTCAAGCTCCTTCCCGCCACAGAAGCCTGCGGCAAGGGGGCAGCCCTTGACATCACAGCGCGTAGGACACGGTCCAGCTTTGGGGCATCTATTAATGCCAATATCTGAGACCACAGACTCTGCTGACAAGAACCTTTGAGCGTTAATCGTGAGTATACTGAACCAGTTGAGCTTTTCCGGACATCAATCTCTGCTTGGACCGTACAGATCACGTGAAAGAGGCTTCTCGGATCGGTTGAACACTTCACCGCGTTCGAGGAAGACGCTATCCGTTCGTGGCGGTGCACAGACCCCCCCGAACGGATAGTCGACAACAACGTTGATTGTTGGACGACTGAATAGAGGTTTCGTTTCAAGCTTGCATAGCACATGTGCATGCTATGACAGATGGCTCTTTCCAATAGCATTCGCAGTAATGTTACGAACATATTGGTGCAAATCTGGTGGGCTCGAGCTGGGGTGGGAGATTCGGAATATGTAGCTAGTTGCGAAGGCAGGAGGTAGACGGTCACTGCAGTCAGGACCATCTTCTTCTCATTCGCAGCTAGATACGGTACTCTCCAGCAGCTTTGTAGCTCGATTGGCCTCGAGTTGCCAACTTAAGGAGTAGACCTACACTGCATGTGTGCCAGGTTAGTCTTTGCATTGTTCAGGACAGCTACGGATTGATCAACCTTGTCAAGCTTAAACCTCCTTGTTTATTGAAGCATTATCTCTTTCTCAGTCTTCAGGAAATGGGCCAATCCAAAGTTTGTCGAGGACACAACGTCAGGCGCTGAAGGGAACACTACATTGCAACGTCGTCGAATCTCCTATAGCGTTACAAACATCGAAATCGACGCGATAAGACATTAGTGAACGTCAGTCGCTTCACAGGTTTTTCAATATCAGCATGAGTTTCATCCGGGTCGAGCATCGCAAGAATAAGTCTAAGGCAGAGAGTAAACAAGATTAGCTATCCAGCTGGTGGAGAAAGCAACGATACAATAAGATCGTCTCATACGGTTTCCTAGCATGCCCTTTACCGTCTATCACCATTCTCTATCCGCACCGTTTAACTCGTCTCCCAAATCTTATGTATTCTATCAACGCCTCCTGCCCGAACTCTTGCTCCCACTCCCACTCGCAGCGGCATCTCTAGCCTCCCTCGGATGGGTAGGTCACTGGCCTGCAGTCTATTAAAGGTCGTTGTTCTCCACTCCAGTTATCAGAAATCTCCCATGGATACTCGGTATGGTCCTCTACTGGTAAGACAGTCCATCTGGAAAAGTCATTATAGTCGTTCTCACAGTCATGCCCTTAGAGACAATACAAACACACCCGACCACACGTTCGTGCTGGGATTTGGCTGCGTGGAGGTCATTGAAAGATGCAGTCAAAATCCTCTCGATTATTGAACGCCGATGTAAGTTG
>Ga0115846_100563_pt1 | contig 18978 bp, 28 predicted proteins | sample InSIn5gowninarea_2_FD_83860 | JGI IMG/M metagenome (GOLD analysis project Ga0115846, IMG submission 83860)
CAGGCACTGATCAGTCGTAAGGCGCGAGGTATGTATATATACCCTCAGATATTCATCACAATTATGAACTTGAGCATCCATCAGAATCAGCCACAGCAGAACTCTCACATCTCCCCATCCAACCTTAACTTAATCTCCATCTTTCGTCATGTTCTTCGTCTACTTCTTCTAGAGCTAGAGCATCCATTCTCTCGTCTCTGCTCGACATTGATTCTCTTAACATGTCAGGCATGGAAGGTACAATCTCAGAGCGCGGCAGAGCGATCGCTCAGACCAGTTTAAAGGCTCGTCTGCAGCCACTCCTGTCCGACCTTTACGATGCCAGAGACAATCCCGGTGGCATCGTCGACATGGGCACAGCTGAGAATGTAAGTCAACATCGCACTACACCTCCACCAAAACCACTCACACATTATTCCAGCACATCATGACAAAAGACGTATCAGACTTCGCCAACCGTAAGATCCGTACATCATCAAAGACATTCACCTACGGCGAAGGACCATGGGGAAGCAAGCGCCTACGCATAGCAATGGCCGATCACATGAAAAAATACTTCCACCCTGTCTCTACAGTCCAACCCGAAGATTTGGTATTCGCAAACGGCATCACATCACTCTGTGAGTTGTTCGGCTATGCGATGGGGGAAGAAGGTGATGGTATTTTGATATCCAGACCTTGTTATCAAGCCTTCATTGCCGATTTCGGGGCGAAAGCAAAGTACGCTTTAATTTCCACACCTCGCTTGAGCTCATGCAGAGACTGACAAGTCCAGAATCAAATGTGTTTTCGTGCCCAGCGATGGCATCGACCAATTCTCTGCCGAGATAGTCGAAGCATACGAAACAGCCCTCCTCAGAGCCAGAGCAGAAGGCACAAACGTTCGCGCTCTTCTTCTCTGTAACCCACACAATCCTCTCGGCCGATGCTATCCTCTGGAAACAATCAAAGCTTTGATGCAGTTATGTCAGAAGCATCGCCTTCACCTCTTGTCAGATGAAGTCTATGCTCTCTCCGTCTTCGACAACTCCGACCCAGCCGCTGTTCAATTCACCTCCGTACTCTCCTTTGACAGTACCCCTTACATCTCTCCCAACTATCTCCATGTCGTCTACGGATTCTCCAAGGATTTTGCAGCTGGTGGATTACGTCTCGGTTGTATTTACTCGCGCAACACTGCATTGATGGATACAATCTCCGCCATCACGCAATTCTCTTGGTCCGGACCCTTGCCCCAACTTTTCGCTGCTGAGATGCTCGAAGATACAGAATGGTTGGATGGTTTCTTCACCAAAAGCCAAAGTGTGTTGAAAGAGAGGAATGAGAAATGTAGAGCTGTGCTTGAAGAATACGGCATCGAATATGCCCATGGTGCTAATGCTGGATTCTTCCTTTGGGTAGGCCTTTCCCCTCATCCATCCCCCTCCTTCTTCTGTTATTCCTATCTCTCAACCGAATACTAATGAAATACAGATTAACATCCGTCCCTACCTTGACCTCTCCACCCATCCAGATGAAAAAGAAGCAGAAAACGCACTAGTAGCGAAAATGGAAAAGGAAAAGATATATCTCACGCAAGGAACGCTCTTACAGACTGAAGAGATAGGGTGGTTTAGAATCATCTACGCACAGGAAGATGAAGTGTTGGCAGAAGGGTTCAGAAGGTTGGTAAAAGCTATTGGAGCGAAGAAAGGTCAAGAAGGAGCCGGCGGAATTGGAAGTAGTGATTTAGACAGCATGGAAAGGAAAGGGAAGAGATGATACATAATGACAACGATACAAGACTTGCGACTTCTAACCGCCATCTGTTAAGATATGACTGCTTTCCCACTCCGCCGAAAAATCTAACGGGTGGGTTTCGATGTCCCGCCTTTCCGATTGTCCCAGACTACAAAATGATTCTAGTGGCTGAGGAGGCTATGAGCCAGGGTGACACCCTCATCAACCATTCTCAACATATAATCGACGATAACATCACCACCATTTCACTTTGAACATTTCTGTCGCTTATACCTGATTCTTATAGATATTCTTGAAGTGTTTGATTCTGACTTGGCGTGGAAAATATTGTTGTCGTGGTGCAAAATGCAAATTCATGTTTTAAATTCCGCTTGTCTGGGAATATGGTATACGTCTGCAGCGATCATATGGCATTCTCAGAAACAGCAGTGATGAGAGATAAAGTAATGACGTAAATGAAGATATGCGAAAAGCGATCGAGTATTCTCAAGTGTTTGCAAGAGTGAGTTGGTGATACGTTGTCTCGATGTTGGAGGCCATTACTCGCATAGCTGTCATGATGCATGATGGGTTTCGAAACTGCCGCTGGGTCCGAAGAGAAGGTGTCGAGTATTGCTCTCACTGGACGACGGGCTCTCGCTGGAAATCATCTTGCATCTTGACAGTTGCACATCTGCGTGTCGCTGCGGGGAGGAGAGTCGAAGTGACACAAGTCTTGAAGATAATAAAGGAAGAAAAAAGGAGATATATTCCTTCAACACGTCGTAAGCTATCTCAAGCCATCTTTTCCACTCTTCCACCCATGTCCGTCATCATCATCACTCAATACCCATACCCATCGTCCCCACCCATCCCCGCCCTACTCTCTCCAACATCCAATCCCAACCCCCTCGCCAACTTCCTACTCAACGCCATCTTCAAAAACAACTCTCTAGCCAAACTCCTCGTCATTTTAATGAATGTCTCTGAACTCACCCTTCCAGCTCCCACAGCGCGCTGTAAACACCACAATGCTTCTCTGATGGCAGCTTCGTCAGCTTGGAGATTCCAAAGTTGAGTTGCGGCAACGGTGGGCGCGACAAGCACATCATCGATAGGTGGTTGTGGTGTGGATTTCGATTCGGCGATGACGCGGTCGCAGGATGAGAGGGCTTGATGGAGGATATGCTCGTTGCTGGCGAGGGTGTTGTCCAAAGCCGTGAGCTGTGATAGTTCAGAGTTGAGTCGTGAATGCGCTTCTTGGAGGGCGATGGATTGAGCGTGTAGAGGTGCCAGAGCAGATGTGTTTTGATTTACTCTCTGATGGATTTGGGAGACGAGGGACTGAGAGAGAAGGTGGAGGAGGTGTTCTTTCTCCGGGTTTGGTGGGATAGGAGGGGCGGAGTGGGAGGTTGTTGTTGATATGCTGACGTCGAAGGGGTCACTAAGGAGGTCTTGGGCTGGCGCAGGTTTTTGGGGCGGTGGTTGCTGGTATGGTGCGTGTTGAGGCGCATGTTGTGGTGGGTATTGTTGTTGAGGATGCATGCTCAGGGGCGCCTGCTGGTAGTGTTGTTGTTGTTGTGGAGGTTGTTGATATTGCTGAGGATATTGCTGCTGGGCAGGACGCATGGGTATTTGTTGTTGCTGATGCTGCTGCGGCGGAGGCAATGGCGGCGGTTGTGCATATCTCTGCGTAGGCGTGTGTGTATTTGGAGTCAGAGGTGAGACTGGACTCTGCCTGTATTCTTGCTGCAGCTGGTGCGGCAGCGGAGGGGCCTTGGAGTATCGCTGAGCTTGTGGTGTCTCATAACTATTGCCCTGTCGCAACTGCGGAGACTGTTGACCTCGTTCGTGAGGCAAAGGGGGTAGAGGAGGTCCATCGTTACGATACTGGGCAGGCGTAGCAGAGTGATTCTGCTCACCAGGCTTCGGAGGTCTTGGAGGTGGGTTCCCGGCCGGCATTTCTACAGGCTGTGATTGTGTTGGCCGGGATTGCTCTTTCGGTGGAGGTGGTGGGCGCTGCATTGGAGACTGAGGCTGACCATGCTGTGGTTGTTGGGCTGGCCTTGTAACGACTGGAGGTTCTCGGGCAAAGATATCTTGAAGAAGACGAAGGAAGTCAATGATATTCGGGCGCTGATTGACGGACCAATCGCGTAAATAGGGGTGGTAGACTCGTCCATCAACACTGACGTGCTGGCCCGGTCGGATGGCCATACCATCACCTGGTATCACAAACACCATGATACCCTCAGGGTCTGCAGGATAGGCATGCGGTAGCCATATCGTCACGGGGAATCTGTAGACTGTGCCGCGAAAGTTGACAGGGAGTGTGCCTGACAGTCGCAGTAGCAGCGCTGGCTGGCCGGTATTATACGTGTAAACATCAGTTCGTGGCGACAAAGAGGGATACGCTGATAGGGCGGCGACACTATCACTATAGGCGCGTTGTGCATCATGGTATTCCTGGTTGTGTCAGTTCACTGGTCGTTGCTGGGGGTTGGGCGAGGCTTGATACATTCAGGAGAACGCTATACAGCCATTGCAGCAGCTGATCAGGCAATCCTGCCATATCCTTCACTTGCGAATGTAGTGTTTCCCTTCGCGACTTGACAGCTTCGTAATCGCAGCAAGTCGTTGTTGATTACACGCGACAGACAGCTCTCGCCCGCTGAAACTCTCCGTCATCGCGGGGCAGGCGCGCCAACACCAAGCACGAGCCTTGCCGGGTCGCGGCTGCTTCTCCTCACGCCTCCAGACCTTCTTTTGACGTCTCTCTCCTCTACCTTTCACCACATTCACGACTTTGACAGGTGGCGTGGAATGCACGCTGACTGCGAGTGCTCAGAAGGCTAATTGAGGTGACTTCTAATCGCGAATGCTTCTCAGAAATTTTGTCTCATGTGCAACCAATGATATCGACAATATCTGTGCCTCGGCGCATCTGTGAGCTTTCTTTCTCTGTTGCACGGATACCTGGTGTTATAGGTTGAAAGTCGTTAGTCGTAAGTCGCTAGAGATGTGAGCCAAAGCAGGAGGTAGGTTTGCTGTCTTATTTGCCTACTCTGCCAATTTCAACCTATATCCCCCGTACCTTTGCCATCTGTCATTGCCCAAGCATTTCCTTAACCAGCACATGAGCAGTGCGTTGAGGGATGATAGGAATCAGAAGAAGTAGACCAACACAGTTTCCCACTCAAGATTCCAGTCTGTCTCTCCGATGAGCAAAGAGCCCGCCATCAACATCAAACATTATACGATTCCACACGGCATATCGTATCTGGCCTGATTGGCAAGCTGCATACCCGATCACTGTTCCTGCTTCTGATCTCCAGCGGTTGCTCAGATCAAGGATACTTTTTCCGCAAGTCATTGTCAGTCATTAGATCTGACAGATGATCGACAAGCAAACATCAGGGTTGTCGGCAGCATCATCCAGCACGTGTAGTTCGTTCTTGGGAACGAGGATCATCGCCAAAGCACGTCTCGCCATACTTAAGCTACTTAGGCTGTCCCTTAGGAAGATTTCGATGTCCTACAAGCCCCTGCTGATTGAAAGGTTGAGTTAGGCAATACCCCTTAACTCTGCGGCCGGTACAGCATGACATATCCGTACCTTCCATTGATGCCGCGGAGATTGGCCCATCTCCTGATCGTATCTCCTACACGCACGTCTGGCAGGAGCATAAATCAAACCGCTAAATACTATTATCAGACATGGAGTGCAGGAGAATATGCTGGGGTTCTCACCGAGAACAGACCGATCAGGATTCAGCCGTCCCCAGGTCATGCGTAGGGTTGCCGTGTCCTTCTGCCTGATCCGGGACAATGGTGCCGGTATCTGTGGAGTCGTGGGGAGCGGGGCCCGGGGGCTCCGCAAGTAATCCTACGCAACCTCACCGCGCCAGCGAGTTGCGTAGCATATTTTCGGATGCTTTGTCGGCAAATTCGGTATGTGCCTCCTGGGACCGATTCCATACCGCTTTCATCTCTTCACCGTAGGATGCGACAAAAGTCCACTCTTGACTCTTGTCAACTTGGCAAGGTCTCCATCTGACTCTGGGCAGTTTCAAGGCTGCAATTTCCTCCGACATTACTATGCCCTAACACCGACACGATGTCTGACCGCAAACCATATAGGGTCACGCTTAGGAATGATCACTTCACCAACTTGATGCACCTACAATTATGTGCACCCGCGGCCTGCACCGTCTTGCAAGTCCGGTTTAACACCCGACGTTTGCCGATCGCTATCAGCACAAGCAACATCAGACTTCTGTATTTCTCGAAGCATAACAGAACCCGCCATGAACGATGATCTCTGACAGCCGTAAGATGAAAAGTGGTTTGTGACAGGTTGAGAAGACCTGATACCTCCACATGCTCCGCGCTACCTCCATGTGCCTCCACGAGATGTCAGAGGCACATCCTAGACGATCAATCGGTTACGGCTTTCAATAACCGGTCTTTACCATTTACCTTTGCAAGCTCAATGACGATCCCCAAAACATTGCAGCAACTCTCGCGGAAATCAATCCTTCATCCTGGTTTAGGGCGTTATCTTGCAATTCAACACGACCTTCGGATCCAGTTTTTTTCTCTCGGTACAAACTCCCACCAGTGACAAACATCCGTAACCGAAGAGATTGCCAATCCGTTACATTAACTCGCCTCGGCCGAGCGCACACCGACGACCAACATCTCGTCCCGATGCTGAATCGCAATTCATTCTCTCCCACGGAGCTTGACTAACAGATGCGTGCACTTGCCCTCAAAGTCGTCCCCAAATCTATCCTTGAAACCACAGACACGCCACCCACGCCATGTACTCAATTATGCTTGACTCAAGCGTCGAAGCCACCAAAGCTTTCACCCGCCATGAACAGGAGCTTATTTTCGGAAGAAATGGCGGTATGTGACATCATCCTCCGGTAAATTCTCTTCCCAACTTGGCTTTTTACACACTTTTCAAGACCTAGATAAAAAATTCATACGAGCTCACGGACTCTGCGTTCGTTGGCCACCGGCAAGACTCAACTTGTCTATTGTTGTGTTGGTGCCAAGTCGTTAGAAAAACGCCATGTGCTCATCGCCAAGCAGATGCAGGCACTAGTGCAGGGCTTGCGACTCTTGCGCCGGACTTGCTCTCTCTCAACGACGTCTTATTCCCTCGAAGATCTTTGCCCGACATGTTTCACGGTGGATTCAACCTCTCGGCGGCGCTGGTTGCGAAAATGACAGTGGGCCCTCAAGACCCACCATCCACATTCTCTCCGCAACGGCTGTTTTGTCCGTCATCGATGCTGTGTTTGGGTGCTTGAGTTTTCAACTCGTAGTGTAGATATATAAATGGGTCCCTCCCCAGGGTAAGCCCTCCACAACTCCGCAAGCATTGCTTTTCATCTCGGTCCCTTTTTGAGACGATCTGTTTTCCTGTACTGCTAGACAATACCGGAAAGATGACTGTTTCAACCAACTCAGAGGGTGTTCCCACCTACTGGGGCACTTCTGGCAGACGCCTTCAGATGCTCATTACCGCCGTCGCCACTACCGATTTCCTTCTCTTCGGTTATGACCAGGGTGTCATGTCTGGTATCATCGAATCCGACGCTTTCCTCGAAGACTTCCCCGAGGCTGGCTGGGGCAGTAACTGGCAAGGTTTCATTGTTTCCATCTACGCTGTCGGCTGTCTTTTCGGTGCTATCTTCATTCTCACGCTTGGTGACAAGCTCGGTCGTCGCAAGGCTATTTTCATTGGTGCTACTGTCATGATCATTGGTGTTATCATCCAAGTAGCTTGCGTTGGCACCAGTTCAGGAAGTACAGCACAATTCATCGTTGGCCGATTCATCACAGGTGTAAGTTGAGATTTGAGACATTTACCAGAATTTAGTACTGATTCATTTCCAGCTCGGAAACGGTATTAACACATCGACTATTCCTACCTACCAAGCCGAGTGTTCCAAGGCCCACAACAGAGGCAAGGTCATCTGCATTGAGGGTGGTAACGTCGCTATCGGCACGCTCATCGCCTACTGGATCGACTACGGCTGCACATACGGACCTCACGACTTGGTCTGGCGTTTCCCCATCGCTTTCCAGTGCTTCTTCGCTCTCATCGTTCTCGGTATCACTACAAGATTGCCCGAGTCGCCTAGATGGCTGCTTTCGCACGATCGACAAGATGAAGCCACCGTCATTTTGGCAGCCCTCCAGGCCAAGCCCGTTGACGATGCTGAGGTTAAGCTTGAGGCCGGCATTATTCTCGACTCCATCAAGATGGCTGGCGGCTTCGGCGAATCGACCCCTCTTTCGGTTCTCTTCACTGGCGGCAAAACTCAGCATTTCCGCCGTATGCTTCTCGGAGCTGGATCGCAGTTCATGCAACAACTTTCTGGTTGCAACGCCGTCATCTACTACTTCCCTGTCCTCTTCCGTGACTCCATCGGTACTACCAAGAACCTGTCACTCTTGCTCGGTGGTATCAACATGGTTGTCTACTCCATTTTCGCCACCACCTCCTGGTTCCTCGTCGAGCGTGTCGGACGCCGCAAGCTCTTCCTCTGGGGTACCGTCGGCCAATGCTTGTCCATGGTTCTCGTCTTCGCTTGCTTGATTCCTGGTGACGCTCAGTCCGCCAAGGGTGCTGCCGTTGGCCTTTTCACCTACATCGCCTTCTTCGGCGCAACGTGGCTCCCTCTGCCCTGGTTGTACCCTGCTGAGATCAACCCTCTCAAGACTCGTGCCAAGGCCAACGCCTTGTCTACCGTGTCCAACTGGTGCTGGAATTTCTTCATTGTTATGATCACCCCCGTGCTCATTGACAGCATCAGCTGGGGTACCTACCTCTTCTTCGCCATTTTGAACGCTCTGTTCTTCCCTGTCATCTACCTATATTATCCGGAAACGTTCTCCATCACCTTTCTATTACTCAATAAACATTCAGCTAACAAATTTACAGATCTGGTCGTTCTCTCGAAGAAATCGATCTTATTTTCGCCAAGGGCTATCTCGAGAAGATGTCCTACGTTACCGCAGCCAAGGAGCTTCCCAAGCTGGACGCTGCCGAGATCGATGCAAAGGCTCGCGAGTACGGCTTCCAGTCCTCTGATGATGAGGCTGGTCAGATGAAGGATGCCCGCTACGGCGAGAAGGAGGAGGACGTCGCCTACAACGGCGGCGGCCAAATGGCATAAAGAACGAGACATCTACGACTCTCCTTCTTTTCTTAATGACCTTGTGTGTTTTTTACGACCACTAGATGCGCAACAACAGAAGCCTGGCCGCTTCCTGGACATTGGGTCTTGCGCAAGAGGAAAAAACTCATACCCCCCCTTTTTATAGAGATACCACTTTTGCTTTTTTCTGTTTGTTAGAGAGATAGATTCTCATACATGATACCACGCATAGATTGCATAGAATTGCTATTTTACCATTATATCTTGATTGCCCTTCCACTTCCTCAAATCCAGCCAACATCGTGCAATTCTCATACCCAAAGTGTCATCGTGTTCCCCCATTGCCGAGGTAAGTACCATTCTAATGCTTCCTATCCGATCAAAACCTAATCACTGTTACAGCTTCAAGATCGCATCGAAGCTGTCACAAGACGGGCATTCCTAGCAGACCTGCTCGCCTTCGTCGGCGATCTGTCCCGCATCTATTACCACGAAGCCGACGAACTCGGCTACAACACTTCTCGACCTCGGCACCCTTTGCGAGCACAACATCAAGCCATAAGAAAAAGCTCAAGCGATCAAAGTCGGTGGGTGTCTTTTGACCTGTCATACATATCCAAAAACACCATCAATTCCCAGCCGTTGTTTTTGATACCCGGTTTCAATTCTCATACAACGACTGTTGAGTTTGCGTTTGCATCAAAGCAATCACAATCTGCCACCCAGGTGGCTGGGGGAGGAGCCAAAAAACTACCACCCGTCGTTAGAAAACTCCCGATCCAATCAACGCTCAACCGGTGTTCTGCCCGATCACTTCTCCTCCGAGCGTCAAACAAAACACGAAAACTTGCATGACACACTTGATGCTTTCTTTCGGCAAGGATGCGATTCGAATCGAAATCGACATTTGCATCGCTAGACGACGATTGATTGCTGGAGTTTTTCGATGTGGAGAGGGCGCTGCAGAGTTCACGATGGCTGGCACTTCTTGAGGTCCAAACACACGCACGATTTTCTGCAAGTTAGCGACGCGTACCAAGAGTTGTCAATTAATCAATCATGCAAGCAAAATGATGTGCATATATCAACAAGGATATGCATCAAAAAAGCAGGGTCATCACCAGTCACCGACATCCTTCCCGATGCCTCACCGCTTTGCCCTCTCGCAGGCAGAAAAAATCTCCACATCTGATTCTCCACTCTCTCTCCACGACAAAAGAGCAAAGCCCGAACCCGCCCCTGCTTTTCCACTCGTATGATGTACATGAAATGGCATGTGAGATCCCATGACTCCTTTGATCCTATCGGTCCTTTTTTTTTCGTGTTGTACGATTTGCTTGGCTTTGGGAACTTGGTGACTTCCAATCTCCTAGGAGCTCGTGTGGGTTAACGGTGCAGGAATGTTGGTTGCTATATGTCGGTGGTTCTTCGAGACTTTTGGAAAGGGGATTGAGTCTGGTGAGGAAGTTACGCGGGGATCAGGTGAGGTGGAAGAAGGTGCTTGTTTCAGCGACATGTTGTCATCTGCTCACGGCCCAGAGCTTCACAGTCCGACTTCCCTTACCCATGTCCTTCCTGACTGTGTGCAGAACTTTGTCACGCGCATGCTGTAGAAATGCATCATGTTTTCAAGATCACTGCAGCCCTCCGCTGAGAGTGTGAAAGTCAGCGCTTCCCAGTGAAGGAATGCACTGGTCTGAAAAGCATTATGCATTCCTACAGCCCGGACGGCCTTGGTTGCGGTCACGAAAGATGGCTAAGAGTGACTGTGTTTGGACTGGATTGAGTGACAGGTAAGGACGAAAGTAGTGATGGCCGCATGCTTCTTTCGGTCCAAGTCCATTGCCCCGACGGAAGCAGAGTCACTGATTGTCTCCGTATTCATTGTTGTCGCAAACAGTGACTGCTTGACGAAGTTTGTTCACAGGCCGTTTGCTGCTGTGAAAGACTGGATTCTTTCACACACTCTTTTTCCACCCGACGTGCGGGCATTTCACTTCCAGCCTTCAATTCTACCTTCATCAGCTTCTCCTCTTCCAATTCATAAACTCTCCTTCTCATTCCATTCGCAAGGTCAACATACCAAGATTTCCACCGCACAGTCTACACAGATCACCATGTCTTTTGGAGTCTACGAGGCAACTCGCCGCGCCCGTTTGCTCGAACTTATTGCGCAGGTCGATGGAGGAGACCAGGAAACCTTTGCCGAAGTCAACAGAAGTATTCATCTCTTCACGCGCACTACACCAATGCCAGTCTATGACATGTGCTGTTTCAACGCTGTCATGAGCTTGGTCTTTCCCACCTGGCTAGAGGCTGAGGTAACGAGGTCACCATGATGTATCGCTCTCCAACTCTAATATTGCCAATAGCAAGGTCGCCTCCTGGTCGCACACACTTACGTGTTGGAGCGCGCTGCCGCAGCCACGCTCAACCCCAGAGCCATCGACAACATCGATAGAGAGCTTCGTGGACTTCTACTCTCTCGTCTAACCGCAAAACAGGAGGCATCGGCCCCACCTCGCACTGCTCTTCAGAAGATCTTTGCAAAGCCACCCAACGCAAGTCTTCCTGCTGGCTTGTTCAACAGCCACACCGGCGACGCGACCGCGATGAGACAAACATACCGCAATCTTGGATACGGCCACAGACTCAACGAGTTTGACACTTACCCAGAGCGAGTCATGGACCATGAACCTCTGAGAATGGCTTGGGAAGCCAGAGCACGCGAGCTGGTATGATTCGAAAACTTTGATCACCTTTCAGGCAACGTGACTGACCATTCAAAGATCCAAAGAGGTTTGATCGGAAATCGCAGGCTTGACATCAACATCTTCGGGGGCGAGTTTTCTCCTTATTTCGATGGTCGTGAGGAGCCGGATTCTGGCTTCAGATTTGAGACCAGCACCAATTACGTCTCCAACCTCAACATCTCAGGAGCCGACCAACAGGCCAACACATCCAGCCCAAACGCAAGCGCTGCACAGAGTGATCAAGTCAACACCAACACCAACTCCGGCTCTGGCTCTGGCTCCGGCCCCGGCTCCGGCTCTTATACCAACGACATGCAATCTGATCAGCAGGACGAACGCAAACCGAGCGAGACTGAAATCGAGCGCAAGAAGACCAAGAGCCGCAAGAAGAACCAGAGCAGAAAGGCCAACAAGAAGGCCAAGAAGGGCGAGCAGCAGCAGGAGGAGGGCAGCGACGAGTCCGACACCGATTCGTTCATCGCAAACCTGGCCAAGAACTTCAACCTCTCTACTAGTGAGACCTTCCACGACAGCAACATAATTCCTGGCATGTCGAGCATGACTGTCAGTAGTTATGTACGCAAGCCCACTGGCAAAGTCGACACTGCTTCCCGCAACGAGGCCGACAAGAAGTGATCGGGGAAATTCGCTGAACACATCTGTTTGATGCACGAGCATCTTAGTTCTACTGCGATTAATCCCTCATGAGACTCATACGAGTCTGGTCCTCGATTGGACCAAGGGAGGAGAGAAGGGGACAAAGGGAAAGATATCAAGGAGAAGGGCCTTGATGGGGATTAAGTCTGCCTGTTGAGAGCTGAGAGCAGCTAATACGTGCTGGTCCAGGAGCAGACATTGGTCGATCAGCCACCCAATTGAAGAGAAAAAACAACGTAGATTCGTCTTTATGACAGCTGGACTTCACAGTCGTCTCTGCTCTAATCAAGTCGATGAAAAACAGACTTACACACTTTGGAGAAATTACATCTTATCCAGCTTTGCCTTTTCCTCTTATGTTCCCCATGTCCATCCTCTCATACCCTACTTCCATACCAGTGACTAATTGTAATGGGCGTGAAGGCCAAATAATTATCTTTGTTTTGTTTGTCAAATAGTGCATGAAGCTGCCAAGACCACGCCGCACCAAGTTGAACCCTGTCCTTCGCGTGAAGGTCTAATTCTCGTACCTCTGCCGTCTGCATTCGCAAACATACCGAGCTTCCTCTTCTGTCAATCACGTTGATGGCCGTCAATAACATGGCTGCTCCCATCTTCCTAATACCGTGATGGCTTCATGCGCGTGTGACAAGTCAGCAGACTGAACGTCGCTGGATCAGGCAATTCGTTCCTGCCGTCGTCAACGCCTTCCGAGGCACAATGCCGCCTCGAATGCAGGTACATCGTATGTTGACTGTTTCATGCATCAAAACCAGAAGGAGCGCCTACTCACACGTCGTGGCTGAAGTTTCGACCTGGCGATTTCAATATTGGCTTTTGCTAGGCCATGTCTATTGATCCTTCGTGGTCGTATATGCCAATGATCCACATATCCAGCATATAGGAGTATCGAAGCGAAGTATTTATGTTGATCTATAGGATGGAGAGCTTTCTATATGCAGGAGTGAACTTTTAGGTCAACGGGTTTCTCAAGGTAGTGTTTTGGCTTGCCTGCGTTCACCAAGCGAAGCCTGCTATGACGGCGTGCCAACTTTAGCTTCACTTCTGATGAGCTTGACGTATAAAGAGGAGCAGTCCCTCTTCCACCCTTCTATCACAGTTGAGTACCGGGAATCTTCTTGGACAATATGTTGCTACTTCCAGTTTTGGTCGCTCTCATGAGCGCATGTCGTGTGCAAGCAAAAGCAGTTTTTGCTCACTACATAGTAAGTCACACATGAACTAATCACCTGATAGGTGCTAACTCTACCTCCAGGTCGGCAATGTGGCCACTCTCACCCCTTCATATAGTACAGCCGACTGGCAAAAGGACATCCGCTCAGCCCAGTCAGCGCACATCGATGCGTTTGCCCTGAACATAGCAAATGACGGCCGCTATGGTGCCCAACTCGCGAACGCATTTTCAGCAGCCAATACTCTTGGATTCAAACTTTTCTTCTCCTTCGACTATGCTGCTCAAGGTGCATTCTCTCAGCAGGTCGTGATCGACCTCATCAATCAGTACAAGGGAAATGGCGCATACTATCAATACAATGGAAAGGCATTCGTGTCTACCTTCGAGGGTCCCGGTAATTCTGGCGATTGGACCACAATCAAGTCGCAGACAGGATGCTTCTTCATCCCGGATTGGTCTTCGCTCGGCGCTCAGGGTGCTATCAATCGTGGCGTCGCGGACGGTCTGTTCAGCTGGGAAGCATGGCCAGTGGGACCCAATGATATGACCACGCAGCCCGATGTCAGTTACAAGAATGCTCTCGCCGGTAAGCCTTACATGATGCCAGTGTCGCCATGGTTCTACACAAACCTGCCTGGCTATAGTAAGAACTGGCTATGGCGAGGTGACGACATGTGGTATGATCGCTGGCAGCAGGTCATGTCCATACAACCAGACTTTGTCGAGATTCTGACATGGAATGACTGGGGAGAGTCACATTACATTGCTGATTTGGACACCCGACAATTCGGATTGTTCGGTGCTGATGCCGGCAAAGCTCCTTTCAACTATGCCTCTAACATGCCCCATGATGGATGGCGTTTGTTCCTTCCTTACGTCATTGATATGTACAAGAATGGCAAGGCCTCGATCTCAACAGAAGGACTGGTTTCTTGGTACAGACTCACACCGGGATCAGCATGTTCTAGCGGAGGCACTACTGGCAACACAGCAAGTCAAGGACAACAGGAATACCCTCCTGCACAATTGGCTCAAGACAAGGTCTTCTACTCTGCACTGCTCACATCCACCGCCGATGTGACCGTCATTATCGGCGGCACAACTCAGACCGGAACTTGGGAAAACGTCCCAAGCGGTGGCTCGGGAATCTATCACGGTAGTGTTCCCTTCAACGGACGCGGTGCTGTGATAGTCAAGATCACCAGAAACGGAAACACTGTTGCCCAAATGAATGGGCTGTCCATCACCGACACTTGTGCTAACGGTATCGAGAATTGGAATGCCTGGGTTGGTAGCGCCACTGCCGGAACCTCTGGATCAGGTGGTAGTGGAGTCAGCACTTCTGCCAGCAGCAAGGTGTCCTCCACTTTAAAGACCTCTACCACCGCACCCACTTCCGCTCCCGCATCCACGCCTACTAGCAGCAGCGGTTCTTACTGCATCGCTGGTACTGGAAACGGGAACTTAGCTGGTCTCTGCAGCTTCTCCTGTAACTACGGCTTCTGCCCTACAAATGCATGTACGTGTACACAGAGAGGCCGTCAAGTCACTCCTCCTGCCTCCAGCAACACTCTTGGCTTCCCTGTCGCTGGCCAAGACGTCGCTCTCTACAGCGGTCTCTGCGAGTTCACCTGCAGCCACGGCTACTGCCCCTCAGGTGCCTGCACTTCTGATCCTTCAAAGGCACAAAACGGAGATGGCTCTTTCTGCACTGCTGGCACTGGCAGTGGGAACTTGGCAGGCCTCTGCAGTTTCTCTTGCAACTATGGATTTTGTCCCAGCAATGCTTGCACTTGCACTCAAAAAGGAGGTCAGATCAACCCTCCTGCTCCATCAAACACTCTTGGATTCCCAGTCGCTGGTCAGAATGTGGCTCAATATAGTGGGCTTTGCGAATTTGCCTGTAGTCATGGATATTGTCCTTCTGGAGCTTGTACTTCTGATCCTTCCAAGGCGTAGGTAGATCTTGCTTGGAGGGCAGTTACAGTAAGACTATTACCAAAATCGATCAAACATTTGCACGTTCGAAGAGTTCAGTCAATAGGCGTCTAAATACATTCGGACACCGTATGAGGCAGAATGGCGTGACGCCTGATTCCATCTCGATGCACCACATCGATGCTTGCTGGCTTTCAGATTCTAGTGTCCCCAGGTTGTGCAGGTCTACTGAAGCTCGACCTGTGATGAAGGAGAATACATTTGGTCGAGCAGCTTGACCTTTGCACTCCGAATCATGCCATATCTCGTATTGGAGATAGGACCGAGCAAAGCCCCACTAAAATCCGCTTGGACTTAGGTATTCTTAGTATATCGAGCTGTGTTGCCAAACGACTCCAGATAGTATCACCCAATAATGTTTCAATTCGGGAGCACTTGGCAGTTATTACCGACCTAGAAAACATATCTTCGTCTCACCCCTTCGACGCTCTTTCTCAGTCACGGCCGCGCCAATCCTGCTTTTAATACCAACATCCCAGCATGGACGACCTCGTCGCTTTCGGCACATTATTGGCATTCTTTTTCGTCTGGGAGTACAGCTCTCATCCAGATCCGTACATATACGCCTACATGCATCATCTTGGCTTCGGCATCGGTCTCAGTCTGGGAAGTCCTGCCTTCTTGCTTGTGTACATATTGGCGGCAGCGAATGCTTTCGTCTTTGATGCGATCAAGGTGTGCCATCGCGAGCCTTGTGTAGATGCGTGTAGAGAGACTCTTGTTGTTGGAGTGCTGTATATTTCGCTCTTAGTGGGAGTCCAATGCAGTCCGAGTATACGGGAGTTTATCTATCCCGGCAGGGGCTAAACACTGCTCCGGACGAGCGCTTTTGTCTGGAATGACAATTTCGGAGTAGGTAGTATGGCTCGAGAAACTCGTTGCGAAATCTGCTGACCGATAGCTTCTAGCTCGGCTTGGATAGAGGACTGGCTGCTCCTGTCTGTTGAGCAGCGGTATCAAACGTGCCTATGCATCAATTCAACTTCGATCTTTAGCAGGCCTGACACCTGTATGTCATAGAAGCGTGATAGACGCAATCCGTTGACTGAGACCATCGACATCCCTTTTGACCTCCTCGACCGAAGGATAGGCCCCTTTCCAGCAATTCCTCACAATCTTGTCCATCTCCACATCCTCCAAGATATCAGGATAATCGCATCTCCAAAACCTATCCCCAAGTTCCTCAGAATCAACACCCGCAAACGGATCTTTTCCGGTCAAAATGGCATAAATCGTGCTCCCGAGGGCAAAGATATCGAGTTGTACGCCACTGCTGATGTTGCCCCCTTTGGGAGGTGCGTATCGTACACCAGCACCGCCAGTGGGTTTCGACCCATTGAACGCCGAACATCCAAAATCAGCAATCTTCGCCTCCAAGTTCTCGTCGAGGAGAATATTCTTCGGCTTGAAGTCGTAGTGGATGACACCTTTCGTATGGAGATACGCGAGTCCCTCCACTGCTTGCAGGATCCATCGCCGACGTTGCGGTTCAGAAATGCATGCGTTATTCTTCTCGAGGTAATCTTTCAAATTGCCATTGGACATGTTTTCCATGGTCAAGCAACACTCTTCAGCATCCCAGTCTATAACCTTGATGAGGCGAGGGTGAGAGCCTAGATGGTTGTAAACCTTGGCTTCGAATCTCATGTCGCTCAGGCTGTCTTCTGATCCAGGGGGCCATGGCGATTTGACTGCATATCCCTCTTCGGACAACTCCACCAGACCAGACACGCCGAGGCCTATTATCTTGCCTTTCGACGCATACAAAGTTTTACGTGTGTCAGAAAGCTGGATGGTACTTCAGCATTGATCTCAAGGTGTAAGTGGCTTTGCGAGTGGCGTCTAACCTCGGGCGCAGCTTGCTGTTCTTCAGTCAAAATCTGTACCTCCTCCGTTTCTCCTACTGGTGTCATTGCGAACACGGCACTTGCTTGCAATTACTTCTTATTCTTCTCTCTGACATGCTCTTATCTCTAGGGCGATGGCGATGGTCGCATTATTGCAAGAGGTAAGTAAATCGAGTGAGTCGAGCGGTCAGGAGACTCCGAGCGCAGAATTCGCCTGTGAGGTTGTGATCGGGTAGGCGCGATCGTAAAGGGTCTATTGCCCCTCGCATTTGTGATTATAGCTAGGCGCTCAATCTCTGGGTAACGACTGGTTGACACCGTATCTGCGCGCGTCTTGGAACAAGCGAGTCACATCGATTGGACAGAACGACACCGTCGACTTGCGGGAGGCTTGTATTCGTTGCCAACAGATTGCCAACACTCGAGGTGATATTCGCTAACTCACCTTCCCATGCCGGTCTTCGCTTTCATAGCAACAAAAGAGGTTGTGTGTGTCCAGACATCTAGCAGGTCTAGCACACTAAAGACGCAAGTGTTCTGCGGACAGACTACCAGTGTCGTCTCTTAGACATGTGCTTGCCATGCGATACTGACTCACGAATGATTGGTCCGCTGCATAGTCACCTCCTCTGCTGCAGCTTTCAACCTCATCGACACCCCTGAATCTATCTTCTGACGGCAAAAGAATACTACTCTTTGCGGTCGTCATCTTTGAAGTCTGGATCACATCAAGTTACCCAAGTTTTGTTCAGGACTTACCCAAAGACTTTCATCATGTCGCAAAAGAACATCAGTCTGGACTCCGAGCACCCTCCTTCTTATGAGTCATTCCATATTCCAAATCCCCTACCGTCTGTACCCGAAAAATCTGCCATCAAAGTCAACCATTCGCCGACTACAGACCTCGAGGAAGACTGGGTCCATCACAACCATCCCTGCGTATCCATCTGGTCCCGCCGCTTCGGAACGAGAACCCCTAGCCACGTAAATGTCTCCTTTGGAATAAGCCGCGACGAGAAAGCGACAACACCGGATATCTTCTTCACCTGCAACTTTCAGCCAAGGAGATCTGATAATGTATATCAAGACAAAGAGAGAATCAAGAGAGCATGCTGTACTGTGGCGGCATTTACCCAGCTGCACAGAGGTTCTGGACGGCACTATTGCGAATGTGATTGGAACATGTTTCAAGATTCGAAGCATATGTGCCTTGCCAACCCGAAGGGATGGTGGAGATTTCATAAGTGGTTGCAGGCTGCAAAAGCCAGGAGGGCTATAAGAACGCATGATAGATTGTGTTCGTGCGGATGCTTTGAGGGAGGCTAGATTATGTGAGAGACGAGGTCAGTGATCCAGGATGTCCGGGCTCCCGGTACGGCCTCTCAGTCCAGCTGACGATGATGATTAGCACCGTTCACAACAGTGAGGGAGGCCCATTTCCTGGGAGGCACTGGCCTGATGTTTTTACGTATCTGCTTTCCTACAAAATCTTGTTCATGAGGTTGATGCCCCTAAATGGCACCGGACAACACGACTCCTAAGGCACATAGCCCCAACCATCTAGTTTGGCTGGAATGACAGCCCTGACTTTCAGCGATCTTTCCTCCTCGACATGTTTTGTTCAGCTTAAG
>Ga0115846_100535_pt1 | contig 18950 bp, 23 predicted proteins | sample InSIn5gowninarea_2_FD_83860 | JGI IMG/M metagenome (GOLD analysis project Ga0115846, IMG submission 83860)
CCCGAGTCCGTCATTTCGGGCGGGCGATGAGTGCGAGTTGATCAGTGATCATCAGCATCAGCATCAGACAGCTTTTTTCTCTCTTACTACTCTTGACTCATACAAGCACATAAATCTATACAGCTTCTGAGCAAGCCTACTTCTCCTCGATTTCTCCAGTCCAGCGCAATCCGATTTCGTACGCGCCAATCATGATACCACAAGCAGGAGCAACTTTGGCTATTCGTGGCACTAGACCGCGCCACAGACCTCTTGTACCTTCAGTCTCTGCTATGCGCTTCAAAATAGCGAGAGTGCTCCTATTCTCCGCAGATGGACCTTCTGTCTGCCGCCTTGTCTTGATGACGTCGAATGGATGGGTGAGGAAGGATGCGATCTGCAAGCAAATCAAGCGGGCTCGTCAGTGGAAGCCATCGACAGGAAAAGGGATGACTGCTCGCCCGAAACTCACCATTCCGCTGCCTGCTCCGCTTGCGAAAGCAACACCGAAAGTCTTGCTGGCCTTGTCGTTATGATTTATTTCTCCCATTCCTCGTCCGCCAGATAAAGCACGCCTGATCGCTTCGTATCCCGCCCAGTATACTCCTGAGAATGGTACATCTCGCCATAGAGTCGCTGATAGACCACGCCATAAGCTGCTCACCCCTTGAGCACGGACAAGATCGCGGACAGAGTGCGTAACGTTCATAGCGGTTATGTGAGACCCAGTACTTTGCAATCGTGTCCTGAAGAGCTCGAGAGGTGCTAGCAGAGTGGCAACTGCCGTTCGCGAAATTGACCCAGAGACAAAGGTAGTCACGGCGACATAGCTTGATATGGGTTCTGTTGTACCCGATGCAACGAATCGGGAGGGTGGGTTCTCGAGCGCAGTGGTCCGGAGATAGTCATATCCGACCATGTACATCACTTGTGACGGGACAGACATGACTAGTGATGCTGAAAGACCGCGCCATAATGTCGATGTACCTTCATGTTGAACAATTTTCGCTATTGCATCGAAGAATCCTGCAAAGTGCCGCGATGAAGGCGCTGATAAGTGAGGTAGGTGTTGTTTTGCTACTGTCGGAGTGGGGTATACGCATGCTTCGCCATTCTCTAGCACGAGCGTGCCACCTTGCTGTGCCAATCCTGCCAAGTTTGGTGCATGGAATTGAGCGGAGATATTTCGAATGTTTTGGGTAATGGTAGATTTAGCGGATGTTGAGGCAGCCGATGCGGAGGGAATATCTCTTGGATCAAACCGACATAGAATCTCTTTTCCATCAGCAAGATTCGTCGTGAAGTATGTCTTCTGACAACATGTGGCTAGATTGGTGGCTGCTAGTGAGCGAGCGTGTTGCATAGCCGGACTGGCGGAGGTAACAGCAGCAGGAGCTTTTCCCTTGGCTCGTGTGCTTGTGCTTGTGCTTGCTTTTGGTGCTGAGGGGAAAGAGGAAGGTGGAGGAGGATACTGCGCGGTTGGGGGAGGAACATGTGAAGATGGGATGAAGAAGGCTTCTGGCTGGGACTGGATCTGGAGCCGCGTTTTGACGACATCGAAGGGTGTCACTGGATTAAGGATAGAATGTTATTTAGCAAGTGTGTTTATAAGTCGTATCCGCTACCCTGTAAGCTTTGGCCAGTGATCTTTTTCTTCAAGATCATCGACTTGCTTCAGCAGATCAGGCGGCTATGACCAGCCAGGCTTTGCCTCTCGGGAGTCATAAAGCAGCAGCAGTCCGGATGCTGACAGATGATAACACTCACTGGTAAGAGATGTGACGACTGCACCACAGCACGCTGCGATTATTCGATGTCGCTGCCTGCTCTTTCCTGCTTTCTTCGCAGTCTTGCCACCTGCTGACGAAGATTCCGGCATGCTCGAGGAGGACGAGGAGCTCGCAGAGGACGAGGAGCTCGCAGAGGCTGAAGGGCTCCCCTGTATGGAGCTTGCGAGTGGCTCAGCTGGTATGCTGAGGCTGGCCATGATGGCCTGTATTGGATGTGCTTGTATGAGTCAAGAGTAGTAAGAGAGAAAAAAGCTGTCTGATGCTGATGCTGATGATCACTGATCAACTCGCACTCATCGCCCGCCCGAAATGACGGACTCGGGTCGATAGAGCCCCAACGAGCCGGACGAGCTCGGACTGTTGTGAATGAAGCTGATACTGAAGATATGACACCTTGAAGCTGGCACGACTCGCGATCTGAGCGATACTACCGGCCCAATTAGCAGAGCTGGCTACCTCGCTACTTGGGAAGATTACCCATGTTGGGCTAGTTGGAAGACGAACCTTTCGCAAATCTCTGCAATATCCCAGGTCAGGACTCGCGGTTATAGCTGGTCTCGGCTGCATTCGTCTGGCGGGCACATACTCAGGATTACATCCTAGCTTTACCAACATGGCTGAATCGAAGAGCCTTAATTCACCTGGCACGCTTTTGGTCCTTGACTGGGACGGCACCGTTGCCGCACATGACACCCTTAGTCTCATCGCACCTTCGCCCGATGCATTGAAGCCCTACACAGAAGCCTACATGGCGGACTACAAAGTTCTCTATGACAAGATAGGACCTCGAGATTCGCTTCCGAAAACGTTTGAATGGCTGGATGCTATGGAAGGTGAGGAAGTCTCTCGACGCCCTAAGGTGTGCAATTAGCTGCTGACGAAATCACATAAACAGAAGTCGAATACGCAAGCGTCAAGCGTGTAGAAGACGGCGGCTTATTCCACGGCATGCCCAAGTCAGAGATGCTAGATCGAGCCAGAGACGCGGAAAAGCTCCAGCTGCAAGACGGTATCATCAAGCTTCTCAAGTCTTTTCAGGGCACATGGGGTATCATATCCGTCGGCTGGAGCGGCGACTTCATACGTGCAGCTCTCGAAAGCCGGGGTGTAGATCTCGCTAGCAAGAATGTCAAAATCAGAGCCAATGAGGTTGAGTTTGATGACAAGGATTTCGGCACTGGGAGGATCTCGAAGCATAAAGAGAACAGTGAAGGCATACGAATAGCAAGAGATAAGCGAAGGGAGATGCAGAAGATGGTGGATGAGTGGCGAGAGGACGGTGGTAGCGGTATCGTAGTAGTGAGTATTCGTACTGCAGCACGTTGCAGTGCATCAATTAGACTCACTCCCTTTCCTATCTTGCGCTCGCCTATCTTGCACTCGTAGTACGCAGGAGACTCGGAGACTGATCTCATGTGTCTGCTAGATGCGGATATCGGGATCATCATGAACAGTCCAGGCATGGTTGACAAGTGCAGAGGACTACAGCTAGAAGTCCAGGATAATGGGCGGATATCAGAAGTGGTAGAAGGAGGATCAGGCAAGAGACTGTATCATATGCCGAACTTCAATGCAATTGTGTAGCTTTCCTTCGTGTACTGTCATCGTTTACACGCCGAATAGTGATAGTGATAGCGATAGCGATAGAGGTGATCGAGGACACTTGTATATGCAAGAGTGCCACCTGTTCGCATGAAGCCTGTGTAAAGCCATTCTATTTCAATGCACATGCTCTAGATTTCCAGCCTACATAATCTGCTTGTCTTCCAAGTCTCAGGCGCTTTGCACATCACCAAGTGTCGTTGGCCCTTTTACCCACTTCGCTTCTCACCTTCATAGCAATCAATTGCATAAAAAGACACCCTCAACATCCGAATAAAGCGACAAGCAAGACCACTACTCCCAACCTCTACCCTCTACTTCCGTTACTACATCTATCTCAAACATGTCAAGCGAAGCAGCACCTGCATCGTCCGCGCCCGAAGATGCTTCTACCTCGTCCGGTCTGCCAGCAGCCGCGAAGGCAGCAGCAGAATTGGCGGTCAAGACGGCCATTGCAGAGTCGGTGACGGAGGAGGGCGAGATCAAGGAGGATGGTAGCAGCAACGATGCCAAGAAGAACGGAGAGGCCGCCGCGAATGGAGATAAAAAGGACGATGGGGCGCTCAGGACTGTCTTTTCGGATCCTGCGAATTTCAACGTGGTTCACCCACTCTATTCGAAATGGTGCGTGTAATCATGTCTGCACCAGCATACGTGCGGGCGTCACTGGATCAAGATACGCGAATGCTGATACTCGTCTTCTTGCTTTTGCTGCTTTTGCTGCTGCTGCTGCCCCGTGTCAACGTCGTCGGTCCTCGTCATGCTGGCTCAAACCGTCCACAGGATCCTCTGGTTTGACAATGCATCAAAGCAGAACAAGGCGAGAGATTGGAACGAGCAATTACAAGAAGTCATGTCGTTCGAGAGCGTTGAGGAGTTCTGGGGTCTTTACAACAAGTGAGTGGCCTAGTGCGGGCACAAGCGTAGTCTAGAGCTGATCGTGCGTTTCATTGTAATCTACTTTGCACGCTTTAACAGCATCGTCCCTCCATCCCACATTGCTGTAAACTCGAACTACTACCTCTTCAAGAGCGGGATCAAGCCTGCATGGGAGGATCCTGCAAACGAGAACGGCGGCAAGTGGTCCATCCAGCTGCCGCGCGACAAGAACCGCGAGACCATCGACAAGTTCTGGTTGTACACGGTGAGTTGACGATTCGCGAATTGAATCTACAAAGGCTCGTTGGGCTCACGTCGGACCTACCCTTCACTACAGATGCTCGCTGCTATTGGCGAGACATTCGAGACACCCTACGGACAAGAAGCCACCCCAGACATGCCATTCACAGACGAAGTTACAGGTGTGATTGTCTCATCCCGAAAAGCATTCTATCGTATATCTATCTGGACAAGATCTGCGGACACAAAAGCAAAGGTCGAGGACATTGGCAAGCACTTCAAGTTTGGTGTTTTGGGCATCACGCCAGGCACGAAGATGCAAGGTGGCTATTCGACAGATGTAGAGTTCCAGAGCCATCGCGATTCGCAGGTGAGATACTACCCCAGTGTTGCGTCTTGTGACACGGAAGAGTGACTGAAAGTTGATGCATCACCTTCCGTACTCGATAGTCGAAGAACAAGAAGCCCGCTTTCACAGTCTAAAAGCGCAGATCTTGATAATTGCACCCTACACGCGGGTAACGGAGTGTCGATGCGATAGAGTGCAAAACATCCGCCAGATGTTGCTACCCTTACTATTCCCTGTATTCACAGATGAGAAAGAATCACCAGCTAGCTCCTACAGGAGATCAGCGGAGTGAATGTCAGCCTTTATCATGCAAGGCACAACTTTTCTTGATGGCATTGCTTGATGAATGGTGTGTACGGTCTGCCAAGGCTGTCAGCTCTACTTGGATTGCCCTGCTACCCCTCCTGTGACGAGCGTTATTCGTTGATTTGGAAGTGCCCCGCCCTCCACGTGTTCCCTTACGCAACGCCTTGACTGCTACTGAGGCTAAGGCATCCTTCTAGCCTCCGTTACAGCGCATTGTCAGTTCTAGTACAGCGACAAAGCCAGGTGTAATGCAGACAAGCATGGCTCGCACGCCACTTGACAGGCATCTCGGTCTCGGTAGAGGCCGACCTTTCGGGAGTGTTGAGCTTGCCTTGAGCACGACGACAAACAGCAAGAGGCTCGAGACGACATTCCACGAGGTGAGCTGCTGACGAATAAGAAAGCTGTCATTACGCTGAAGCTACGGATGAAGGTGCTCCCTTCCGCTGAAGCAAGAATCCCCAGACGCTGCGGTAGCAGGAAGCTGATCGGAATCGCACAGGAAGAAGATACGGCTTCACCCCAGACCAGACAGGACAACTTGCTCCCTCTCCTCAGCTGGAAAGCCTGTCGCGCCCATTTCGAAACAAGAGACAAGCTTGCGGACAGGTTGCAGGAAGCCTTGCGGGGTATACTTGGGCGATAATTTGACACTCGGTGCATCCGAAGGGATTCCCCTTGTAGCCGTCGAGGGAGCACTCACTTCCCGTGCTACCCGTCAAGGAAATTCAACATCCGAAGCCAGAAAGTAAGGTTACCGTTTTGGGACCCTCTTTCTTGCCTCGCAAACACGCATTTGTGCCCAATAGTAGGCGCGCTCTACATACCAGTACCGTACCGCTACATCGCGCCCGGCTAGACCGAGAGAAAGGAAAACCTTCTCGACAACAGGAACAGCGCAACATTAGCAGGATACCGATACTGGGGTCATACTGAACCTTCCCACATCTTCTGCCTTTCATTACCGAATCGGCTCTCACTTTGGTCGAAAAGCTCTGTTCGTGACCGCCGTCCACGCATAACTAGCACCCAGGCACCGGCTTCCTCGATTTTTTGGGGTGTAAAGGTGGTTTCTACTGGCAACAAAGCGGACACTCGTTGCAAGGACATATTGCAAGGGCTTTTAGCCTTGTACAGATTTTCCATCTGAATAAACCTACAAGTCTTCCGCCAGTCGCGCCTGTGGTTCTCAATCGCCACGAGGGGAACGTACCCCACGGTTGCCAGTTGCCAGCAACCAAAGGTAAACACACGGTGCCCGCCGGTTGTCGATCCAAACCTGGTTCTGTCATCTGACAGCGCCGTCAACGTTGCCTTCTCTTTCTCCGCGACCGAATTCGAAGGTAAATTAGAGTTTGACGGCATGGGAGACACAGAGGAGCAGCAAGCTGCAGAGGTGATTTCGCAGATGAAAGCAGGTGAGCCGTGACTGCTTGCTGGTCTGGCCCAGTGCCTTCCACCTTGGCGTAGCCGCTACATCGGTTTCATGGGCAAAGCTGACTTTTCGAGAACTTTTCGACTACCGGCATGCTTGTTCACCTTTCCCCTGTCGGTCTACTGCACAGATACTGGAAGCAGACAGTGCAAGCACTGGCTCATGAAGGCCGAACCCGGTAAGTCTCGCCCACTTCATCACTGCCCAGCAAAGTCGAGCAAGCCCTGAACCTTGCTCTTTTGCCGTACCGACGGGAATCCATCCCTGCAGACAAACGCGTCGTAAAAGGTATGACACCAAGCCGCACTTCTTATATGAGTCTACTGATTCACACAATATACATCAGGCGTAGACGTTGCTTTCCCTATCGAGAAGCTGGAAGAGCTCAAGTGAGTGCACGTCTCTGCCATCGGGCATCGGGCTGCGTGGCGCACTGCGATGCAGAGCGGCGTCGGCTAGCTGGACGGACGCAGTGGATGAGTGCATAGCAAGAGTTGATCCTATTACTGAACGGGAACAATTGCTACATTACAGGACTTCATCCTGGGACGGCGTGCGGAACAGTCTGGCAAAACGATACATGAAAGAGGTGATGAAGAATGGCGACAAAGTAAGCAAAGTTGGCTGGCAGATTTCGTTCCTCTCCCCGTCTATGCTCATGAGGAAATCTGATTCTCCTGCAGGTCCTCTTCTACCACTCCAACACCAAGATGCCAGGTATGTGCATCTAACAGAGTCCTATCACGTCGAGTGTCCAGACTGACCTTCGCCCTCACCCTCGCCCTCTCTCCCCGTCGGTCCAGGCGTGGCGGGACTGGCAGTTGTAAGTCATTGGCAATACATTATTTGTGCACGAGACGAAATTGCGAAGCTTAACACACTGTACTGCTTGCAGGTTTGCAAGGAGTCGTATCCCGATTGTAAGCCAGTTCAAGGCTCCTTCTTGTGGTCGGATCGCTGACCTTGTCATACCTTATAGATACTGCCTTTGACCCGTGAGCTAGCATCAGTGGTGATGACAGGTACTCTGCCAACCTAATGTGAAACATGGCCCAGGAATCATCCATATTACGACGCGGCCTCAAAAGAAGAGAAGCCTACCTGGTACATGGTAAGCGCCTCTTTTGCCGTTAGCGGGCATGATAGAATCTTGCTCACGCAGTTCACTCCGTACAACAGGTCGATGTCGAGTTCGTTACGCGCTTAAAGCACTTTGTTCCCCTCTCCTTGTTCAAGTACCTGGCGGGTTGCAAGGATGTACCGAGGGAGCTACCATACCTAACGCCGGAACATTTGGCGGCCATCAAAAGCATGCCGCTCATCACGAGAGGGAGGCTATCGGTGCAAGAAGCTTCCGAGGTGCGTGTTTCTGTGCATCTGCATACGGGCTTGCTGACCTAGTGACTCTATGTGTTCCTCGCAGCTCTCGTACGAAGCGACTGTCCTCCTCGGTGAGAACGGAGGCTTCGAGGGCCTTGTAGAGGTCAAGTCGAATAGTAAAGCTCCCAAAAAGCGCCCAGCGTCGGCAGCGGATACAACACCGGGCGACTCAGAAGTATCCCGGGAAAGCAGCGCTACGGGTTCCGCACCCGCTGCATCACGTCAATCTGCTCGTTCGACTCGCTCGTCGGCTGCCACTGCAGGATCAGACAAAAATGCCGACAGTACCCTCAGCAAGCGACCTCGCCGAGGACAATAAGGACGACAGAGGTCCAACAAAGTCTCGGCACTTCGCCCTCGAAAAGTCGCAGTAAGATAGCGCGGTGCCCAGCTGCTCTTTCCTGTCGAAAAGGGCGGCTGCAGCCAACGTGTTCACTTCAGGCGACACCTCTCTCCACTCCCATAGAATCCAAAATTGCCTATCCTGCCTGCATTATAAACTGTACACTCTCTGTCAAGCCATTGCTGCCAATATACGAACGATACTTGTGTCTTCCTCCTCGCCATATTTGCGCAGGCTTGATGGTTCGAAGGGAAGCATCGCACAAGCTCGAGGAGATCGGTGTGCTTCACATTGAAGCGCATGGCGGTGAACAGGAGATCCGAAAGCACAGGCAGGAGAGCATTGATAGTCATGACCAGGTCTTGCAGGTCGGCGGGCATCGAAGAGCCATACGTACAATCGCTGTACCCTTGGAGCAGGTCTTGCATGGCTTTGGAGTCCTGTTGGCGAGCGGGCCATCGACGAGTGGACGAGTGCAGATGTGAGGATCTCTTGTATCAATAGACTGGCATATATGCATGCAGCATAAAGCAGCTTCATCGGGCAGCGGCTTGAAACTAGACTACTGAGCGTCCTCCATTTTTTGGGCGTGCCGAGGGCCGTTCCTCCCCGCGTGACTGCCTCGATAAGCTTTCACTTGATCGCTCTCCTGCCTCGAAACTTGTCACCATCTTGACCAACAAGCATGCCATGACTGGAAAGCTGCTTGAGCTGTCTCTTGCCATTGCTGAGGAGTGCTTTGATCTTTGCCTGATGTAGGAGATAGTCGCACGTCATCGCAAACGAGAACCACGTTTACTTACAGCTGTCAGCTCTCGACTAGGAAAGAGAGGAGATGAAACTCACGAGGTCACGTTCCTTTCGGTGCTGTTCGAATTCAGACCTAATCCAGTCCATTGTTTCTAAGCGACTTGCTAAAGAGCCAAGTCCTGCTAGACGAGAATCAGCCCCAGGTCACCGAGAGACAGAGAGAGACAGAGAGCTGTCATGCTAGGAGGTCTTTACCTTTCGTGTTTCTTCCGAAAGATCGGTAGAGAGACAATACCTTGGACCGCATAAGAAACTAAAAGAAGCCGGGGAAGACACAACAGGTCCACAAACAGATTGTTTGCAGAATGGTGTAAGGTAAGAAACAAGCAGCTCGTCAGGATGCGATGCTTTGATGCTGTTTCGGCAGCTTCAACGCGTACATGATCTAGCGACAATCCTTCGTCGCCGATAGGTACTCTTCTCCGCGCTCCGGGCGCTTTCTTTGTAGCCGTGTGGGAGGCAGCTCGTACAAGCGGAGGGACCAGCAGAGTGCTTGAAGTTGGGCGACATATAAGTCTTCGCGAGAAGGTCAACATGCTTGCGCAACAAATACTGTCCGGCGTGTGAAGGAGATTAGTTATAGACTGAAAAGAGTCTCGAGCTTCCGATCAAGAGAGGTCTCCTCGGCTTGGTCGACGATTTGCCACTCGCCAGTAGATACATAATCCATGTCTTCCCCTTCCGGCGCTGGTCAATTGATAAAAAGTCACTGAAGAAGGAGTTCCTGGGCAGCTAGATCACTTTCAAAATAATAACCAGACAACTGCACTCTGGGGCGCGTATAAATCGACAGAAGGGTATCATCAAAAACGCGCTGCATCTCACAACACGAGAGCGAACGCCAACTAAGCATTCGGGTATTACTGATGCCACTACTAGTAGGTCTTACTTCAAGTTTAAGTCTATTGGATGGCGCATCAAGCAGTTTCGTTGACCGTGACTTCGACGGTCTCCTTAACCATACTATCGGAGGGGTGAGTGAAAAGTCAGTAGAAGTTCGCTTTACGAGCGCGCCATGCACCTACCGATGAATCTCATTCCTGTCTTTGTCGGTAACAAGCTCACGAAGGACCGAAGCGTCCGCCCGAACTCCTGCTGTTGTGGCCGCATTGTCTTCACTTGTGGAGCGGGCGATGAGGGCATCCCACCATTTGAAGAGGAAGGATTCGGCGATAAGCTTGAACCAAGGTGTAAAGCTGTTGCCTAGAGAAGCGAGGAAAGTCTCAGTAAACCGGTGTTCATGGCAGACCGAACATCCAAGGCGGGGCATACCTTCAGTCTTGAACATTGTTTCTAACTCCTCCTTGGATACCCAGCACGTTTCCGAGACTTCGTTCATGTTGGCCTCTAGTGTTACATCTGCCGTCGTGAAGAGGATGTAGTCGACTAGTATAGGGGCAGAGAATCAGCGAGCTGCACGATACCGGCACGAGTTGTTCTAGCCTTCCCATAAGGTACACGACACTTACTCTCGTGCTCGCCCCAAAGACCATTACTAGGCGCCAGATAGTGAATTCTTGTGATGTAGACAAAGCCGTCGAGAGGGACCTGAGCATTTGGGATTCCCAGCTCGTGTTGTAGTTTTCGCTGAGCGGCGCGACGAACTCCGAGCGTGCCTTCGGGTATCATTTCCTGCTTTACTGCCAAAGGATGCGAGCAACACGTGTTGGTCCACATATCCGGGAAGGTGATCTTTTCTGAGGCGCGCTTCTGCATCAACAGCCGGCCGTCGGATGGCCTGAACAGGAATACGCTGAAAGCGCGGTGCAGAAGTGAGCGAGGCGGTAGGATGTTGCTCATGAGATGGCCTATGCCAAACCCCAGGTGCAAGAGCATGAGCTAGTGACATGAACAACGCAGGTCAATAGCCCTCGCTTACACGTCTTCTTGCTGTCCTTGCCAATTGGATTGTCGTCGTTGTCCACAACGATAAGTTCCTCCTTCATCATTTCCAGCTGCAGAGGGTCGTACTCGAGCTCGCTGAGGTCAACTTCATCGTGTACTCCATTCGTTCCGTTTGTCGCGCTGTGGCCGTTCATCCTGCCCTTGATAGTTATCGTCGTGTCGTGCAGGAATCAAAAAGCAAGTTTGTGCCTCGTTCGATTGCCTTTTGGCGTTGACAGCTGAGGCGACACACCGGACTCTTCGGGTGAAGATGAGAATGTCGCAAGTCTGACTCGCAGAGGGTATACTCGTGGCAGGGAGCCAGATCTGGGCGAAAATAGCCACTCCACTGCTCAGAAGCATGTATACCGGGGCGCAGTGTCTCTATATGGTGGCAAAAGCTTTCAAGCCACGAGCAGGGGTTGTACCGCTACGCAAGTGCCGAAGGCCATTCGGAGATGGCAGAACTCGTAGACGATGCAGAAGATGGAGACGCGTCGATTCGAAGTCGACCGTCACCTTTCGATTCTACCGCTATTTCTCCAATCATGAATATGTACAATAGCGCAACAACAACATCGTCGTAACATCCAACCCTCACTTAACAATCACCGGAACCCTTTCCTCATCTCGACGACTGCTTCAGCTAAAACTCAAGACGGCGTAGCCGACCCGACCCTGCCCTGGTAGCCTCTTCAATCTACTCCATCCCATCACGGAAATCTTCAGTATCACTGTCCATTCAGCAAGCCATTGCTGAGAGGCTGTTTTGGTGCCAAGCGATTCACGTCGACCCATAGCTTCGTTTGGTATTCCTGATTTGCGGTTAAGAGAGAGAACTGATAAGCACATTATTTCACACTATGCTTCATTGGCTGAGCTCACATCGACACCGCGCTCTCGAGCCGATGTAGCTAACATGCCAGAATGCTGGTCGAGCTGTAGGCCGAGTAGATGGTAGCATGTTAGTCAGGGACCATGCAAAGCAGCAGAGCAATAAGACAAGGCCTGACAGCTAAGCACAATATCGGGTCAGCTGCGACCGCGGAGGCCAAAAAGACACAGAGATAGCATCAGCATACAGAAGGCAGGTCACAGTCAATCAAAGTACCAGCAAGAAACTCACATTTATGACCAGGCAATGTCATTGCAATGTTTCTAGACTGCAAATCGTAGAATGTGATTCTACCATCCTCACTTCCTGTTATGATATACGCTTGGCCAGTCTTGCCTTTTGGTGGGAGGTGGAAGATAGCTGGTATATGGTATCTGCAATGGCATGTAAATCAGCCCAGTGCCTTTTTGGCGGGTTTATAGCCGTCACGAATTTGCGCTCGTTCTAGCTCTGTGATGTATGTCGGCGACTTACTTGACGTTCTCGTGACCTTTGTAGGTCTTCACGCAGACAGCTGCGTGATAGTCCCACAAGCGTAGTGTAGAATCAAGGGATGAGACGAGGATATAACGAGAATTTGGAGTGAAAGCAGCATGGCTTGCTGGGGGATTTGATTCGTCCACTAGAGATTTGAGACACTGTCCTGATGCCGTATCCCAGAGTCGCCTGCCGTCGCGAGAGACAAGCAGTGAAGGGGGAGACTCGTGTCAGATCTAATGTCAAGCGAATGCCGGTCGACGATTGGACGCCCACTCACAACAAACCATCATGACCCGCACTGCACAATATACTTCCATCACCACTAAACCCAACTCCAGCAACAGGATCACTATGTGCAGGTAAGATTTTCAAGCATCTACCTCTTTTAACGTCCCATATCCGGACTGTCTCATCGTATGACCCACTAGCGAGCAGATTCCCCTGAGGCGTGAACGCAACGCAGAAGACGAATGAAGTGTGCCCTTTAAGCTCTATGGGATGCTCGGCTGCTCCACTTAATGCTGAGGATGGAAGGACAGTATCGTTTTCTTGTGTTCCATTCGTATTATGATGCTGTTGTGCGACTCCGTTCGTGCCAGTAGGCGGCATACCATGAATCGCCTCTCCCACACCACCATTCGCGTTCGTGGTGCTGCCACCTGCCTTATGGCTATCCTGATCTTTCTCCGCCATCGATTCATCCAAAATATCTTTATCACGAGGGAATGGATCTACCTTCCATATCCTAACTATTTTGTCATCCGAAGCAGTAGCGAAATATCGAGAGCAGGGGGAGAAACAGAGATCGTTGATGCCTGCGCATCCTACAGGTGCAATTGATGAGCTTGTGCGTGGAGGTCTGATCTTTACTGGTGGTGGAGTGGGAATCGTATAGGAACGAATGAAGACGGGGCCTTGTGCTTGGGCGGAAGCTCTGGAGGAGGAAGGGGAAGCAGTAGAATGCTGTGGTAGAGAATAGAGAAGTATACGACCGTCGCCGCCTGTACCCCATATCGAACAGAGGAGAGCACGTGCACGGAAGGAGTATAGGCACAAGTTGTCAGCATCTAAATCCCAGCAGTCCTGTGTAGAGATGATGTTTTCATTGCCCCAGCATAACGCACCTGCTGTAATGAGATATTTACCATCAGGGGAGAACTTGATACAGCTAACGTTCTTCCTGTGTCCAGTAAGGATGTAACGCAGTCTATAATCCGGCTTTAGAGCTTCTTCGGATTGCGAATAGCCATTTGATTTTGATGATGTGGTATGTAAACTGGAAAGCGGTCTGAAGGGACGCTCGAAACGCGCTGCTTGAGCTTGTATATCTTCTTGAGTCTCTTCTGCTGCTCCTGCGCTAGCTCCCGCCTCTGTCTCTAATTGCGATTGTGCTGAACCAGTCTGCACTTCATCCGGTGTAAGGGCAGCTGCTGAAGTGCTTTGCGCTTCCAAGTGTGCCGGATAATCCTCTCCTTCCGCGTGTATCTGCATTGCAGCATCTCCACTCTGTCCATCTTTCACTTGCTGTCCATTTGTCTCGGTTGAAAGTCCAGCATCTTCTGCTACGTGTTCTTCTTCTCCCTCAGCTGGAGCAAGAGCAAAGTCCTGCATGTCTTGCGGGTCTATCCTGTTCCCATCTGCGTCTACATAGTAAAGAACTTCGCCTTCTCCTTCATGAGATTCAGGAGCATGCTCTTCAGCTCCTTCTTGCAGTCCTTGCATTTCAGTATCTTGACTCGCTTGCTGAGCTTCGCCTCCTTCTCCTCCTGCTCCCTCTAGCCGCTCCTCTGCTTCCATTGTTCAGACTGAATGTACTCAATATGTGCTACCGGTATAGCATTTTGTGTGTTATGATTTGGTGGTGTGTTGTCTGTAATGCAAAAGGTGGCAATGGGAGATCGAGGTAGATGGAAGACCTGCAGGACAGAATACTTGATGATATGTCAGTGCTGTGCCGACACGACAGCATCCTCCCAATCTCAACCACCTTGATGCTCTTGGCTACTGCACTGTCGTTTCCCACTCGACACTGCGCTCGTCGTGCCCACTTCTTCGCCTCGTCTTTCTCTTCTTCCATCTCTCTACCGTCATCATCATCATCATCATCATCGATATCGATATCACCTTCACAGCGGTCAATCATCACTGCAATGGCGCGCAAGAAGGCAGCAGAGAGCAGCAACACCAACAGCAAAGCACTCAGCACAAGCATAGCGAGCAGATACCCGTCCTCTCCAGCAAATGGCCCTTCCTCGTTCCCTCGCAGGATGCCACTGCCAGAGGTCCAGCAGCAGACGAGATCTTCTTCCACTTCCTCTCCTCCTGACAACAGCAACTCGCCAAAAGAAGAAGCAGACAACATGGCAAGGAAGCTCACTCGCTTCTACACTGCCAACTTCGAGAGGAGGCCCGTCATTACTCTCTGGTGAGTTGACCTCATCCCACTTTCACACGCGTCTGTCTTTCTTCACCTCGTGTTCCGCAATTTCAATTTCAAACGAGGCGCGTGGACACGAGTCTAGACCTGGAGCTAGCTGGTCTTCTCTGATAAACCCGTTATCAGATAAGACACGTACTGATACTTCCCACCCATCAATGCCACGCCATCATCTACAGCGTCACCAACAGCATCCTAAGCACAATTGGCGATGCTGCTGCTCAGCTCATTCCCATCATCGTGAGTAGGAGGATCCGCGTCGCACTGTCTTCTACTACCAATTGAGATCATCAAGTATCTGACAAGCCTTAACGAACTCTTCCACCTCTCAATCCGTCCGAACGTGTGTCATGCACCCATCGCGCATCATGTCTCATCCACTCTCACTCCCCGCGTTCGACTGCAGGGCGCCGCTGCTGGAGCGCCAGTCCCAGCGTGGGACATTGACAGGACACTTCGCTTTGCGATGTTCGGATTCTCCATTGGTCCTATGATAGGTGGGTGCCTCAGTCGCACTCAACAGACTACTGCATTACCTCTGATGCAATCTCACTCTACTGTTCGCCTATACCCTACTCCTGCACACGTGCCCTTTTGCCCTTTCCTCCACTTTTCCAATGCTCAGAAAAATGGAACAGATTTCTCGAGTATCGATTTCCACTACGACCAGTAGACCAAGCTTTCCGTGACCAAGGCGCAATGGGAAAAGATGGCTTCGATCCGTCAATGGATGATCCCAATTCTCCCGCTTTTATAGAAAAACTAAAAGGTTACGCTGCAAAAGAAGGTTTTAAAGTAAATGTGGACAGAGGAGACGCCCAACAGGGTCAACAATTCGCCTCGTCTGAGAAGTTGGGTCTGCGTACAAGCCATGATACTGCTGCCCATCGGAGAGGAAGCAGCAGAAGCACCGGAAGTAAAACAGAGGAACGTGCAGTTGATCCTCAACATGTAGCGATGCCAAACACTGGTCAACCAGGTCAGATCTCAGTCGTTGCTCTTGCGCAGAGGGTCTTTGCGGATCAGCTGTTCATGGCTCCGCTCGGTCTTGCGCTCTTCATCTCTACAATGGCTATCCTGGAAGGACTCGAGTGGGACGAGATCGTAGAGAGGTATAAGGCAATGTTCATCCCTATCCTTCTCATCAATTGGCAAATGTGAGTCCAGCCGAAGGAGCTTTGATCACACCTCGCATGCATCTGGAAACTGATACTCAGCCCTAATTCCAACTTGGTTTCGCAACAGATGGCCATTCGTACAGATCATCAACTTCAGATACCTCCCGTTGAGGTATAGAGTTCCCTTTTCTGCAAGCTTGGGCGTCCTATGGTAAGCTTTCTCCAGAAGTAATATTCGTGCTCCACATACTCACGCTATCTATTCTCACGCTCGCCAGGACTGTCTTCTTGAGCTTCAGAAATGCGAAAGCTACAGCTAAACAGGCTGCATAAAGTCATGCAGGACTCAATAAGCCTGCCAATCGACTCGATGGCCCGCACCCTACTGTCCACTCTCAATAATGCTGAGCAGTCAACTGGGCAGCATTGTCATATGTATCATATCGAAATCGCAGGAATTTCCGCTGTGCTCCTTTACACACCTAATAAGTGTGCTCGAGCCCTGTTTTTGTAGCAATAACAAGCACTCCCGAGTAGCAAAGTTTACATTACTCTACTCTGCAAGGGGTTCTACCCAAGCTGGCTTCATTTGAACACAAGGAACTTCCGAAATCAAGCCATCTTCTGCTTCTTCTTCTTATGTTTGCCCTCCTGATCTTTAGGTGCAACTGCCGTAGACTGGCTTTTCCGCTTGATAGACTCAACAAGAGAGGAGAGACCTTCTTTCCCGCTTGGCGCTGTATTTGCTGAGCTCTGTGTCCCGTTGTTGACAAGATCTCCTTCAACCGGTGCATCGTTGTTGCGACGCTTGCGAGATTCCGCCAGTAGGCGATCCATATTCTTCGTCTTGACAAATCTACGAGGCAGAAACAGAACGTCAGATACTGACGATTTCGAAGCAAACAAGGGGTTTCTATGTCGAAAAGAGAGACGCACTTATTACTTGAAGGATCTAAAGCGAATTCATGATCCTCGTGCAATTTGCTGAATCGACCATCTTTGAGATCAATTTCAAATTTATCCTTTTCACGCTCAAGCAGTTTCTTCGCATCGTCGTGCTTTCGTCTATCTTTGCCCTTTTTCAACATCTTCTTAGGCTTAGATGAGACCTTCTCTGCTCGAAGGATAGCTTGCATGTCAAAGTGCTTGCCATCGTCGTCACCGGAGCCTTCGCCATCTGATCTACCCATCAATAGAGACAGACTGGCTGCTTCTTTCTCCTTTGCTTCCCGTTCTAGCTGGCGCTGCGCTTTTTTGCTGATCTTATCAGAAGATAATGCTTCTTGACCGTTTTCGCTTTCTCCATCCACACCACCATCAAAGAATGCGTCAACGCCGCCGTCTTCAGCATCCAAGCCATCCGCTTCGCCAAATGCGTTTGCATCGAATGCTTCATCCGGATCGCTGTCGTCTTCTTGATCCAGGACAACACGCCCCTTGCCTGCTCCTTTCTTCTTCTCCGCCAGTCGCTTCGCTTTCTTTCGCTCTCGGCGTTCCCGCTCTTTCCGCTGATAAGCTTCGAGCGACGTCTCCTCCTTCTCAGCCTCGTCCTCTTCGTCAAGCTCCTCGTCGCCTTCTCCGTCCAGAGCAGGACCAAAAGTGACTTCCATGTCAACATCCTTCTGATCATCGTCATCACTATCATCTCCTTCGTGCTCCTCCAGGGGAGTCTCGCCCAGGCCGAATGCTGCTCGCAATCGACTCCTCTTTGCGCCATCATCTTCGCTGTCTGAAGCGAGCAGCGCAGAATAGTCAATAACCTCCTCTTGCTTGCCTTTGCCCTTTTGCTTCTTGTCCTTGCCCGGATGTGCTCCACGAACAAGTTTCAAACGCTCAGGATCGTCCTGATCCCAAGTGAGCTTGACCTTGGAGTTGCGTAATGCATCCGTGACGAATTCTCCCGGTTTATACGCCTGCAAATCGATATTCTTTGACGTGACTTCGTCTGTCGGTTTGTCGTCGAAGGTGACATCGTCCGGTACGAATCTGTTCCAAAAATGGTCAGCAATTTCGTACGAATGACATGGAAGAACAATATAATAGTCTTACCGCAAGTCGAATATATTTGCTGTGGCTTCAAACTCTGATCCATCAATTTCATCGTATGCGTGTTGTGAGGCAGCGACGGAGTCAAATGTGACTACAGCGTAGTAGTACCGGAGTCGTTCGAGCTGATACCGTCTCAGTGCAACTTCGTCGTACTCCTCCTGATCCTCATCATCGCTTGCTGTAAGCTCATCCTCTTCATCTTCATCATGCCGATTCTTCTTTGTCTTGGCTTTCTTGAGCAAGACAGCATTCGAAGATGATTTCTTGTTCTTGCTGAAGATTTCCATGGGCGGACCTTCCTTCTCCTCACGCTCCATCCGCTTCTTGCCGAAGTCGCTGGGATAGATCATCACGCTTGAAACACTGCCCTTGGCAATCTTCGACTTCGATTTGCGACTCCCAAATGCTGAGCCGTCTACTAGTGTCGATGCGGAAGAGGATAAGACAGAGTCGAAGACTTTGTATAGGTCGATAGCACGGACGTTATCCCAGTCCGAGTTGACAACAGCTATCCTTTTGGTGGTGTTCTCCATCATAGGGACATTGTCCTCGACAGCAGCTTCGTGCAATGTCGAAGTAGATGCGACTGGTACATCTTCGTCGAGGTCAATACTGCCCTCAGAACCAGCCCTATTCCGGCGCGCCGCGGCCTTTTGTGCTTCTTTACTACCCAATAGCACTTCTCCTCCTTCTTCTTCGCTCTCTTCGTCACTGGCTGTCTTGGAGGCTTCTTCATCCTCCTCATCCTCCTCTTCGCTGCTACTTTCAAGCAGACCTTCACCACGAGCCAGGTCCAACCCCGCCGTTGGCCCTTTGTTCTTCTCGTCAAGTCTATAGAACGACTTTAAAGCCTGCTTGTTCTTCCCTTTCGCTACCTTTTTGCCGTACTTGTCGACCTTTGCAGTCTCCTCACCCTCATTGCCATCCTCCAGCAGAGATTTGAACCGATCATCAAGGACAATCTTCTGGGACGC
>Ga0115846_100567_pt1 | contig 18923 bp, 15 predicted proteins | sample InSIn5gowninarea_2_FD_83860 | JGI IMG/M metagenome (GOLD analysis project Ga0115846, IMG submission 83860)
AGATGGCGGCGCAGTCCATACAATGGCTTCATCGTTACTATTCTGGTCTACAGATGAGCAGTCTTGCGCAGCTGTCGGTCTGAGTAGGCCTGAGCCAAATGTGCGGGCGCCATATGGGTCTTTCTCCCTGCTCTGGCCCACTTTCGTCAAATTGGGCTTGTCACATTTGGTGGAGAGTCTATCTTGTTCACTACAGCAGACACCTGTCATGACCGAAGTGGGTCTATCAGTCTTTGAACACTCTCTAGTATTCGCCGAAGCAGAAACCATGATAGCTCATACTCTTGACAAGAGCTTCAGTAAGGCTGTGAAAGCGGCGAATGCTACGTCCTCGTCAACAGCAGCAGCAGCTACGATCACCGCAGAGGGCACTATACCTGCGTCGGGCACCATCCTTGCCATTACGGACGCTGCACAAGCGATAGTAGGACCACATGTATTCGATAGGTTCAACGTTCCGATCGAGGTGTTACTGGTGGCATTGTTATCATGCGGCAACTCTCTCACTTCACACGTTTTGTCTGTACTTGGCAAGCAGCATAAGTGGAGATTGGTCAGTACGACATTTTGGGGTCTTTGCTACATGAGCGCGTTTACGTGTGGTTTTCTGACCGACAGCAATTTGATCCGCAGCGATGGTGAAGGTTCGCGCACTGTCAGCAGTCTGCTACACTTTCCAACCGTTGCTGTCGTTGGCTTCCTTCCACATATGGCCATAATCGTTGGCATGTTGATCTGTGCATTGATCTATGCTGTGGCATTACTCTTAACTGCAGTATCGCTTGGCACGAATCCAAATATTCGGCAACCGAGTCGACTGAGTGAACGTATCAGCATTGCTCACGACAACTTACAGGCTGCTATTCAGATCAAGAGCATCAACATTCGCTGGTATGAGGACTTTTACACAGCATTACTAAGAGTTGGGTTCGCAGCATTGACTGCGGCCTCTGAGGCTGTCTTCTTGAATGAAGGCCGTTCCGTTGAGATGAGGCAATTTACTTGGCTAGAAGAAGAGCGGCTTGATGAAATCGACGCTTCTGCTAATCCTTTGCAATTACCAGAAGAGGCACATTTTCAGATTGTTGAAGAATACGGGATACCTGGAACCACGCAAGATGGTCAGCCCATGCAGGTTGGAGAGTGGCAGTCTGGTTACGAGAAAGAGAAGAAGCTCGAAAACAAGGACAAAACATTGCAAACCAAAGATGCATTCATATATCCTAATCCGCGGGTCGACAGTGTGGGTGCGCTACAGAGAACGACCCGGTTCTACTTGGTATTCATTTTCATGCGAGGGATTCTATTTACGCTTGGTGGTTGGTTCGCATATGGCATCGGCGCATTGCTAGACAGGATTGGAATTACTGCACGGCCGGCATGGTTACGAAAAGTAATTGGAAGCTCACTCAAGCAGTCAGCTAATGATCGGAACCGACTTCGAACATACGAGGAAAATAAAAGATTTGATGAATGGGCGGAGGCTCATCCACCGCGAGAAGAGGGAAGAAACTTCGATGTCGATATCGCGCATGATCTGCGGCAGAAGCTGGTCGGAGATGACATTGACAAGCAACTTGACGATCAGATGTACCGTCACTTCAAGAATGGCGGATGGTATGGTAATCGGGACGACAGTGGAGATTACATACTTCCTAGTGTTGAGCAAGATGAGGATGCTACGAGTGTCATCACGACGACTACAAATACGAGTGAAGTCGACGAGCAGGCTTGGGAATCCGAATCAGAAGGACAGACCACGCCAACACAACTTCAAGCATCGTCCCGATGGTCGTTCGGTGATGTCCTTCGCTACAGGAGATCAGAGACTCCCACTCCTGAAGCACCGATCCTCGATAGTGCTACACTGGCTCGCCTTCTGAACCCGCCAGACAAAGCAAGTAGAGACGAAGCACGAGTACTATCATCACATCTCGTATCAAATTCAGTTGTGACTCGCGCTCGTTATCGTCAACAATTCGAGAACGATCGAATCTCGATGCTGCTTGCTGGTCGAACACAACCAATCACGGACATCACCCGCGCTTCGAATACAACGACACTGCGCCGTCCATTGACAGATGAGGAAGAAGCACAAACCCTTGAGCAACTTTTGGTGACACGCCGAAGACAGAAAGCATCAGCAAAGGGTCAGAATGGCTCTCCTCAGTCACCACCGCAGACCGGTCCACCATGCGTGGTATGTCAGGTGGAGCCTCGAACGATCATCGCTTGGCCATGCAGATGTCTGACGGTCTGTGAGGATTGCAGAGTCAATCTTGCAATGAATAATTTCGGGAAGTGTGTGACCTGCCGCAGAGACGTTGGAGGCTTCGTGCGGTTGTATGTACCTTGAGAGAGCTTAGACTGCTAAGTGGAAATTCATAAGCGTCGTTGCGGGCCTGTTATGGCAATTAGACTTCATGGTGTAATGAGTATCAGGAATGTATAGCACGCATGCATAGATAGATACATGTATGAACACGAATGACTGATACTCATTCATTACCATGGTCACGACCAGCGATCTTGTTGTCTTGATATCGTGTAAACATATGATCGTTGCACCTCCTGGTTTTCAATAACTATATATGGTCAATACAAAACACTCGCTCGGTGGCGTCTGCTCGAGCAACAGCAAGCCTGTGTCGGTCGTTTGTTCTCTTGCTGGAAAACGATGAAGGCGGCAGCTGTTCCCCGACCGACTGGCGCAGTCACAACCTTTCATGACCCGCACTGATTGTTCTGGTTGTTCGAGATTGCAACAGCGCACTTTGGAAGAAGTATCCAATGGCTACGTACAGCAGGTACATACTCTACCTGTGTTGATCGGGAGGAGTGAAGTTGGGCACTATATATAGGCTAAGCTGAATGTACCTACAGCTCCGAGCTACAGTGACACATGCGTATATGCGACTACCTGTTCTCCTCGACGTAGAGGTACGGTACTTACTTATCATCACCATATAGTACACACAGCATCCGGCTGTGATCTTAGCGTAATACGATGGTTCAAAAATCTACCGCGATTCGAAACACCTAGGTGCTTAGTCTCGTTTGACCAGTCCGCGTACATATGGTACGAGTCAGTGTAAGTAGATGATCATGTGCTTTCACCAACTCGGGGAGACGAGGTCATCACGCATCGAACAGGGTGACTTGCCTGTCGTATGAGCTGAGAGTGTAGTAGTGGCTGGTCGAGGCAATAGTGTTGTGTTTGTACGAATCGAGTTGCTGCGACGGTGCTGATGTTGGTTTCTGGGTTTGGGGTATTGAGAGGGGAGGCTGCTTGTTGGGAGTGGTGAGCTGTCTTGGACTGTGGGGATTTAGGGCATTGTGGAGGAATGAATTTTGGTTCGAGCGTGTGGGTTATCGGTAGGGGAGCTGTTGGTAGTGAGCTGTCGGTTACTGGTGGTGAGGAAGTGGTATGTAGATTCCACGTTGAAGTGGGGTGTCGGAAGTGGGAGCTTTTTTCAGTGGTGATATCTGGTAGCTCAAAGAGCTGGACCTAAATGCTGAGAAGGCAAGGGTCAAGACAAGTATTGGTGTTATGATATTTGTGGTGTTCATGAAAAGAACCTCATATTTGAGGGAAGGAAAGTGGGTTGATTAGGGCGTCGAGGTGCGACTGCCGTTTCAAGGCCTGGCAGTAGCATGCGTATTGCCTGCTTGTGATAGATGTTGACACACAGAGGTACGATATGAGCTGAGCTTAGAGATAGTAGGTAAGGGTACCTAGGTAAGCTGTGCACTGTACCATTGTACCACTTTCTTAAATGGAGTAAACTGGAAGAGAGAAAGAGAGATAAGGCGAGGATGAAACATGAGGTGCTTGGAATATGGGCTTGGCGGGAGAGCCCGTGTTAATCCAGGAAGAATTTGCGGAATTGTGAATTATGCGGTTATGGGCTGTCAACGGTTGAGTTTGAGGTGTGGAGTGAGTGGTTGGAAGAGGAGTGAATGAACGTGGAGAGATTGGTGTCTTTGACTTGAGTAGGAGAAAGAGAGTGAGGTGGTAGTAACGATGGGAATGGCACTTTGGGAAGCAATATCTTCAAGTTTATGCGGATATGATAAGTCCGGCGGGAAGTATGTGGTATAGTATTTACCAGGGTGGTGTGCTTTTGAGATGTACGGAGAGCGGGAATCATTGGCGATGAGTAAGAACAGCATTGAGAGGTGAGCTTGCACGATGCTCAGGGCTACCAAAGGCAAGCTGAAGTATCTGTTGTAAGTTCAATATAGTGCTGAGGAGCTGGGATTGTGCTTGTTGTTTATGGATTTCGGAGAAACCGAGTAAGGAGGTACCTGGGCGGATATCCTAGCGTGCCAAGACAATGCATGGATTTAAGCTTGGTGTCAGCACTGAACTCCAAGCATGGAATCACATATTTTATTTACTGCTTCGTTGATGGTTCTTGAATGCTTACGAACGCTACTCATCAGTCCTGCAGCACACGTCGCTCACCATGTTAGATCTTTGTGAAGATTGGGCATGGCGCTCTAGACTGAGATGACTTGTTTATGAGCATTGGTCTTGGCTTAGCCAAGGTACGGGAACCGTCCGACTATCGAAATTCTCTATCCCTACCACTTACGCCTGGTAGACCATGTCAGTGCCTTTTGGATGTTCCGCATCTCCAACATCAGGGCCGGCATGCCGAGCCCATTGGCTGACGTTTGTTGTCCCACCATCAAAGGTGCAGCGCCGGTAACAGAAATTCAGCTGGATTTAGCTTTCTATACAACTTATGTCAGCGAAGTATGCCATCCCAACCATCAGTGCGTTGTTTCGGTCCTAGCAGAAAGACATTGATACGCTCTGAAAGATTTCGAAGATTCATACGGTGCGGTTGGCGGCATTCATCCGCCTCGAAGAACATACGATTTCATATTGCGCACAAGGCCCCTGTGTACTCGTAGAGGAAGACAGACGGAAGGTGTAGATGCTCTTCCCAGCAGTCTAGCGCCATAAAGAAACAAGATAAACTTCCCATGTTCACTTGATCGACTGGTGAAAGTTAAATTGACAGAAAATACCAAGGCGGACATGCAGACTTGCATAGTCTTCCGACAGACAAGATAAAAAAGGTACCATGATTCTGTGAGTTGCAATACTTTCTTCATTCTCAATCATTCGTTTCAATATGCATTTCTACCACTACACCTCAGCGATTACGTTCGTTGCCTTTGCTGCTTCTGCACTTGGCCAAGATTGTCCCACAGGTTACGGTCGAAGCATTCAATGGGTCGACTGTCCAGTCCCGGCATCGAACACTAGCGTGGGAAATCCTACCCTTCAGTGTGGTACCTTGGATGTGCCACTTGATTACCAAAATCTCTCGGCTGGTACTTTGACACTGCCGCTCGTGAAACAGCCTGCAGTTGTCAGCTCGAATGTTACCATCCTCAACCAATCGATTATATTCAACCCGGGTGGCCCTGGTGCGAGTGCCATATACGACATTGCTGATGGAGGCGGCGCAGCCTTGCAGTCGTAAGTTTTCCCTTCATCAATCGTGAAAGCCTCGATGTCTCATGATAAAAACAGACTTTTCGGGCAGGGTTACGATATCATTGGTTTTGACCCGCGGTAAGCACACCATCACGATAGTCGTCGAATCTGCTCACCTTGAATAGTGGTGTTGGCCTCACACACCTGTTAACTGACAGCGATTACGACTGTCCTAACACGAACGACTCATACACTGGTCCTTACAATACGAACGAGGAGCTTCAGCTAGCAGTCGACGGTTTCACCAGTCAAGGCAGTCTTTGTGCAAGTTCAGAGTACCAGTTGTATGGCGAATTGATTGGTACTGCTTATGTGGCACGTGATATTGTTGCCATTACACAAGCTCTTGGACAGGATGGCTTCATTCGATATTATGGTATATGGTTCCTGTTCTGTTGTAGCAACAAGTTAACTCATTACAGGCGCTTCTTACGGTACCCTTGTTGGTGCAACGCTAACTGCAATGTTTCCCGAAAGAGTCGATCGTGTGGTTTTAGATGGCAATATCAATCCAACTGGTATCTGAACACTTTCTGCCAATCTCCAGCATTACTAATTGTGTCATAGATTACTACTTCGGTCTCGGCGACGAAGCGATTGCCAGTGTAGATGCCGCAGTTGCAAACTTCTTCCAGGAGTGCGTAGCTATTGGTAACTCAGGCCCCGATGCATGTGCTTTAGCAACTCCTGGTGAGAGTGCACAAGATCTGCAGGATCAGTGGGATCAATACTTGGAGGACATGCTCGCCACCGACCCAACTTATTGGTACGCAGCCAAGAATTACTTGGTTGGTAGACTAGGTGTACCTTATATGTGGACAGAAGTGTCACAACAGATTGCCGAACTGTACAATCAAACTGAAATCTCAAAGCGACAAGCTGCCGTGCCATTCGATCCACTAAGCGGCCCAGAGCAGACGGAAGGACTTATTGTTCAAGCCGTATCTTGTGGCGACTACCAGGGAACAATCAACGCCACGGTTGCCAACTTCGAAGATTGGCTCGAGATATACCAATCACGAAGTGTTTACGGCGGAGATGGTGGATGGCTCGGTCTGATCTATCAATGCTCCACCTGGCAAGTCAAAGCAAAAGAGAGGTTCGAAGGACCATACACGGGTGTCATCACCAGAAAACCAATCCTATTCGTCAATGGCATATTCGATCCAGTTACTCCTCTAGTTTCAGCACAGAATTCGAGCTCAGGTTTCGTGGGCAGCGGCGTGTTGGTGTCTAGAGGCGCTGGTGTATGCTTAACCTCATCTTTTTTATTAATTCCGTGACTGACATCTCCCAGCACTGCTCCAATGCTCAGAAATCCAGCACTCTCAGGGCTGCTATGCGCCAATACTTTGCCACTGGCCAGATTCCTGACACAACTAAGGTGTACAAACCGGACGACTTAGCCTTCAAAGCACGCAAGCCCGACTATGGTGATGTGGAGACAGACTTCTATAATGACCCAACGATTGATGGCATTACGTTTCGAAGAAAGAGAGATCTAAGCTTCTTTCCAGCTGAATTGCTTACCGGCAGAGATATCACTGGCGTTTCTCGTATCTCTTCAAGAGCTCCAACACAGGACATCCCGCCTGGTTGTGCAGCAGTCGTCGCTCCAATGCCATATACCGGTGGCGCACAAGGCAAGAACACCAGCCTCTGGGGTCTTGTGTTGGCTGTCGTAGCGAGTCTTATCACGTTGTGAGACATTATAGCTTTCAATAGTGCTGGAAAAATATAGGGAAGGTAGTAATCATCATTGCCATGATTTCCAGACAATGGGTCTCCGTGCCACTCAACCACATTCAAACTCCCGTTTACCGTTTCGTTGAATGCTGAATTATCGTGCTGAGTCGGTTTAAATAGCGGCCCATTCATCTCTCTGGTACCTTTAATCATACGTACCCTCTCCATCCATTGTGGCATCCACTGTGGTCTCGGCGAGCTACATAACAGACCCTTATCCCACATTATTGGACTCGTTATAGAAGCACAGATCTTCACTACCACATACTTTCGATCCCCACTCCCGTCCGATATTACACAGTCAACTTCTGTCTCCCCCTCACTCCTCTGTACCGCGACGCAGTGTTCTAAATATGCATCCACGGCTATTCCACCAATCATTCGTGAGTTGTCGTACAGCACCTACCTTCGACACCATCCAGCTCATCCGTACAGGAAACCGAGTACGTCGAGAAGGGAAAGAAAAGAAAACTAATCATTCGGCAGCGGCATTTACTGCGATACATGTACAGTACCTGCTGCGCGACGCGGTTTGGTAATACCCTGCTACCGATGAACCTCATCAAAACACGTCCCCGGCAGAACCGCAGCGACAGTCTGAACATCCAGTACCCTCACCACTTCCAATTCCACACCGTTCATCCACTTGATGCAGCATGGAGACAAACGACTTCGTAATTCTAAAGAGTCCGGCACAACATGGGCCGATGTATATACATATCTCACCGCATACATACTACACAACATCCCCAACGGCACAAAGCCACCAGGCTAAGCGTGAAGGCGTCCCCTACTGTACAATCTCGAGGTCCACATGGAAAGGTACGCGCATCAGGCAACCACATCCACTTGTCCTGCCGTTTTCTACGACTACTTCTAGGTACAAAGCAAGGCACCCCACAGTAGCTACTGCCAACCCAATGATATGAAAATACGAGCACGAACGCACGTGAACCCTTGATTACACTCGATCTAGCTAGCATCCAGCCATATCACACTTCAAGCCAGGCAATCGAACATCTCTGATACGTATTTATCAATCAACCACCCTAGATTCCAGCTCTGTTCTTCGCGAGCTCCGCCCGCTCTTCCACTAACGGAGCCTCCAACATTTCAACATCAATGTACAATTCGCAAAGCTTACATATCTACGAGAGGAAGAATGGAATTTGAACATTGAGCCCAAGAGTTTGCGCCGATATTCATCTCTTTTCAAACACTTACGTATAGCCGACGCTCAAATCAGTTCACAAGTATTGTCCGAAGAGGGAAACACAGAATCCGCATCACGTACGTATACCAAGATCTCACGAACGCTAAGAGACAGCATAAGACTGCCACCGGGCCTAGAGAGGTCGATGTTGTATATTTACCTTAGTCGGCTTTCTCAGTAAGTGCGACGTAGCCTGCTCGAGGACTTCGAGATTTCTGCTCCTTCTTGCCGCCCACAACTAGTAGCCGAAATTTGAAGAGGTTCTCGTCTTGAACGATCTATGCTACATTACTCAGGTGAGGGCTACTCGTAGAATGTTTGTGAGGGTGGCGTGATAAACGGAAGTACAGTACCACTACTCAACGCTTGGTTGCTTCAATGTATCACTAGCCGGCCCTTCTAAGATCGAATCTCTCTTGTGCACGGCCAGAATCTATCTACGTACCTCATCATGGTCAACAGCGTTGTATATACGATTCAAGGTTCATCGGTCAACACGGATATGGATGCGAATAGTAGCCACTGGGTTCTTGCCGAGAGATGTCTTATAGTACTGTAGTCCCAACCTTCTAAGCTGATGTAGTTGTAGTCCATTGATCAAGCCCAGACATTTCCTGCCCATCTGGGAGTTCGAACTTTTATATGCCGGGGAATATGTAATCGCAGCTTATCGAGTTTGGGCAATGATGGAGAGCGGGGAGTACGTATGGCTGGGCAGGAATTGGGGAAGAGCATCTGGCTGATTGTGGGCGTGCATGGAGATCCATAAATTGGATAGATACATCTGTTGTACTGCGAGTCTTGAATAACGGTCGAAGATATATCAATCTCGTGAATTAGTTCGCTCGTCTTGGGGAGGCATGATCTTCTCAAAGCAGGCTGGTGGGCATTTGAGCTTTTGGTGCATGCTGATGCTAGGTGATTGGCAATGAATTCGTCTCATTTTGATATGAATGACAGCGAGTATAAGACTTTTTGAGAAGCATGGAGGCGACTCGTTTTGGATGTTAGTTGGAAAGTCTTCTTGTTATCACTCGTTTTAGTGGTGTGCTAAAAGACCGTGGATGACGGTGATTATAGCACTATTTGTAGGCAATTCGACAACTTCGAATCTCATGGGGATGCTTTGTGTAGCGCCAGCTGAATCTCAAGTTCATGATCAGTATGTTGGTTGCTAGATAACGTGTGCGTCGTGTTTGATATGGATGCTCATACCAGCAACTGGGAACCACATCTGTAGCACACTTGACGATGCCAAAATCGACAACGTGAAGTAAGAGTCCTGAGCAAGTTTGTGCACGCTGTTGAAGACCAAGTTCACCAGCTACCGTACAAGCAATTGCTAGGCCTTCCAACCATTGGAATGCCCTTTGAGTACTTTCATTGGTCCAATCGAACCAGATTGGTCATCCATTTCACTTACCTGCTCGGGTATAACATTAGACACACTCGCGGTTGGGTCACGATGCATGACAGATACGAACAAGGTAGCATTCAGGAACCATGCTACGTAACGCTACTAGACTGGTGTGTAGCATTCGTTTGTGGTAGTGGCAGATGGTTAGTCCCAAGGTGTCCCTACAAGCAAAGCAGCTTATCGAATCATGTGATAGCAATATCTGCTGAATCTGACAACAGACAGCAGTATCTATGCCCCGAATGTACTCTGGTCACTGCACGTCTCGGCTTTCACGAACATGTGGGACACCGCGTGATCGATGACAGGTTGAAGATGGTCCGAACCTCTTGTTTAGGGTTAGGGAGATATGCATGGCAGGACAGTGGAGTGATTGCGATCGCAAGGTTGTATGCTTTGGAATGCTGGAGTGACAAATGTCCGGGAGAACGGAGTCGCTGATCCTTGCTGCTTTGGGCATGCGACGTGGGAGTGCCCGAGCTTTGAGATCGTGTTGGATTGGTGTACGGTAGTACTCAGCTATTGGTCGTGGAATGAAATCTGGTCGATAGTCGCGTGTCAGTGATGCGAGGGGTAAGAGGAGATGCGTATATGTTGCTTCGAGAACATTTCTTCGAGATTCTCCTAAACTGCATTCCAAAGTGCATGCATAGAAATATCTCCGGACCCAAATCAATCGGCAGTAGCCTTGCAGAAGGTGCTCATTATGGATCAACCCTGATCGTAAGTGTATGGCGTTGATTTAGTGAAATAGATAAGTGTAGATTGCTAGCGGGTAGTTCTGCAATCGTTATGAGCAGGTTAGTTGCGAAAGCTTCGATGCACATGATTCGAGCCATAGCTTTGACTCCAACTTGGATTTGTAAGATTTCCGATGGTCCTGAAGTATGTTGCTTGACGTGATCGGGGTAAAATCTTGTAGGGCTTTTTGTTCGTGGCTGAAGGTGGAGTAGATGTCCATGGAGGATAGTTTGGAGTTGTGTCAAAGCGTATAGAATGCTTGACTTGAACCATGCCTCCTCCTAGGACAGTGCCAGTTCCCGCGTAGATGTGTTCCATACGATAGCTTCTGCTTTGAGGTTGTAGTCAGAATCAATCTAGATGCCTGGCATGTTGGAGATCGATAACGTGCAATATCCAGGGAGTCTAATCTTCAATTCGCTGGGCAGAACTTTCCACTTCCAAACTCAAGACGACGACCAGAGCTGATGCGTGGAATCATGGTTCCGCCGCATACCGCATACGAGCTTCGAGGTTGTTATCCTGCTTTCACACTCTGGTACCCACTAGCCCGACTTTGTGGTCTACTGCTCAAATTGTCAGCTCAACCGGCTTAGTCAACATATCTAACACCGAGATGACCTGTAACAACAATGTACCACATGTAGAAGGAAAGGCGAGGCGAAGTAGACATTAGTGAGAGAACAGGATCGAGGTGAGAGAATGAATGCCTGCGAGTTCGCAACCGGAGTAGTAGATCAGTAGTTCGTCCTTAAGAGTTTGCTGACAGCCGCACTACCTGCTTACCCACCGTACTCGGCCTAGCGCCACACCTTTCCCTGCTTTGGTTCGTCGAAATTGAGGAAGTCTAATCCGAAGCACATGATCGCTGATCGTCAGGAAGGGGCCAAGTCGCGCAGCTAAGTGCCAAGGCAACCTTCCTCAACCCTCGAACCTTGCACCTTTCGCTTTGACATGACGAAGTGATTGGATGTACTATCCGCCCTAGTCACGTCAGCATTGGGCATGGAGACTAGGTTCGTCGCATTGGAACGCGTTCGAAAGGAACGAACTTCGCGGCTTCGGGCGACCATCTGGCGGATGCCTGATCGACAATTAGGCGGTCGCGGGATCCATCGTCGATCATTTGTTCATTCGATGCTTCTCCAGCATCCACATGGAGTTTGCTCAATGCCAAGTCACTCCGTTATCAACTGTGCAAGTTCGAACGTAAGCATGGTACAGAATCAGCTGTTGCCTGGTCTAGGTCAAAGTCCAATCAAAATTGAAGGAATGCAACGGTGGCATAGAACTTGAAATGACTTGAGAGGAATTGATTGTTTGATGGTTACATCGCTGTATTATCATTTTGGCAGTGTGAACTGCGTATCCATTCAAGTATGGATATCTCTTCTTCTAGTCAGATAGGCTCATTACACAAAGACCAGGTCTGTATGTAGGTCTCTGCTGCTGTGTCCTCGAACAACAAATCGGTTCCTCCGAGCCCGCTCGCTCCGTGCTCATCCTCTAATCCCTCCCTACTCGATGCCTGCATCTCGTTTCCAGTAATCTTCTTAGTCATCGTCGCCTGAGAATGTATCGGTTGTAGTACAATTGACTCCACGTTCGGTGGATAGCTGAGTAGTGTGTCCTGAACACCTGCGCTCACATAGGAAATCGTAAAATGGAAGAAGTCGCTCAAATCGCTCAAGTCGTCAAGGAATGCAAGTCGTGCAACAGTCTTGTTGTCTTCGCTTAAGCCGCCATACTGACCATACTTGGTCGACGTTGTTCTGGGTAGTAGTGGCTGTGGCTCTGTCGTCGACTTGTGTGATTTGAGAAGGACTCATACTCTAGGGTGGGCGTTCGGTCAAGGTCATCCTCGAGGATGGCTTCCTGGTACAGCAGCTCTTGTACTGCTTTGAAGCATCGTCGATAGGCAACGTGAAGTCCCTCTGTCTGCTCAGCACCTTCAATGGTACAGATTGACATGATGCTCGCTATCCTTGATCGCTCCGTCATCATCTTGGCTTGGATTGTCTTCTCTGATCGTCTGTAGTCGTGAGATTGGTTGGATGACATTCTTTGTAGTTGCTCTGGTGTGGTGCTGTATCGGCTGGAGAGGGAAACATGTGTGTAGATCAGTGTTGCTAGTTTCCAGATGTCACAAAAGATGCATCTTCGAGTGCAGACACCACATTGAATCTTCTGGTGTGGTGTGGGAGTGATGCCTCTCATGAAGCATTGCTTGGATTGACAGCGAGGCATGTTTGGTGTTGTTTGGAGTTGATAGTAGTTAATGGTGGTTGTAGGTTTGTTGGTATTTAATCCTCGAAGTGTTGATTATGGGTTGATACAAGTCTTGGCTGGTGTGTCTGAATGAGCTGACCTGAAGTGAAGGATGGGGGCTACGGTGGCATATATGTTTCTGAGAGCTTTGTCATGGAAGACATGGTGCTTCGTCCTGAGTCACTCACGAAACCTAATGCGGCAATACCAAGCGTGTCAAAAGCCTCCACTAGAGGCTGACGTTTCTGGAGAGCCGCCAAGATGGACAATCCATCAGAGTGGAAGTCACCAGGCTAAGTCACCCAGTGGAGTCACAATGGCAGAACCCATGCTCACCAGGCAGGAGAAAGTCAGGAGAGTTCTCGCAAGCACTATGCCACAGAGGGGCAGATTCTCAATGCCACTTCACAGATAGAGTGCAAAAGGACCTCCACATCCCTTGTCAAACTAGGATGATACTGAGGGTCCTGAGATTACTGCTTCCCGACATTCTGTCACGGACATTCGGTGGATAGTTCCAATGGTTGCACCTCTATTTTCTACGGTAACCTTTTCGAGACTACCACTATGCAGATAATGATTATTTATTGGTTTCAATGTGACCGCGCCCCTCTTTTATGGAGACGTATCCCTGTTAAAGCTCGATCACTAGCTGTGTTTCTCATTCCTGGTTCAGCGGTGAAGCTGAGTGCGCCTGTCCTCACCTCTGGAGGACTCCTCGCGTTGGAATGTTACCTCGTAATTTTTGGCACCATGATTAGTCGCGCTGCTGCTACCACCAAGACTTGTGCATGGGAAGTTCCGACATGCTGCTTCTCATAGTTCACACAATCAATTCACTGGCTATGCTTCCACTATTGCTTAATTCTGGGGGCGACCGGTGTCCTCCTGTGTTGTGGTATTGAGTACAGCTTACCGCAGGGGATGTCTCCATTTACTTGCTCAGACATCTGGTCAAACACTTGCTCAGACATTTCATGTTGTCAAAGACTACTGTAGTACTGCAAGCTTCTGAAACTCGCTTCCTCGTTTTCGCACGTGAAGTAACTTGCATCCTGCACCACATTCTCTATTGGGAGGCAGTGTTCACTGCACTGATCACCACTCGCGTGTCGCTTGTGGATCGACAATCGTGCGTCTTGTGGAAGGGTCGATTTCTTCCATGACGAATAGGGCTGTTAGCTCTGGTCGCTAAATGCGGTCTGATCAGCCGAATCATTTCCTTGGTTGGACGGCTAGGCCACGGAAATGCCTGACCTTAAGTCTCCATCATGAAGAGTAATCAGAAAAGCAGTACTTTACAGAAGATGCCTGACCATCGCGACACAATGTGGGATGGTTTACTGTATGTACTGTACCTGGAAATCTTGATCGACCGTTTCGCGCCCGTTATTAGACTCTAGCAGAATTCTAGCAGACTTCTAGCAAAGCTCTGTAGCGTTCGTGTGCTGCTCGAATTGGTGAAAACTATTGTTATGGCTCATGCTAGAAAATTAGGTGTTCTTGTCGCCTTATGTTGATGATGTTTGTAGGCAGAACACGGGTACACGGTCGCATCGCCCTGCATTCCAGCGATGTCTAGCAACCGGCATCGCTACTCTTTCCATGACTTCCCCTCAGTAACGCGTAGTCAAGTCCTGCAAGTCCTTTTGACTTTAGCGAAACCTAAAACTAGCGAGCCAGTCAGACAACTAACAACTTACGAATTCTCGCTTCGCTTGAGCTGTCCTGGGTCGGATGCAATTCCTTACGAACCACGATCGCGTCAGGGAAGAATCATGGAACGTCCAGAACGATTGCTGGGCCTGCCAAGTCTACAGTAGGAATCAATCGAGGTGCGCAACTGATGATAGAGGCACACAATCAAGCTTGACCTTGTTGCTATTTTCATCGTAAACAAAACACGCCACCCAAGATCGAGCTGCTTCGCAAACACTCTGCATGATTTCACCAGATCTGGCAAGTGCTAAAAATTCAATAGACCATGAGTAATCCAGGACGACGGAGGAGCTGCCAATCGTCTTCTCTGCTGGCTCTTGATACCTGATTAAGTCGTGGAGAAATTACATCTCCATCCCTGCTTGCTGTTAGCACGCATTAGCACACAACGTCTTCGGGATACAGTCTATACGCTGAACTAGGGCTGATTTAGTTCAGCATCAGAACAATTTCAATTCAGTTTTAGATAACTTTCACTCCAGTCTTTGAACTACGCCAATTACGACTCTGCTCAGCGTCACAATCTTTACTCAACGCTAATACGTGCTAACGTGAAACAGGCATGAGGACTGTACAGTATTTACCCCATTTGCACGTGTCTTGGTAAACATGATTGGGCAAGCCACAATATGCGAGTTACCAAACCATGATTGGACTGTCCCGAACTATTACCAAATGTGGCTGGTTCAACACGTTACGCTTGGCACTTGAGCCACTGCTACTACACCATACAACTGTCGCTGGAAATGTCTTCCTGGTAGCAATGTAACTCAACATCGACGCAGAGAAATTATCTTGCTCACGATGCTTTCGATCAGCTCTAGATGTCATAGGGCTGCTCAGAAGGCACGAAGACATGCTTTCGGGTGGAGGGACATTGTTGTGCTGACATGAGACAGTTGTTCGAGGATGACGCGAAGATATTGACTGGCAAGACGGACACAATGTGCTATGTACATGTGGACGTCCTCATCGCGCCCTGGAGCCCCTCCGACACAGTAGCCAAGAAATAGGATTGTGCCACTGCTAGCTGGACCACCTGGATTCCCCCTCAGCACAAAGAAGGTTTTCCTCACCACTGATTGTGAATTGACTCTTTCAATACATGTCCAGAGTTGAGAAGTGAACAAGTCCGACATGCAACATCAGGAACCATCTCAATCTCATCGAGAAATCTGCTCATCCCTCCACCACCACGCCTGACTGGAGGGGCATGTCTCAGCTTGTCTGCGAATCTTCTCGTGAGTTGATTGGAGACTCTCCACACCATTGTAGCATCTTTGGTAACGTTGTTCGAGCAATACCAAACACCCAATTCCCCATCCAGCTGTCTCGATGATGGCCCTGTTATGGTCCAGACCCCGTCCCACCTACCTCTGGACCAAACCAATTGTCTTTGCCACCACATATTGGACCACCCAGAGTCGGTAGCGTCTAATTACACCTCACCACTCCGCTGAATGAAACGTCTAACCTTGGCACAATTGCCCCCCATGACCTTATGCTCATTCAAAGTCTTCACACCTGGACTTGTAATTCTTTCATGTCACGCCAACAAGACAGAGACGATCTTCAAGGCTCCATGACAACTTGTGGTTCAACAAGCGTCAATCGCTCCGATCCCAGATATCTGATCGACAACCAGGATGTGACATAGGACTTCGAGCATAATGCATCCTATTGAGTACTCTGTTGAACACTCCGACCTGGATCGCCACTTCTATCACTCCCTATCCACTGATCGACAACCTACTTAACGTTCTTGCCTTCTGAAACCTAACCTAAATTCACAGTGGACGGAATAGTCCGTGGCTCAAATCCAAAGATTTGACGCGTACTGTAATAGCAACTACTGGTGTGGCCAAACAAGCTTGGATTGCGAGTATGCAGTCAAAGGGTTCGTGGTCCACGACTCGAGCGACTCGGGGCTGACATCATGTTCCCAAGCAGTACGTATATTGGCTTTTTCTTGGTGGGTTCAAGGGCGGTGAGTAGCTGCTGTGTGGGTATGGTGTTGTGATTTGGAATGAAGTCTGAAGGGCATGCGGTTGTGGTCTGATAGAGCGGAACAGGGGTTTCTTGCTTGACGAGTTACGGTGGACATGGGTAGTGGAATGTGTAGGATCTGGTTTTTTGGCATGACGATGAGAGGCGATTGTATTTTGTGCAGATCGATGGTCTGAGAGTTTTGGCTCGGTTACGATGAACATAGAGAGCTATGTGTTGAAATCGCAGTCTCATGTAGCACGTCATCTGTAGACCAGTAATATCGCAAGTTCGGGATAGCAATAGGAAAGTGAATGTATCTCTACACAGCGCGTGGACGAGTCAAGCAAAAGCATCTTGAAACTCGCCCTTACAAATTGAATCAAAATTGTGCTCTAGACGGCCAAAGTATACGCCCCATCGCACCATGTCCGGTGCGAGATCTACGTGTTTAGCTAAATTGAGTATCAAGGTGCGTGCATCCGCTGATATCCAAGGTCCGTGGACCATACACGAGCATGTATCAGTAATCACGTCAACCCCGAAGTCAGCGACTGTGTCTACCTAGTCGGCCTCCCTGCTTGACCTTGCATATGGTGGCTTGTGGTAACGAGGACGTTGACATGGAGGTGTTCGACACGGTTCGTGAGTAACTAGCGAGGTAAGCGAGTTCTTCAATTGAGAAGTGTGGGTTGCTGCAGGAGAAGAGGTCAACTGGAAGATTTTGCGGCTGTGTTTGGTGCTTTCTAGCCTGCAATGAGGTCTTGAAGTGAGATTGTTTTTTGGCCCAGGGTGGGACGAGTAGGATCCGTGTCTGCGCTTTCAGAAGTGACATCTAGTATATGGAAGATAGGTGCGGACAAGGTGGTTGCGAAGCCTGTACCGAAGGCTCTCTGTCTGAGATGGTCGGAGACGATTTTTTGAGACCGGCTACCAGAGGAATTTCTGGGCCGGCGTGTTTGTCAACGTGGGCAAGACTTCAATCTTGAGAAGGGGCAGTAGCGTGACTGGTAAGGTTGGTGGACGTTCTTCGAATTGGTCGTATCCCGAAAAAGGTGCCCCCCTTGTCACAGTGGTGAAAACGTCCGAGAGATCTGGAAATTTTTGGGCAGGCCGCGTAGAACGCCATCGGCGAAGACGAATATATTCGACTCGGCTTATCTGGTGTCCTCTCTAATTGTAGGTGCAGTCCTGACAAGATGAAGCGCGCAGCTGAGTTCCGCATCTATGTTCAGATAAGCTTATGTGTGCTTGAGTCACAACCAAATACGTACCTTCCTGCGCCTTTTAGTTTAGCGAATAACCACGATCTCCATCGTTATCATCTTGTTGTGCCCATATGTACTCAAAGTTGTCCTCATCATGCGTGCTAAGCTGGATACATGTAGTTAGATGAACGCTCTTACTCAGTTCCGATCCATTATGAGCTTGAACTATGGTGAGCCTACCATCGGTGCATCGGCCACTTGAGTGCTAGTACTGATGCTTTCCATCAAGTTCAAGTTCAAGATCCTAGAGGGAGCCATATATTGATAGCTGTGCTTGGCCACGTATTCATGTTATACCTGCAGCTACGATGTAGCATGACCAAACAATGTTTATACTCGGGCACGGTACGGCTAGGCAGGCAGTACGGATCTGCTTCAAGTTGATCCGATACTGACAAGCGCAACGATTAGTGCCAAGCATCCAAGCATTCAGTGGATGCCGGACTGTCCGCACGCACAGCCTTGGCGTGCGAAGGGAGCTGTAGGTGGCGATTATCTCATCCAAAGATAGGTACTTACACTATATATTAAAATGTTCTTGACGTTCAGAAACTACTCAAATCAAGCGCTCCTCTTAGCCACATTATGCATCTAATGACATCACATCCAGTGACATGGCGACAGTGCTATTAGCACGGGAGGGATACTAAATGTGCTCAAGTCAACTGCAAAGATCATGGGCTGCTATAAAAGTGAGAGGCGACCACCTCTGCGACTGAGAGGATCGTTGCAGCTGCGCAAGGCCAAACACACTCACCGACCCTGAAATTATCCTTATTCAACGTGCATATTTCACTTTTCGATCTTTCCCATACACTACCTAGTACCTGTGCCTAGACCGGCGGCCTGCCTTCTAAGCATTAGCAGACTCGATGCATCAGCTCAGGAGGCTCATCGCATCAGTGCAGCGCATGGTCAAGCCTACGCAATATAGGGACAATCACAAGTCACTCCTCAACTTACCGGCCGAACTGCGATATTACTGGTCTACAGATGACGTGCTACATGAGACTGCGATTTCAACACATAGCTCTCTATGTTCATCGTAAC
>Ga0115846_100568_pt1 | contig 18863 bp, 12 predicted proteins | sample InSIn5gowninarea_2_FD_83860 | JGI IMG/M metagenome (GOLD analysis project Ga0115846, IMG submission 83860)
ACAAGCCTGTCGTCTTCTAAGCGTTCCTTCCTTGAGTCACATGGACGGATGCGAGAAGTGGTTGGTGCGTCCTTTCCCGTATTAAGACCTACCTCCTGTCCCTCTCCCCCATTCCATTCCTGCTTGGCTTGTCATGTTCTTCCAGCAATGGAGCGGGTGAGTTATCTTGATGCTTCTGAGTTTTCCGATCACTAACATCGGTCAGTATCGACGCTATCATCTACTACGCTTCCAACGTCTTCCAGTCCGTCGGTCTTACCGGCGGTACCCAAGCTCTTCTCGCCACAGGCGTCACCGGCGTCGTCTTCCTCGTCAGCACAATTCCCGCCATGGCCATCATCGACAAGGTTGGCCGCAAGCCCATGCTGCAAGTCGGTTCCGGCGTGATGTTGGTATCGATGGTGCTCGCAGGAGTCCTGGTTGCCAAATTCCAACACGACTGGGTGGCCCACAGCGGCGTAGGCTGGACAGTCGTAGCCTTCATCTGGGTGTACATCGCAGCGTTTGGCGCCACCTGGGGACCAGTGAGTTGGACTTTGGTCTCAGAAATTTTCCCGCTGAGTATCCGCTCCAAGGGCGCCTCGATCGGCGCCTCGTCCAACTGGCTCAACAACTTCGCCGTCGCCTTCTTCGTCCCGCCCATGCTCAAGGCCTGGACATGGGGAACATACATCTTCTTTGCGGTCTTCCTTGCCACCGGGATGGTGTGGGTGCATTTCTGCCTGCCGGAGACCAAGGGCGCGACGCTCGAGGATATGGATAAGGTGTTTGGGAGCCGCACGGGAGGGGAGGATGCGGTCATGCTGGCTGAGGCGCGGAGGGAGATTGGGCTGAGCATGAATCTGGAGACGGATGCGATTAAGGCGGCTATGCATGGGGAGACTACGCACAACGAGAAGGTTAGTTCTCGTGTCGAGGAGGTTTGAGCCGAGTTGGCTTGATACTTGCGAGTGTGGAGATGGTACTCTGTAGTAAACAAATTGAACATCGCTCAGCTTTAAATCACTCTAATCTTTGGTGATGGCCAACTGATGACAATGACGCCGTGGCGAAAGAGCAAACATTCTGTGACTTAATCAATAAGTGAGATGCATACACAGGCACAGAAGTGGCGCACTACGTAGCAATAGTTGATGTTGTGATGCAGCTAAGTAGCGCAGGGAAGTTGAGATTAGGGGCTCATAACCTCTAGGAAGGAGAAAAGATGATAAGATTGATACTACAAGGGGGAAGCTTATTATACAGCACCTCGCCAGGACTAAACATGAAACACCCTGGAAGCATTCAGTGAGAAGAAGCTCTTCGCAAGCAAGCGCGGCCAATAAACTCTGTAGCTTCCCTACAGAGCCATGATTTCACAGCCATTATGCTGATTAGAAATGCGGTAACTCCAGCCGCAAACCCCCGTGTCGAGCAGTGTGCTTGGTGTAGATGCTGTGGTGTATGTGAGCCTGTTGGCCAAGGGATGGAGAGGCAGGGGAGATAAGAGCGCGATAGCAGCGCACTGTACTCGATGTCTGTCTGTCTGTCTGCCTGTGGAGCAATGTGAGAGGTTGTCATCGCCAAAAGCAGGAATGGAATGGGGGAGAGGGACAGGAGGTAGGTCTTAATACGGGAAAGGACGCACCAACCACTTCTCGCATCCGTCCATGTGACTCAAGGAAGGAACGCTTAGAAGACGACAGGCTTGTGAAGGCCATTCAATCAATCGTTTATGGGTACACAACAACAACACCCAACTCTGCGTCCCCTTCTAGATATACTCCCTCTCGGCATAACTCTGAATCATCCCCCTCGCATCCGCCTCATACTCCCTCAACACCACCTTCCCCCCTTCCTCCTCCACCGTATTAGCCTGCACAAACACCTTCCTCGGCACCTTCTTCCTCAGCACCGCAGGCCTGACCAAATTCTCATAGAACGGCTCCACATCGGTAATCTCATCGTACATCCTCTTCGCCTGCTTGTAATCCGCCGTGCTCTTGTAGATATGCAGCTTCTGCAGATACTCGTTGACGGCCGTGCGGCCGAGGTCGAGGATGCGGCTGCGCTCCAAGCGGATGGTGAGGTCGGACATGTCGTCGGCGTCCCACTCGAGCTCGCAGAACTCGACACCGGCGTTGAGGAAGGTGCGCAGGATGGAGAAGCGCGCTTGCATGTGCGCCTGGCCCCACTTGCGCGACTTGGGGTCCCAGAACTCGAGGGCTACAATCCCGGCTCGTGCCATGGAGAGGTACGCCGTGTACAGCACGTCGCCGGCGGGGCCGTCCATGTCGATGGTGCCGTCGCCGAAGCCGAAGAGCTGCAGGATGGGGAATTCGCAGGAGAGGGCCATGGCGACGCATTCGGCGCGGCACTCTTCGTAGCTGGCGGCGATGGGGCCAAACACGGAGCCCCAGGTTTGGCCTGGTTTGTACCATGTGCGGATCGGGGTGTGGGTGACGGGGGAGATGGGGGGGTTTTCGTGGTCGAAGTTGAATTCGCCTGGGGCGGTCTCCTGGAGGAGCTTGCCGCAGCCGTGGCCGAGGAGCTCGTGCAGGCCGACTTGGACTTCGAAGGCGTGATCCGCGGTCGCCTTGTAGAGAGCTTGCTGCTCGTCCTTGATGAATGGGATCTTCTCGTTGGGTGCCTTTGCGCTGAGGACATTGCCGAGTGAGACGTTCTTGAAGCCGAAGTTCTGGCGGATGTCGTCGTAGTTGGGGATGTTGATTCCTGCCGGTATCCTGCTTGGTGTTAGGAAGGGGAGACAAAATGTGGACACTCAGCACTCACCCGCTGCCAGCAAACGTAAGCACCTCAAGCGACGTAAAGTCTGGGCTCAAGAACTTGTCCTTCTCAAACTCCTTGCCCCAAGGCAGCTTGGGAATGTACTGCGGCGCAGATTCGACTAGTTTAGAGAAGGCCTTCGTCCGCTCCTTGTTTACCATAGCTACGAAACCTTCCCACTCTCCGCGAATGCCGTGCGGGTCGCGGTAGGTCTCGATAAAGCCAATGTCCGACTCGACCGTCGGCCCCTTATCCATGATCCACGCCCTCTGACTCTCCTTGAACGCCTCCAGCGAGCCGGTCCTGAAGCTCTTCGCGTACTCGTCCATCATCTTGACCTCATTGTCGTTGGCCGCATATTTCTTCGCCTGATCGATGTGGTGCGCGATCAGCTCCATCTCTTTGGAGTAGTCTCCAAACACCAGCTTGACCTGCTTCCCATCGTCCAGCGTCCACTCGCTCTCCTTCAAGTCTCTCTGCTCCGCCGAAGGATCGCTCAAAGCAGAAGCAATCAGCACCTCAAACACATCGCCTGCCTTTCTGATCCTCGTGTTCTCAGGCAGCAGCCCCTTGCTCTCGAGGAAGTCGCTCACGCCGGTGATGTCCTCCTTGGTAATACCCGGCGAATCGGGGTAGTACGTTGACACATGGCCCGCGCTGGGATATCCGAGGTGCAGCTTCGAAACATCCTCGCCCGCAAAGATGGCGTCCTTGAATTGCTCGTAGAAGCCCAGCGCCTCCTTGGACGTGGTGGCCAGCGCCTTCAGCTGGCGGGGCTCCAGGCGCGGCACGAACTTGGAGTCGCCGAAGGATTTGTAGTTGCCGAGGTTTCCGAGGAACTGCGCAGCGTAGTTCAGGTAGGCGTCGAGCTCCTCCTGCGACAGCCCGGCTTCTTTGGCGAGCGCATCGTAGTCGCCTTTGCTGTGCTTGTGCAGGGTAACGATGAAATCGTAGATGGGCTCGGACTCGGGCGAGAGCTGGCGGAGGACGATACGCGTGCCGGCGAAGCAGGCTCTGTGACGATGTTAGCATACATGCTCTGGAGCGTGCGAGTGGCCTACAGTGAGATGTGGTGCGCGTAGAGCTTCTCTTTGTCGCTCAGCGCCTCGAAGTGGGGCTTGATCGCAAGTGGGACGACCGTCGGTGGGCTGTCAGCAAGATACTGCTTCAGGGTCTCTGCCTCTATGGTGGTGGACATGGTGTTGTTCTATTCAGCACTCTCTACCTCGTTCAAGGCGTAAGTAATGTCTTGCCTGTGGCGGGGCAAAGGAACAATAGGTAGAGCACATCCCCGCCCGCCTGTTCCGGGGTTCGCGGAGTTAAGTGACGCAGACCATTGTCTCAAGCGAACGCGTGGAACCGTGGAGCATGAATGATCGACAGAGACAAGATGATTCCTAATATAGATGCATACAAACAGTCACATGCTTTTAATAATGATCGCCCTCGCTATGCTATGCTATGCAATACAGAACAGTCCGTGCTATCTCGTCAATACTACAACCCCACCACAAGAGACGCCGCAGCGACTACGACGAAAAGTCCCCAAGACACGCCCACAGCAGCCGCAGCGCTCTTGTTCACACTGACCACCTCAGGCGTACCGATCTTCTTCACATCATCAATCTTGCAAACAACCTCGCACCCCTTCTTCTTCCCCCTCTTCTGGTTCTTGCCCGCATACGGCCCACTGGTGTTGAACGCCATCTCGATCCACTGCACGTGGAACTCTGCGCTGTGATCCACCGTCATGTTCCCGCTCCACTCGCCGCCATCGCTCCACATGTTCAGGACCATATAACTACTCTTCCTCGGCACGCTGTACGTGTTCGCCGCGACCTGCTTGCCGTTGAGGTACCAGTAGCTGTGCTTGGGCAACCAATCGATGCGGTGCGTCTGCCAGTTCTCCCACGAAGGCAGGCTGGTGCTGGTGACCGAGGCGGCGGCGACTTCGTTGCCGTCCTTGACCGCCGGCTGGTTAGTGTAGCGGATCGTGTCGACGGGGTCGCGCGTCAGGATCTCAATGTCGGATTCGTTGTTGTCGTCGACAAATGTGAAGAAGCCTGCCACCGCGCCCTTGTCGCCCACCACCCGCCCGTACATCCGCATCGACACGTGCATCAGGTTCTTCTGCTCGTTCTCCATCTCCGCCGCGGACTGGAAGTCCGGTTCGCGGCTCGTGCGCATGGCTAGGTAGCTCGCTTCATTCTCTTCAGCCACGTAGATGTTGGCGTACGAGTTGGTCATCGGGATGGGGAAGTCGTCGGTGGCCGGCTTGCTCCAGTTCTGCGTGCCCCAGTCGTACTTCCAGTCATCTGAGTCGAAGATGGCGGGCTGCCACGAGGGCTCTAGGCCATCGCTGTTGTTGACCTGCACGGGGGGAGTGGTGAGGCCGCCTGCGAGGTCGCGGAAGTCGTAGAAGCGGTAGTACTGGAAGTATTCTGGGGTGGCCGAGTCGGTGCCCGATGAGACGACGTAGCAGTTGCAGTCGGCGTTGTTGTCTTTTGGCGTCTCGTTTCGAGACGAGGTGTACGAGCCCAGTGCGTGAGCTCCAGCTGCGAGGGGCAGGAGCGAGACGCCCAGTCGAGCAATCGAAGGCATTGCTATGCTGCGCGGTGGAAGCGCTTAGTTGAAGGGTAGGTGATTAGACAGTAGGATAGGAGTAAGAGTGTCAGTAGCTGTGAAGTGAAGGTCGAACAAAGCGAATGTCACCTGCGCAAGGCCATAAAGAAGTGTAGTAACAGCTGAAGAGAATTTGTAGTAATACCAATACACACGAAAGGGATCACTAAGCTCATATACGAGACCTCTGTTACAGTAAGCCGCTTAACACGGAAGCCAGGCTGAAAGCGCGCATACCATTCAATAGCGCAGCGGTGCAACAGGACAAGGTGCAGAAGCGCGTGTTTCGCGATTCTCCCAGTCGACAAATCCACCGGCTCAGCCACAGCGCCATCTAGCCAACTAACGCTCGCGGGATCTCCTGAGCTAGCCGTCTGCACCTCTAGCGCGGTAGAGACACGAGCCTCACTCTGGCCTCTCGACGGCTCTTCGGCGGACGACTCTGCCCTTGGGCACCGCATTCGATGCTCATTTGTCACCGTTTCGCTGAGTCGTGGCCCATTCGCTGTCATCGCGCCTTTGCTTCCTACAGCGCGGCCAGACCCGTCGTTTTGCACGATGCGCTGGAGCGCGAAAACGTGATGCAGGGCTCGTCACCAGCCACAGCGTTGTTCGCTAGCTTGCTGTAGGCTGGTGCTAAAATAGCCCTTTTGCCCGCCAAACACAACGCCACGACAAAGGTTATTTAATTGTAAGGACATGAGTAGCTGCAGGTGTCATCATGAGGACATGATCAATTTATTTGCCAACTTTGCCTGGCTTCCTTAGCTGATTCAGGGTGACAGGCTGTCCGTCCTCACGAATGTGATCGGTGGTACAGTGGCAGTGCTTACTGTGGAGGAGAGGAAACGCAGGTGGGATATTGGATAGCTCGTGTCATCCAACCACGCACGCTCTCTTCTGGACTAGGGGAGACAAAAAACAAGCCATGAGCTGTTCTGTTGTACAGAAGCGCACAGCCCCTGCAACAATGAGGAAGAAGCAATCCCAAGCACCAGCCACAGGCCTCGTAGGGCACACAGCAGCGGGTATTACCGTGTTTGGGGCCGATCCAGGCCTTATAGTCTTCAGAGCCGGTTGGTGTTCGTCGGTCTGCTGACCTTGTCGTCTCACTTGCCCTGTCGAAGTGCGCGACTTTGGAGGGTTTGATCATTGGGACTGCGTCAATTTATAGCACTGTGTCTCTGGGCTCAGGTTTCTGGCCATGGCTAACTAGGTGCCGGGCACTCTTGATAGCTTCATTTCTGAAGAAGCAGGGAGGAACCGCGGCTGATGAACAGTATAGTCACTCAGAATAGTTTCCAATTGTCTAGTACCCAACTTGAGGTACTCCTGGCTCTCGTCAATCTCGCAGAGTGCTTGATTTTCAGCCAGTCGTATGAAGGTGCTGCATACTATTACCTGCAATCTTCTAGTGAGCTCAAGTTACCAACCCAACCTTGACCCAATAACTCCATTCGCTATGCATTAGACCCCCTATAGTCAGACCCGATGAACACCCCAGGCGGGCTTACAAACGTCCAAGTCCCGTCCTGGGCCCAAAATCTCCACGATTGTACCTCTTCAAATCGTAGCCCGCTTTCTTGAAGCGCTTCATCTCCCAGTCTTTCCGCCGCGCGAAATCCTCGCCGGCTAACCTCTTCCTTACACGTTCTCTGCTCTCTAGATTAGTGTTCTCACGCAGGACTTCCGCGTCTGTCCACCTGTACGAAAACTCCTTGTGCAGCGGGTGTTGCTGGTTGTTCGGCTGGATTATAGAGAAGGGGTTCTTATGCGAGTGATCCAGAAGCTCGGGTGTGTCCGTGGCAGTGGAAGTAGGTTGTGTCTCCTGCGATGTACTGGGTGTTATAGGTATGACGAAGGATGTCTGCGGATGAGTGGTGCGCTTGCTCGTCACGGTTATCAATGGGTCTCTGTTTTCAAGCGCTGGAGCGACGAGGCCGCCCGTCTGCGAGTCGACGGGAAGTTGAACTCGCTCTGAAGTATCATCGAGCGAGACGCTGGGGTCGAGGCCGCGGATGCCGAACACGTTGATCTCGCGCTTGGGACCGGGAGCTTTGCGAGGCGATGTCCTGTTGGGTCTGGGAATCCAATCGTCGCTCTCGTCGCTCTCAGCTCCTCGTGTGCGGCCGCGGTGGCGTGTGTTTTCTTCGTCTTCGACGAGTGGCGCACGCTGTGCTTTCGCGGATGCAGGAGGTGTGTTCTTGACATGCTCTTTGCCCTTGGCTTGGGCTTTAGCCTTCGTCTCTTTCCCTGCTACCGGCTCCGACTCCTGGTCCTCGCCACGCATCTGCGAATCCTTGACCTCCTGCGCAAGATTGCTCGGAACAGCAGCATGTATGTCTGTCATGAGCTTCGCGCGCCGACAAAACCCCGCCCAGTCTTCGTTCGCCAGCTTGCCTGCCTCTTCGTTGAGCGCGCTCGCGGGGTTCGGTTGGATGAGCAGACACGAGATGGTGACCAGCACATCGCGCAGCTTGAGCGTGCTGCTCCAGTCGCGCTTGAGCGTCTCAACGCACACGGCGCCGGTAGCTTCGTCCACGTTCGGATGCCAGCATCGTGTGCGGAAGAAGGCTGTGGGAGCTGCCGTTGGATAGGTAGGAGGGATGTCGAGGTGTAGCCGCCAGACGCCGTTCGCGTATGGTGTGCCGACGGGACCGCACAGCAGGACGTCGAGGGAGGTGAGATCGGCGGAAGGGTCGGTGTTGGGAGGAAACAAGTAGTTCGGTGGCAGCCCCGCCGTATGCAGCGAGCCATGGTCGCCTGCAAGGCGTCTGAGTGATTTGGAGTTCTGAGCTGTGTTAGCAGCTGAAGCAATACAGCTACAAGTAACCGAAGCGTGACAACACACACAGGGGAGAGACAGTCTTACCATTATAATGTGTGAGATTAATGTGTCATAGATGCAGAGCACCTGTCTTATCGAAGCTGGCGCTTAGGTGAAAGGTCCGTGGTGAGTGGCTTGCCAGCTGCAGCTTGTATGCGCCGCTTTCATCGTCTGGACGCGTTCGCGACGCCCCACATGACCAAACTTACCTCACGTTGGCGCGGGGACGCTCACTCGCTCATCATTCCCTCTCACTCTAGCTTCACTAGATACCGCGCTTTATCAAGGCTGACTGGACACCGAGCATATCTGGAGAATACCGCCAAGAGAACATTGGAAAGTAGAAAGGAACCGTATTTAACAGTTCTGGTCACCTGAGAGACCTTTGAAGCTATATAGAGCTTGCCATTTACACCTCAAGCCGTCCGATCAAAACATTGACTTGCCTCATCCTTACAGTATAGCAATCACATGACGCATGTTGACTTGGACCGTTAGAGTGTATTTCATGTATACTTCTGTCATTCATGAGCCGCCAAATACTTGTCTGACTCCCAACCTGCTATGCCTTTCTTGGTCCCATAACGCCGCGCTACAATGTATCTTACAATCACAGAATGTCCATATCATCCGCCGGATCAACAAATGGGAACTGCCCACTCTCAATCGCCGCTATCCGATCAAGCTCAGCCTGGTAGTCCTTCCTCAGCGTATCAAGCGTGACGATCTGCCTCTTAAGCAGCTTCTTCGCTTTGCCCAAACCCCACTGCGGCGGACCGCTTTCGTCTATTTTCTGCTCGGCAAGGATATACGCGTCCTCTTTGTTGACCGATGAAAGCGTATTAATGATCATCAGGTAGCACTGGATCAGCGCATCATTCGCAGGGTCCTGGAACTTGGAAGATGTCGTCTTGAGCCGCTGCAGCCGCTCGTACATGATCGAGGCTGCGCCGCGGAAGTTGTTGCGCGAGATGCGGAAGGAATAAAGGATCTGGTGGTAGGGAGGTCCGGACGCCATGTTCAGCGTCTTGAAGCACAGCGAGGACAGAATGGTATCGACCTCGTCTGACAGGCCAATAAAGGGGAACTTGAGGAGAGCTGCAGCCTGCGATTGCCCAATCATGGAGGTGATCAGCGTTTGCAGAGATGAGCGTTTCCTAAAGACAAGTTAGCCGGGATTCAATCAAGGGGGATTGCACGACTTACAAGGCTGGGTCGCTGTGCCGTGTCATCGCTGTGTACGCATCCTGATACCTGGCAGTCTGGACTGACGCAGAGAACAACCGTTGCAGAAGTTCAGTCTTGGTCTCCTGATCCTCTCGGCCTGTCAACGACCTGAGTCCCAATTGTGCGAACTCAGCTACATATGAGTATGCTTTAACCTTCTCAAAAAGGCCAACAACGTGGCTGTAATATTTTGCGAGCCCCTCTGAGAATAGGTTCCTATCGGTCTCAGAGACAAGGCCAGCAGAGTCTGCATCTTCAACACTGAACATGCCAAGCGCTGTTTCCGTTAGTCTTCTACCAATCAAGAAATATCTATGGATCTTACCAAGCGTATATGCCACCTTCTGGAAGTAGACAGAAGCCAGTGCATTCTCACCAAGAGCGATGTGCAGGCGAGCCTTCAGGTAGGTGGCCCAATTACCGTCAGTGAGGAATTTGGCAAAGTCCAGAGCCAAGTCGTACTCTTTCTGGTACAGCAAGATGCCCATGTTGTCTTCGACGACACTATCGTACATAGACTCCTCTCTGAACATTGATGCCACCCAAGCTCGGCCCCAGTACGTCAGCTGGCCAGCCTTCAAATTTCGCGGTAATGGCAAGTCGAAAAATCGAATGCCATATATACCCTCCATTACTGTCTGTGTGATGGGAAGCTTCTTGCCAGTCTTTAGGTTCTCGCTTAGAGTCCGGTTCACTACCTCCGAGGCAGGTCCTGTAGATGTTTGATGTGACCATACTGTCCGGGCCAGCCATGACACGGTCATGTAGTCCCGGAACTGTGCTGCCAGCTCCACAAATACCTCAGATGCATCGAATCCTTCTGGTGTCTCTCCTTCGAGCTCCACGAACATAACGAGCAAGAGTACCAGTAAGTCCAAGACTGCATGATAGTCTCGCTCCAGTGTTTCTTGAGCCACTCGTAGCAGTGCGTTGAGGCCAAAACGTGCAAGCTGCTTTCGACTGTTCGGTCGTCCTTGTTCCTCATAGGCCAAGATCTGAATGGCTCGAAGGAAGGTTTCTGTGCTAAGATCCTTGATTTCGGTCCCGAGCTCATCGACAATGATCGCCAGGTCTTCATCTGACACATGACGAACGAGCTCGCTCTGTGATTCAATCAACTCCATGCGGTCAATCACTGTGAGCGAGCGACTCTGGAGCGCATCGGCTTCGAGCTGACGTTCCACGCTGCGTTGCACGAATGAAGGAAGCCTCCTTCGGAATGAGGACGCTGCGTTAAGGAGACGAGCCACGTCAGGCGTGGATTTGTCAAGGGCCCTCGGAAGAGGACCAGTCAAGGGCTGGGTGCTGGTGAGCGCTGCTGCGTTTAGTGTTGTGAGCTCGAGCTCACTGCAAGTGCGGATTGCCGAGACGTAATCGCTCAACACCAGCCAGGGCATAGACGTGTCGACATCATATACAAGAGATAACGACTCGCCTCTCCGTTTATGAAGGTCCTTGACCAAGCCGTAGAACGCCTGCCATTGTGCGGAAACGGCGTCCTCGTAATCATCAGGATCACGGGCACCGTTGGGCGATTTCGTTGCAAGCAGGGACACTGCTGTACATATGCGTTCCTTCAAAGACCCTGTGCTGAGCGCTCTGCTTGGTCGCTTCCGGTCGATGCCCCTAGCGAAGATGTTCAGGGCGGTTTCCAGTGTAGCCATGGTGAAGCGTCCAGGGTAGAACAAAAATTCCAACCACTGCCCTGACACATCAATGTCGTCGTTGGAAGTATCTTGCTGGTCAGGGAAGGTTGGGCTGCGCTTCAGTCCATCTACTGTCAGAGGCCCTGCGTCAACCAAAACCCATTCGTGTTTCCATACTCGCTCAAGGTGGTCAGGGTCATCGTGGAGATCGAATTTCAACTGATAAACCCTGCTGCTTGGTCCGGATCGTGCACGAACCCACAACTCTGTGCCTCTCCAAGTGCCGGCTGGGCCAGGTATAACGTGAAACTCCTCCATAGACCATACAGTCGTGTCCATGAGCTCGTCAATGGGCGGAACGAACTCGACGAGAGGCTGAACGTCCACAATACCGTTGTGTTGATCATCACCATCTCTTACACCCCAAAACCTGAACTGATGTTGCTTTGGCGAGTATGTAACAACGTGGTAGTTGGCACCTTCGACACCCCCAGGGATGTCCATAACCGCCATGAGCTTCGATTGCGAGGGTCCAATATAGTAGGAGTTGTTGCCGTTGCCGTTGCCGTTGACATTCCCATTGCTGCTACCATTGACCTTTTCTAATGCGCGGTCCGACGATCCCAGTAAGTCGGTCTCTGCGCCTGGTTTCCCTGAAGCTACGTTCCAAGCTCGTAGTGTATGGTCTAGAGAGATGGACAGGATGTGCTGCTTATCGGGAGACAGAGCAATGGCAGCAGCAGCAGAGACGGCAAAATCCACATTGTCGAACCTAACCGTAGGCTGCACCTTCCACGACAGAAGGTCACGAACCGACCAATTGTTGATTTGGTATCGCGAGCCTTCCCAAACTTTGTTATCCCTGTCCCACAGCAGGCGGCAGATGGCGCCGTCTTCGAGTGACACAAGTAGATCGTCGACGGCTAAGCTCTCGAGCCTGTACGGGATGCGACCGCTGAAGAGCACTGGCTCCGATGTCTTGCACCAATTCTCTATTTCCTGCTCTGAGGCGGCTGGGTTGATGAAGAAGTCGCGGTGCAGGGTGATGGTGTAGAGCTCGTTTGCGGTAGTAATGGCGAAGACGGTGAGCGCATCGCGGTCGTTCGGTTCTGCGAATGCCACGCAAAAGGGACGGATCGGCGACGGGAACTTCAGCAGAAGCGTGAGATTAGCTTCAAACCCATGGCTGGAATCGTGGTCTAGGTCGGCGGCTTGGATCTCGAGGATCTTCCTGTTGTCCAAGACGCGCCAGAGGAACGTTCGCGGATATTCGTGATGTCGTCGGAAGAACAGCGAGCCGTCCGTCGCTAGGTGGCGGCGCGTGAAGGCTTCTTCGTCCTGGTCGGCATACTGCTCGGTGATGACTGTGCGCTTCGCGGCGGTGCGCGTACCGAAGGTCGAGGTCGAATGCGCCGGGAGCGTGAAGGAGATGGTCGACGCAGGGAATGCAGGCTCGATGTTCAGCCGCGCCTCTTTGTAGAGACACGCGCCTCCGGTGTTGGCCATCCTGCTCGCATACGAAGACTGTCCTGGCACGGCGCGCAAGCGATCAAAGGTTGTGCACGGTGGGGCTGCGGTAACGCGGAGGTGAGCTTGCGCAAACAAAAGATGCTCTCGAGCAGCTGCCGCACAGACGGCGCTAGTACACCACACCTGCATCAATGATCAACATCACCGAAGAACTACTCGACATCAGACGAATACTTTGTAAAATGTTGCTGTAATTCATTCGACATTGATAACATCAGCACCCGCTAAATAGAGGAAAAACGCCACCCAATGCTCTGGTATCTACAGGGAAAGAGACAGCATAGTCGTCGTGTGTGCTAGGCTCTACGCATCGATCACCTGTTGTTCCTCTCTTCAAGATCCTTCTCTTTGGGGTCGCCAATACCATCCTCATTGATAGCAAACAAGCAATCGCTCTCGGGTAAGCAAGGGCTGTCGTAGATCTTGCAAACTCGCGTCTCTCCTCGGCCCTTCCTCAAGCTGAGACGAGTCGTACTGGCATGAGCAATGATATTACCGCCAATGGGCTTCTTGGGGTCGGGATTGAACATGGCGCTTGGTCCTCCGTCGACCTGCGCGACAACCTGGTTGGTGATGACGACAGCAATGCCGAATTCGTCGGCGAGGCGCTGTAATGTTCGCATGAACTTTGCCAGATGAGTCTGACGACTCGAAAGTTCTCCACGCCCAGCAAAGTCTGTGCGGTACAGCGATGTCGCCGAGTCTACTATCAGCAGCGAGAATCGCGTCTCCGTCATCATCTGTGCGGCTTGGTTGAGCAGCTCCAGCTGATGGTCAGAGTTGTAGGCTCTTGCGTACGCGACATTGTCCAAGACTTCTTCGCCAGACAGACCGAATCGGTTGGCGACAGCCAGGCAGCGGACGGGTCGGAAAGTGCCCTCAGTATCGATGTAGAGGCACTTTCCTTCGCCGCCACCCATATCGAAGGGTAGTTGGCATGTCACCGCAAGGGTATGACAGATCTGACTCTTTCCTGTCCTAAACTCGCCGAAAATCTCAGTGATGGAACCGGTCTCGATGCCGCCAGCCAACAAAGTATCCAACTGCTTCGATCCGGTCGTAATTGAGATGAGCTCGCTTCGCCGTTGGTGCATCTCCGTCGCCGTTGTGAAACCCATAGGTACAAGTTTCGATGCTTCTGCCAGCAGTTTCGATGCTTTTTGTTCGGAGATACCCTTGATCTGCTCCAAGGCTCGTCGTGGTCTGCGTCTCATTAGCCACAGGTCCACTTGCGCTTATATCGTGACCCACGTGTAAGCAATCGCCTCAATGGTGTTGTAGCCACCTTCGACAACAAGCTTGATGTCACGAGCGGTAAGACCATTTACGCCCTATGGGTCTGTCAGCTAGTGTTGCGTGCATGAGGTTCGATCATGCATACCTCAAGAGCGGAGACGGGTGTGGGAGCACCAGGCCCTCCCATCTGGCTATCCTCCTCGAATTGCTGCTCTTCAGTACTCATGATAATTGTTGATGTGGCGGTAACGAGCTAACAATCTCTGTACGATGGAAGTCGAGGGATGCAAGAGTTACAAGATCGCGGGGAGAAAGTCGCGTCTGGATTGCCACCCATCTTAGCGCAAACGCGTTACCACGTGATCATTACCAATCGCCCCTCCCCGCTAGATTTAGGCAACTGCAAGGCCACCACGAGCAAGGACCGAGGGTATGCGCATTTTGCGTGATCAGCTCTTCGCGTGGTTCTCAAATCACAGTATCAATATTCCGCCTTACAGATATTTTCGGTCAGTTATTTCTTGGAAAAATACCATGAAAGGGGGGCAAGATGTGTGATTCAACTTTGTATTCATGTTTACTTGTGTGGTATCATAATGTCATAAATTTGGTTCCTTGACTCCCTTTTACTCGTCATCACCGAAGAAGACCTTGACAGGCAACCAAGAGTCACCGCAGACCTTGAAACGCTCAGGCAGCGAATCAATGATCTTGACCTCGTCGTCAGTCAACTCCCAGCCGTCAAGCTCGAAGTTGCCCTGAATGCGTTGAGCAGAGACCGACTTGGGGATGACACTAGATCCGCGTTGGAGACCCCATACAAGGAGGACCTGCTGGACAGTCTTGCCCTTCTTCTCGGCGAGCTTCTTGAGCTCCTCGTTCTTGTAAAGAGGCGAGTCGGTGGAACCAAGGCAGGAGTAGGCGGTGGCGTGGATGCCCTTCTCCTTGAGATAGCTCAGCAGCTTGGGCCTGTGTTGTAGTAAGCACATGTTCAGTTCATATTGAAAGAGCCACTTACGAAGGGTTGTTGGGGTGAAGCTCAACCTGGTTGACAGCAGGTGTGATCTTGAACCTGGAATCGGCGAACAGCTTCTCGAGGTTCTTGATGGCAAAGTTGGAGACACCAATGTTCTTGACGCGACCAGACTCGGGAAGCTTCTGGAGCTCAGCCCATGTGTCAAGGAAGTCCCAGTCGGGGTAATGCTTGCTCAGATCATCAGGGTCGGTGGAAGAGGGCCAGTGCTGAATGTCGTTAGCATGTACATTTCTTCCTACATAATGACTCTAGACTTACCATGAGGTACAAATCGACATAGTCGAGGCCAAGGCTCTTCAGCGAGCTGGTGATACCCTCCTCGACGCGCTTGTGCCATGGGTTGTCAAGCTTGGTGGTGACCCAAATCTCCTCACGGGGAACACCAGAGTCCTTGATACCCTCGCCGACTTCCTTCTCGTTGCCATAGGCAAGAGCGGTGTCAATGTGACGGTAGCCAGACTGGAGGGCGACCTTGACAGCCTCACGAACCTCACCGGGCTTCGACTGCCATGTTCCGAGACCGACAGCGGGGATCTTAGCGCCGGTGTTGAGCGTGAAGTGCTCCTTGGTCCAGTTCTTGGGTGCCATTCTTGCAAGTGTACGAAGCATATAATTGAAGATTGGAGGTAATGAAGGAATTCTTTCCCAGAGAGGAGGGGCAGCTTGTTATTTCAATGAGCATCCCACCTGACGTCAACTGCTCCTTCGGTCCACGCGCCGAAGGACGCGACATTTTCCACCGGATATTCGCATGGCTGCTTTGTCCACCAATGATGTTACAATTAGCCCGCGGTGGGCCGTTGGAGGCTGCACAGGCCCACTGTTGTGAGCCTCAATTGTGGAGGACAACTGGGCAGCTCTAGGTCGAGAGAGGTATCGTTTCCTACACGGGTGGGATTAGGCAGTTCGCCCCACCATAACCTCCCTCTAGATGGATGCGACTGTTGGGACTCCCTTTTTTGGAACTGCCGCCCTTTGTAATCCGGGTATATACAGAGGGCTTCGCCATGACGTCTGCTTCTGGTATCTTTCACTATCTTAAGGTGGCGTATTGGGCGTGAAAGCGGTCTTCCTGAGGTCCTTTGAGGCTTTGACGTCAAGCCAGAAGTGTATCATCAACGTCTGCACAAGCATCCGTAAGCAGACGTTAGGTTCGAGATTCCGGCTAGTTTACGGACGAGCATACAATTAGCATGATGTGACAATCGTGAGAGCTGCATTCGAGTGAGTTCAAAGACGGAGTTGTTTGGCGGGGCTTAGTCACTGGGAGCTAGTTCAATCGCCGAGGTGCGGCTCGAAAGCTGTGCGCAGGTCTCCTCCGAGCACTCTCCGCATTAGCGCAACATGTCTTCAGGCTTCGTTTCCGGGGGTACGGCTGACGCTCCTATCGAGCGAGACGATGAATGGCGAAAAGCTCAGCTGGAGATAGAGGAGAAGCGGAGACAGAAAGAAGAATTAGGGAAGCAGAACGAGGGCAAGAGCCTGTTCGAAGTACTGCAAGCGAACAAAGGTGATACAGCATCGATGACAGTGTCAGATTCTCCAACTAACATGTCAGGTTGATGTAAGACGCCAAACAAGAAGCATTCGAACAAGCCGCCCGCTACAAACTGCACGTCACTCTCGATGATGACGAGGCCGAGTACCTTGAAGGTATTCTGGAGAAGAAGGCTAGAGAAGAAGCAAAAGTGAAGAAAGAGACGCGCGAACAATTAGAAGTGTTCCGCAAACAACAAGAAGACGCGGAGCGAAAGGCGCTGGAGGAAGACAACGATGAGGCGCCCAGGGAGGAACAGGTTCAATGGGCAGCGCCTGCGCGGAAACGCAAGAAGGGCTACGAGAGCACTCTGTTGAAGGGCGTCAAGTTGCGGAAGCCCAGCTCAGTGGCTGAAGAGAAGAAGCCTGTTGATACGGCTGGTGAGGAGAAGAAATCCACAACCAGTGTGCAGACAAGCGCCTCTAAAGCGCCGTCCGCAAAAGCTGGGAGCGCACCAGCCGCGCTTGCACTGGGTCTTGGGTATGGTTCCTCGGATGAAGACGATTGAAGGACTTGCGTTGGCAAAGCGCTGACAGTCTCTGAAATGAGAATGAGGAGTAATATGACATGAACAGGTTACTACAAGCCATTCGTAGCGGGCCTGCACCTGAGTGTATCATCTGCTCACAATCTAAAAAAGAAGGAAACTTCTGAATACTCGTTTCCCCACATTGTCCTTGTTCTCGCATTGTACGTTTGGGCGATCATCGCGTGCATTTTCTCCCTGTGATATCTTCTTTATTTACATGTTTACACAGTCGTCAACCCCGCATAAGCCACCACCTCTGAAACGTTTATTGATCAAAAAAGAATAAGAAGAAGAACAAGCATGATATATCGTATCTCACGTGTACACCAAAATCTAAACCACCCGTCTAGTACCAGCACTTTCCGTATTTCTTGTCACAGCCAACTGTGCAACCCCATGGGTCAGCAGCGCAACGGCCGGTGGTCTTATTGCAGCACTCGAGTTTCAAGAAAGAGTTCTTGTAGCCAGCGCAAGTCTGGTCTTTGGCGCCACCGCACTTACCGTCTTTAGAGACGGGCTTTGAGGTGGGAGTCGGTTTCGACGGGGTGGTGGAGGTAGCAGGCTTGGTCTGGGACGCAAGGGTGGTCGAGGAAGCAACGGGACTTCCGATGGACGATCTAGTTACGCTGGGAGTTGTTGGTACAGTGCTCAATTGAGAGCCAATAGAGGAGACTGAAGAAATTGTGGACTCTGGCTTGTTCGTAGCAGAGGACTTGACGTCTTGAGTTGAAGAAAGTGTGCTGGACTTATCGCCAGACTTATCGGTAGAGACTGAAGGTAAAGCCGACAAAGAGGAGACTATGGTCGAGGTGACAGAAGGAGCCTGAAGTGTTGAGGACATGGAAGTCGACGCAACCGACTCAACCAAAGATGAGACTGAAGAACTTACGCAGGTACCAGCAAGCGGGTTGCATCCGGCTCCGCAGTGGCCTGTGGAAGCACCGCAGTAACCATACTGGGAGCAGCACTCGGACTTGACACCCTCGTGAACGAAGCCAACGCAGGTGAAGCCGGTAGAGGCACCACAAGTACCGTCAGTAGATGTCTTCAAAGCACCAGTGGGCTGAGGAGCGGCAGTAGTGGTCGTTGTAGGAGTGTTGTCGTTGGAGCCGCAGTTGCCAAACAAGGTGTTGCAACCAGCTCCGCAGTGGTCAGTCTGAGCAAATATTAGCCGACATGTCGCGGTTATGTGGCATATGACTTTTAACTTACGGTAGATCCGCACCATCCGTACTGAGAGCAGCAGTTGCCAAACTCCGAACCAAGGCAAATCTGGTTGTTGCTGCCAGGACCACAGCTTCCATCAGTGGAGACGGCGCCGGTGGGAGCAGGACCAGAGGTAGCAGTGGATGTGGGAGTACCAGTGCCGGGTGTGGAGTCACGGTACCAGTTAGCCTTAGGCTCGTTCATGCACTCGCCCATGGTGACACCCTTAAAGCCGCGAGCCTGGAGGGTCTCGATCATGGTGACAGTCAGATTGAGAGCGGTGAGCTCGTGGATATCGTGACCGATAGCAAGCCTGCTGTCAGCAGCCGGGTTGGCGGCATTGACAGAGTTACGGAAGTTGTTCTTAGCATTCTCGATCTTCGTAGGAGTGAGGTTGTTGTAGTCATCGGTGTCCAAGTCGAAGTACGAGATGACGTAGCCAAGTTTCTGCAGAACGTTTTGACAGACGGTGTTGCAAGACGAGTAAGGAGGGCGCATGTAGGTGGGATATTTGCCGAGAATATTGCGGAGGGCCATCTCGTTCTTGACCATCTGGTCGTATACCTCAGTCTCAGTGATGAGAGAAAGATCTTGGTGAGACCAGGTGTGGGAAGCGACCTGGTGACCCTCGGCTTCCATGCGCTTGATGACAGCGGACCACTTCTCATCGATAGCACCCTTGCCAATGTTGTTACCAGTGA
>Ga0115846_100569_pt1 | contig 18812 bp, 18 predicted proteins | sample InSIn5gowninarea_2_FD_83860 | JGI IMG/M metagenome (GOLD analysis project Ga0115846, IMG submission 83860)
TGAACATCTTCCTTCTTGTAATGCAGTTACAGCCTTTATGTTAGACATAGATTTCGAACCAACCCCTTTTGTGTCCTAGCCTACCCATGTGACACAAGCTACACAGCTGCCGATGCTGCCGATGCTGCCGATGCTGCCGAAACTCTGCTAAGCAATATGTCCACGACTTCCAAGGGATCTACAGTTAGCACTGCCGCCGTCATTAGTTCGAACTCTTCAGGAAGAAGGAGCTCATCCACCACCGGTATTAGCTCTTTTGGATCGGGAGCGGCACGACCGACGGGCACCGCGATGGCCACAGCTGGCAGTGCGACGCAAACCACAGTTATTGCCTCCGCCTCAAGCGGTCTCGCCTCCAGTACGATCGGAGCTGCGAACAAGAAAGGTGTTTCGTTTAGGAATGCCGCACTAGTTGGTGCCTTCGGGAGTTCGATCTCTTGGACGTACAACTGGGCTCCAACTGCATCCGGACTCGACAATATCGAATTCGTGCCTATGTGTCACGACAATAGTTCAACAGTTGACTTTGCAGCTAAAATTGGCAATGCCACCCATGCACTCTCGTTCAACGAGCCTGACCGTCCAGAACAAGCGAATATGAGCCCAGTAGAAGCTGCTAAAGCTCACATCAAGCTTTTCAACGATCTGAAAGGCAAGATCCAAGTAGGGTCCCCCGCTGTGACCAATGGCGTTGGAACCTCTAGCTCTCCCATGGGTTCCGATTGGCTTAAACAATTCTTGGTTGCTTGCAGCTCTCCGTGCCCGGTTGATTTCATTGCATACCATTGGTACGACCCGAACAACGACATAGACCACCTCAAGAACTACACCGACACCATTGTTCAAATCGCCGCCGGTTACAACATCAACAAGGTTTGGCTGACCGAGTTCGCACCTACAGGTAATAATAGTACTTCTGCGTCCTTCATGACGGACGCAGTGGCGTATCTTGACTCAAACCCTGCGGTCGAGAGGTATGCCGCCTTTATGGCTTCAGACGGTTTCTTGCTTTCAGGTACTACTCTAAACCTTGTTGGCGAGGCGTATGTAGAGTAACATACCTGCTTAGGTAGTGCTTCTTCATTCCAATAACTTGTTAGCGCCAAGAATATGTGCTAGTTAACGAAGTGGCCCTTGTGCACGTCATCTCTTCCTTCGTCTTAGCTTCACTCGGTCTTAGCTTCACTCGGTCTTAGCTTCACTCGTACCGAGGATAAACCGTGCTTATGTGTGATACTCTACCAGATTACCATCGTCTTAGAATCTCTATTGTGGTGTCTGTGACCTTGTAGCCATTCTCGTGGTGGTCCAGCTGGCAGGTGCAAAGGTCTTGAACACTATAACACTGGTCTGATCGCCACATCGCACTGCTAAGGTTGTGGTCACGGCAAACTCGTGTACGAGATACCATAAAGGTGAACATTCGACCTGAACTTGTTGAGTGCGCACATGATGATCACTTGAAACACTTCGAATAGTTCGAACTCGAATATTGTATCGATCAGAGTCGGTATGACTTCGTCAAACAAAGTAACGGCTCATTGAGTATTGTTGGCTGATAAGTGTGCTTACTCATCATTGTCGTCGGATATCAGAATTATCCCCATTGCAATAAAGAAGACCAATCACCCGCACAGGCTACCACTGCACCGATCCCTGTTAAGCGCTTACCCCGATATGTATTAACTCTACTGATCCGGACACTGAGGGTAGATTCTGATGGTTCGAGGACTCTATGCTTCGCTCCTGTGTTTATCCAGCTGTGATGCATGCCAATAAGTAGAATTGCATTCACTGCGAAAAGGCCTAATCTCTCAACGAAAGAGTTACCCCACTCAAATATCAAACAGCATGTGCCTGTTGTCTTTGATGAGCCACATATGCTTGAATGCTGGAATGTCGATATGCAGGAGTAGTTGGATCAAACGTACACGGTCCTGATTGACCAGGCTAGACGCACGGTAAGAACAATAGGGGAGCTTCTTGGAGCTAATCTCCGCTTTGACATTAGTAAGCTGTGGCAAGAACTTCGAGCCGGCCCTCCTTTCATCTTTCAAGTCCCCATGGCCCTTATCGCATAATCGAAGGATACTCTCGAATTTGGGAACAAGGAAAAACCCAGCCCTCTGCTTTCAGGCCCGAGCATTGGTAGAAGGTCTCCGAATGCAGTGAAGGAACGTTACTAATCAGCTTGTCTTTGGGTCTTATCAATGCCTCCTAGGCTGTGTAGCTTGTGTCACATGGGTAGGCTAGGACACAAAAGGGGTTGGTTCGAAATCTATGTCTAACATAAAGGCTGTAACTGCATTACAAGAAGGAAGATGATCAATCACACAGGTATTACCGCAGCAGGACGTGGATGCTCATGGTGTCACGTGAATACTTAAACGAGCTTCCCTTCGCACCGTGCACACACAACCAACGCCTGTTTCATGACACAGGATGTAGACCTGGGGATCAAATGGTTTCTGAGACAACGACGTCTGATTATATACTTTGATCCGCTCAATACTGATACCTGGTATGTCAGGTATTCGGTCACGCCTCAGGGCTCAGCCTTTGTGACTGGGTGGAGGTAGGGCGAATAGAGAACATAGCTTCTTTGCGTTGTCATCCGAGATATCTTCTTCGTGTCTGGTTGTTCCACTTCCTACGAACACGCGACCTAACTTAGCCGTCCGGAAGATCAGGGTGTTTGATGAGAAAGAAGCCAACTTGATCCAATCCATTTCGGGTACAACTTAGTCCAGCCCATTCGATCTCTGATACCCAGGGCTGCAGTGGCAGACTCATAGCCAAGCCCAAGTTCGTCACTGAAGACGCTTTGTACGTAGTTGTCGAAACGGTGTTGAAGAGGCCAGAAGTGATCGATGAGAGCAACTAAAGACGTTGCGGAAACACCAGTGTGTTCATTCGAGTCTGCTGAGCTGGACCATGCAAGTACCGTATGATGATCCGACGGCTGAATAATCGTCTCTTGCCATCCCCGACAGGCCTGCGAACCTTCGCCACAGAGGACAGACAATTTGATTTCGAACATACCTATGAGGCTATGTGCTAGATCCTCCACAGGTAGTGTACCGCGACGGGCTTACCTACGACATATGTTGTAAGATCGACTGGTTCCCTAAATCTAGTTTGTTTGCCGTATACACTGCAGGGTGTATCCCTGACGCCTCGGCATTTTCTTTTGATAGCAATGACCGCGGATCGAGCTGTGGCCATTGCTGATCATAAAACACATCGGACTTTGGAGCAAGCATCTCCCATAGAGCCCAGACTCGTTTAAACAAAGAACAAGATGTCTTTCAGATCACTTTGATGTCCACAGCGTCAAGGTACGCGGAACGGACAATGGCTTTCTAACACTATTGAAAGATGCTATCAACAGACACGTCCCATTCTCTGTTGTCATCTTTGTTGTTACAAAATGTGCGCACCGAGACGCATTCGACCTCTCCTGTAAGGCTTGTTGACAGCATCGTTCGATCTTGTCCCATCATTTTCAATACTGGTAGCGGCGTGTGGGAATACTCGCACCTCTAGCCGGCAAAGAACGGCTGATTAGTTCGAGAATGTCGGGATTGAACCCATTGATATCTCTGGAGAGAACCCCTTCCTCCTTAACTCCTCGATGCGGAAGTATAACAAATCTGGGCAGTTCATCAAAATCGTCCAATAACTGCAGTTCGAACGTTTTTGAATCAATCAGAGGTATTGTGGGAGACGTGCTTTCATGGGGAATTGGCCAGTCAGGTCAAGGCCGAGATTCGAAGTTCTAGACGGTTACAAGAGCAGCACGAACGGGCTTGACGGGTTGCCCTGCAGTCTCCTACAAACATTCATTCGAAAACGTTCCGATGAGTGCCGCCGAGACTTCGGCGGCTTCATCTGAAGCCAAGGAGACGTATGTTCGAGCACGTAGATCTTACGTATGATCTGTCGCTACCACAGAACCGGCTGTGGTAGGAAGCACCTCGTCGTCTGGTTCAACACGACTTAATTCCCGATCACTATATCACTACGGACCACGCATCATGAAATTACTCGTGATGCTGGAATCAAGCTTACTCGGCAAGTAAATGTAAACATGTGGCAAGTTCCATTATTGGCCTTCCACTCTACAATGCTCCAAACGCCGTCCATCACACGCTAGGTAGGTATCTTGGAGTTACATAACATCACAATGGCCAGGCCAACGGCCACGGGTGGTTGGACTATCCACTTCCGCCGACCTATTCTCTTGCTATAGAGTACTCTTACTATATTCGAGAACCCTTGCACCAGTAATTCGTTCTCGGTTTTGCATCCTCCCCTATCCTGCTTCATGGTCAACACCACCTTCATCCTCTCGACAGACCGGTGACACCCTTAGTCTGTATATCGATGATTGAAATGCAGGCGCCAGAAGCAGGGAACTTTCATCGCCTAACAACACTTTTGTTGATCATGGACAAAACATTGGCGCGCGGGACGAACAATGTCCATTCGGTCGCATCAAAACAATAATGGAAAAGAGAGAGGCATTCGACGCCCCCGTCGTAATGCGCCCAATGCCAACCACACCACTTGTAGTAAACGTGCGAAGGTTGGACGGCCCCAATCCCTCAGGTACTTGATCTGGAAGTGTGTCAGAGCCAAGCTACTCGAGGCAAGATAAGAACGGACGCTGCAGGCAAGCTCGCGGTTATTGATGCTTCATAAAGCAGGGTCCTCTTCCAAGGAAGCGTCGTATTGACCAGACCACAGAGCTGAGTCGTGAAGTTGAGATGATAAAAATGTTCCCAGTAGGGCAATAAGATGCTTCATCTATTATTTTGCCCTTTGCTGCACACAGCACGAATGAACACCGTTCCAAAAGCCAACGAACGCTCGACTCTATGAAGCAACCAGGGATATCCAGCCACCTTCAAGCACCAAAACTTCACTGGTTGGAGATGTTTAAAAGAATTCCTGTAGAGTCCGAAAAATTCTGCACTATCGCTAATGAAGATGAACCAGATGACGATCAGCTCAATGACCGCCTCTTGCCTACAGAGAACCCAAAGGGGGAGGTTCCAAACCAACCAGCAAAGCAGTGACGTGTCTGCGCTTAGCGCTTTTGCCTTGCATTGATGTCCGTTTTTCATTTAGAGTTCGCAGCGCTAGGCGCCCACGATGGGCCGCATACTGTACTGCACTTACCTGCAGTGGGCTTGCTCTAGCCGCAGCTGCTCCACGTGTCCGACATCCCCGATGCGGCGGCACTGAGTCGTGCCTGCAGCGAGACTAGGTTTCGCCTGAAAGCTAGGAAACGACGGATTGTTCGGCCAAACTACTTGGTAATGGTACAAGAGCAAGTGGGACCTCTCAAAAAACACATACAGTACATGTTTATACAGTACTACAACAGTCAACGAGGATGCTTCCATACCCGGAAGTCGGTGTGGTCTTTTCGGTCAAGTTCGTGCCTGTTGCCCGACGTTCAGGAAGATCACAACACCCAGAATGACCCTTCTAATGACGCTGCTGATGCGTACACTAAGTTCGCAGCATTGGTACTCGCGCGCACCGGTACTCGCGCACCCCACCAAATCATACCCTCTTTCTTTACCACACTCTCTACACCTAACCTCATCAATATGAACGCTCAAACTCTAGATCCCGTTGACGCAGCCGTCGCAGACTACCGTCGAGGTATTTTCCCATCGATTCGAGCCGCAGCGAAGGCGTACCACGTCGCAGAGTCGACAACACGCGATCGATACCATGGCAAGCTACCAAGGCGAAATGCACACAGCCACGAGCAGTTACTTTCGCCTACGCAAGAGAGGATGCTCGCAGGATGGGCAATAGACCTTGAAGTTTGTGGACAAGCGCCTACGCATACCCAGTTACGGATAATGGCTTCCGTTGTCAGTCAGTCATCCATCTGGTGGCCCGGCAGTCATCAGCGACAGATGGGTGCTAAAGTTCAAGCGTCGTCACCCACAAGTACATACAAAGAAGGGCGTCGCTCTCGACTACAAGCGTGCTCAAAACCTCAGCGAGGAGGTAGTTCAAGAGTGGTATGATGGTCTACTCCTTATCGTTCGTCGCAAAGCTATTAAGCCGCGTAATAGCTGGAATGCCGATGAGATTGGCAACGCATTTGGAATGGTATCTAATCAAAGAGTTATAGGTAGTGCAGATACGGAATCTACAGTACTTCAAACCTCTAATGAGAGGGAGTGGGTAACCGCAATCGAGTGTATTTCAGCTGAAGGCGTAATACTCACCCCTCTGGTCATCTTTAAGGGAAAACACATATAACAGCAATGGTTCTTACCTGAGCAAACCCCAGATTGGACCTGCACTTCGAGCAACAATGCCTTTACTACCAATGATATCGGTTTACGCTGGCTACGCGAGATTTTTGTACCTCAAACTGCAAATAACCTGGCGGAGGGGGAGTGGCGACTACTCATATTAGACGGTCATAAGAGTCATATTTCAGACGATTTTATGCAGTTTGCGTATCTACACAAGGTTTGTTGCTACTATTTGATCCCTCATAGCAGCCATATCTTCCAACCTCTTGATTTGGCTGTGTTCTCGTCGTTAAAGCGGAAGTTTCGCACTACAATGAGTGCCAATCCTCTCATGGATGATCTTGAGCCTGTGAAGAAGCAACAGTTCCTTCTCAACTACCAAGAGGCCCGTACCAGGGCTATGAAGCTTACCAACTGTCAAGCAGGCTTTGCTGCTGCTGGTATTGTCCCATTCAATCCATCAAAGGGCTTACTATCTCGATTTATAGTACGCTCTAACACAAAGAGAGACATACCACGACCCAGCACTCCACCTACGCCCTTGGTGGTTAAGAGTACTATTGTTACACCCTATAATCGTCAGCTTCTATCACAGGTATTTACTACCGTCGCACGCAGCATTCCAGTGGATCGAACAGTACGTACGCTTTTTACTAAATCAGCTAAGGCCTTGGACAGTCATTCATTCAATAACGCAGCTGCCCAGCGCGAGATTAGCAGTCTTAAGAGCAAGCTTAATGCCTACAAGAAGAAGCACAAAAGAAAGCAACCTGTTAATCCAAATTCTGCGTTTATTACCCTTGATGATATCCAGCGTGGTGCTATAGGCCCTCCCGTGCTAGCACAAGCTATTACACCACCCTTGAGGGTGGTGTGCACTCATACTGTACCAATAGAGATAGATACGCAGCCTCTGAACCCATTTCAAAGCGTTGCCAGTCGTTTATCGAGCATTAGATTTAGCTAGAATAGCTATATTACCATGGTACACTACCAGTGGAGTGCGCGAGTACCGGTGCGCGCGAGTACCAATGCTGCGAACTTAGTACACGTGATAAGCTTGGATTGACTTTGACCGCACTTTGGAATGTTCAATGTTTGGCCGGCATTTTTGTCCTTTGGGACGCGAAACATTTATGCAGGGTTTGATGATGTATGCAGCGAAGTACAGTCGCGTGAACGTTAGACAATCCTTTCCAGGCCACCACTTGGTGACTTCTTGGTGCTGATTGAAGAGATCTACATGATGACGATTAAATGCGTTCCATCTTGTATAAGCAGCATCGTGAGGCTAGAGTAGATCCAAGCAACTTGTCGACCTGATCAAACAGGCGTACGACAATACGAGAGATGTTAATGTGCATCAGACTGGACGGCTGGCGTCGGACACGCCACAAGTCGTCGTGCATCTGTAAACAAAACAATAAACAAAACAAGGATCGCGACTCGAGTTCTACCCGTATCTTGCTTTACTATACCACCCAGGTATAGTCCTGCAACCTACCAAAACCAATATTATCTCGTGCTTTTGGGTTCCTCGAACGCACAAGTCGCATGCATTATCTCACTCTCGATCTATACACCCAGATCATGCATATTACCATGATCATTCGGATATTCACACGTGCCTCTTTACCCTGAAACTGTTCCCAGCCTTCTAACACGTGGATACAGAGCGCATACAACAAGACTTGAACCAGAATTATTCGCGCATATGGAGCTACCCTACTCCCTGACACTATGTGTGCTAAAAGCCCTAAGGAAACACAAAGCCTCGGCACATGAGGCTGATAATACATCAGACAGCTCCTATCAAACGGAAGTCGAGTCCTCGGAGATCGAGGTCGATGATAGATAAACTTGCGCTTACCAGAGTGAGACGCTAAAGCAGAGCAAGAGGAGGCAACAGCAACCATCGGGACTAGCGAAAAGCATCCGATTCAAGATTTTCCCCCTAGAAGATCATGAGGATCCAACGCCGAAGGATACCTTCCACGGCGAGGTGAAATTGGCTAAGGGCTTTTGTTGGGGATACAGAGTCGAACTTGACCGACAGGTCGTTAAGAGACCCTACAAGAGACTCAAGTGGATGTTCTACAATGAGAGAAATTGACCCTCTGCCGATTGTATGTAGTTCACGAACACACCTTCTCCAAGAATGACGTGATATACGTCAACCACCAAGACCCACCTCTTGAGCCACCAAGTGAAGACTGCACGGAATAAGAGCTCCTCGAGTAACACCGAAACAACTGCTGGATCGGAAAGATCATAGAGATCAGGGCAGCGTCTGCCAAAGCGGTCTACATCCAGGTGTCTTGGCTCTACTGGGCCAACCACTCGCCCGAAGGACCAGGAAAATCCAATTTTCTTGATGGCGAACCGGTGTTTAGCAACGTCATGGACATCGTGGGTGGGAGAACAATTTCGTCCTTGACTAATGTAGAGCACTGACTCATGGAGGACGACAATGACGACGACGACAAAACATTACAGCGACTGCCCTTCCGACCTACTACCGCTCTATCACCAACCGGCCATCCAATTCCGCCAATATCTGACGAAACCAAAGTACCCGGTCCGAGCACCACCGTTTACGAGAGCTCGAGATGATGCTTTATTGAGAACTTGGTAGGAACGTACATATACTCTTTAGCTCAGCGTGGATATGACCTACAGCGTTCTCAGGGTATGCATCAGTCAAGAAAAGTCCTCATCACGAACACAACCGAAGCCTCCACCGAAGCCTCCAGCATTCCGAAAAGCAGCCCAGTCAATCCCTTGTTCTTCCTCTGCTGGGTTGTTATCGACTTGGCCACCTCTAGTGTTCTTAGAACCTCTCAACTTCTGACATTCATAGCTAGTAGTTGGTAAACTATCTTCGATGGACGATTTCCTAACAGGTGATTGATGACTTGGTGATCGTTTGGCCTTACGTGTCAGCGGTGCCTGACAAGAGGGACATGTGTTTGGATCAGCGTATTTGACCTTTATACACCGAGGATGAGAGTAGTGGCCGCAGACCAACTTGGTAGTTTCTGTAGCAACCATGTCACTGTGGCATGTTGCACATTTTCCATTGTCGTACGTCTGTTTCTCTACTCCCATGAGACTCCTGCTGGACAACAAGGGCGTCGTTTCGCATGGGCTATGCGGCGGGCCTATGTCTTGATTTCGTTTTGCTGATCGGTTATCTGTTCCTAAAAACCGACTCGCTAGATTCAGGAACATCTCGCCAGCTTCGTGGCTGGCAATCGACTCTAAGAACCCTGGTAGACAAACCGCCAATTATATTTCTACTGAATGTGGCAGCCAAAAGAAGTGGTACTCTGTTATAGAAACAGATTTCAGAACACTACGAGGCTTCTGTAAGCAAATAATACTTCCTGAGCAGGAAGGGGTGATAAGTCAGGACCAGAATGCAACAGGTGGTGTTTTTCGAACCTTCGGGGAAAGTTTGGTGTAGATGACACATGTGATACACGAGCATGAGTGACGCGGGGGTACTGATGGTGGCGATGATGTAGGCGGTGTAGTTATCGTCCACCAGCTCTTGCAAGCGCTCATAATTTCAGCCCCCAACTTTTGTCAGTCAGTCGGAAGGTTGGATGGAACCATCGTGTTGTCGAATGGCTTCCAGCCCGACGGGAATCGTCTCCTGACCCATGGCACGTTGTGGACTCGAATCTGCCCAGTGAAGCTACGCTGCGAGATGCCTCTAGTTCATGGCAATCCCAAAGTGCGGCCTGCTAGTACAATTGACATCTGGGCCTTCTGGTTGGCACAGATACATGATCTACACCATTTTGTACCATATCCCGTGGAGTGTGAGAGCGTAATTATACTTGGTATGATTAAAAAAGTGCATGTCGTAGCTAAGCTGATGCTGGTATCTGACCAATAATATATCTTACATCAGGCTTATGACACCGTGATTATGGAGCATCAACAAAGCACAACTATTACATAATCAGCCTATTCTGGGATACACGCATCCCCTCGGCCTTTGTAAGACTGGACGTGAATCAGAACACCTAAGCGACACACGTCATAAGGCAAACATGCAGGCAAAAGGAGGAGTCAATTGGGAGGACGAGTGTGATAATCATTTGTCAAACGCGTCGCAGGGCGCCCCATAGGAAATTGCCCACATCCAACCTGGAAATGCGGATTTGTGGTGTCGCCAGCCTACTGGCTAGAGCCATTACGCTTTGACAGGCAATCAGAGCACTTACCTAGCCCTGCCACTTATGCTGTTGTCACAATGCTTCGGAAAAGCGACATCGCATCCCTGCTGTCGAGTGAGACGAAATCATCTACCCCGTGTTCGACCATGAAAGGTGGCAAATCTAAATTCGAGCTTGAGAGTCATGGCTGATCAGGGTAGCGTTGGCAGGCCTACAACTATCTTGTGGGATCCGCATGATGATCCTGGCTGGACTGCAGTGTTGGCGAGGATGTAACATGCAGATTCTAGGCAAAAGGCGGAGCAGGTGGTTCTGTCTTTTTGCCAAGGCTGGTGGCACCGCCTGCAACCTTGCTGTTTTGCCTTATCCAATGCGCCGTTATGCGCTGGCTGGTCCAAGCACAGACCACACACATCTTACCAACCACTTCTTCTATGGTACCCAACCTCTTTCTTTCGTCTAATGTCTTGTGTCGTATACATGATTACCTTTACCGTGCCACGATGATGGACCACGAACCGCTTGTCGAGAGTCCAGGTCGAGTGTGACCTCATTGGACGGCAGGCCGTGACCTGTTCATTCTTTCCAGCAGTTTCATCGATATCTTTCGGCTTCTCAACTGTCCTCTACCCAGCTCGACAGTCGAACCGTTGCTGCGAGACCCAAACCTTCCCGCATAATCGAAAACCGCAATCTCTCTCAGCCTAAAATGACCACCATGGTACGTTTGCCAACGAACGCTGACAAGGAGTAAAGGAAGACTTAACATGCCTTCCTAGGATCTTCGTGTTGGCGACAAATACCGTATCGGTCGGAAAATTGGCAATGGTTCTTTTGGAGATATCTACCTAGGCACCAACATCATCTCTAGTGCAGAAATTGCCATCAAGCTTGAGTCGGTCAAGGCCAAGCACCCCCAGCTTGAACATGAGGTCCGTGTCTACAAGTGTCTGGCAGGGGGTACAGGGATTCCACTTGTTCGTTGGTTTGGAACGGACTGTGAGTATAACGCCATGGTGTTGGATCTCCTAGGTCCGTCTCTCGAAGACCTGTTCAACTTCTGCAACCGAAAGCTCTCCCTGAAGACAGTTCTCCTCTTAGCCGATCAATGCATCTCTCGAATTGAGTACGTCCACGCCAAGTCTTTCATTCACCGTGACATCAAACCGGAAAACTTCTTGATGGGAATCGGCAAGCGAGGAAACCAAGTCAATGTAATCGATTTTGGTTTGGCCAAAAAATACCGGGACCCCAAGACCCACTCTCATATCCCATATAGGGAGAACAAGAACTTGACCGGCACTGCTCGATATGCCTCCATCAACACTCACCTTGGTGTGGAGCAGTCTCGACGTGACGATATGGAATCTCTGGGCTATCTCATGCTTTACTTCTGCCGAGGCTCTCTCCCATGGCAAGGACTAAAGGCTGCCACCAAGAAGCAGAAGTACGACCGAATCATGGAAAAGAAGATGACAACACCAACTGAGGTCCTCTGTCGAGGCTTCCCCAATGAATTTGCCATCTACCTCAACTATACTCGATCTCTCCGATTCGACGACAAGCCAGACTATTCATATCTAAGAAAGATATTCCGAGATCTGTTCGTCCGAGAGTCCTTCCAATATGATTACGTCTTCGATTGGACTGTGTACAAGTACCAGAAGAATGCCCAGGTTATTGCTCAGGCCGCTGGCCATCAAGGTGCACAAGAGGAAGACGACAAACCAAGACGCTCCAACCAGGCCACCGGTGTCCCAACCCCTCAACACACGTCAGCTGCCGGCAAGCCAACCGCTGTCAACGACTCACCCCACAAAGTGATGAAACGAGGTGCCACCGGTGATATCCCCGGGAGGTGGCGATAAGATATGAGTCTGAAGCCCCTTGGTTGCGAGTAAAGATCCCCTCCTCTGCGTGGTCTCACTCGTGTGTAGAAGCCTGATCGACTCTGACTGATGCTCTAATTTGCAATGAAGGGTTCGATCTACCACCAGAGATACTAGCAACACAGACTACCGATGAATGTGGGATATATGAGCTATATGCCACAATCTGCCTTCATGTCTGTGCGAAGATCAACAGTGTCTTCTACAACAACATCTCTTCATCTGGGGCGGACCCGGTGCGGGGTTTGTCATTATCACACGGACAGATCCGGACCAGGAGCTCTTCGAACAGTATCTGTACGATAAAGCAAGATCTCTACTCAGCTTACCACAATTTGGTCGACACTCATCGGTGAAGAAGATGATTGGTGGCATCAGAGCAAGAAGCTTTTTGAGAACAAAGTAGTTGACAACACAACCACTATCGAAGATCAACACATGACTTACAAGACTTCATATACCTATGCATTGAACACGAACACTTGTCACCGTCGACACTCTATTTTCAACACAATTTCCAATCTTCAGGTTTCGATTCTTACTTAACCACACAATGCATTGACTCAATCACTACATGACTTAGGAGAAGTCGCTCCGGCGATCACCAGGCTCTTGAGGAGCAGAGCCCAGTCACTGCTTTAAGCAGCACCTTAAAAGGTCTATCTTGAGACACCTGACCAACATACGTCAGAACAGGTAAGTGGCGGAAGTATGTGGTAGGGGTGGCTTCTTAGGATGGGATAATCTATAGTCCCAGAAAAAAGAGTCACAAGTTGCAAGCAGCAACAGTTCGAAGATTGTTTTAGTCACGTCAACGGAATACAAACCAGACATTGTGCTACCAAATCTGTGTTCTGACGATGATGGTCGTATATGGTTTCTCTTCGTAATCTGGAGGAGTCAAAGCTGCATAGCTAATAACTTCCATCAGTACGAGTAACCAGGATGGTACCGCTTACCAGCATACCGAGTTCGAGATGGAGCAGCTGACACACTTGCTGCAATCGAACCTACGTTCCTATTCATTCAGCCGAGAAGATACGCAACACGCGTGAGAAGCAGAGACTCATGCAGCGGTTAAAACAAATTGGTAGATGCTATAAAGTGAATATGATTGTTCGAAAGCTGATTGGTTTCAACTTGACCGGCTTCTCCGCCTCCGCCTCCGCCTCTTTCCATCTTCCAGAGCATTGAAGCTGTGTTTCTATGCTCCGGCTACATTCTCCCTTCATAGCTCGTATCTTGTATTACTAATACCTAGCACGAAAAGCGAGTGCTCAGGCAACGTTTCAGCACTGCATCACCGTACCTTAGGCCACGCACCTGCTTAAAACACTGTTCTTTGTGCTACCACGTCGTCATTAGACTTCCGTAAGGACTACGAACACTGATACTGTCTCAAAGGTTCAAAGCCCTAAACTTGCCACAAACGGTCAGGACTCCGCAAACGACCACTACCGAACAAGCCACGGTCAGCAATTCTCCCCGCAGAAGCAGATCGAGCCTTTTGCGGTCGAACCCAAGGATGAAACAGTAGACAGAAGAGCTTGAGAATTCGTCTGAGAAGGAAAATAGTTGAGCCGGCAACCACTACGACCACAAAGTCTATCTGACCAATCGACGTACTATTGGTTGAAACACCAGCCGCATCCGAACCCTCAGCATGTAGAAACAGCTACGATCGCTTCCGGCTGACAGTGTTGACAAGATAACCGCCTACCTCAGTGCCTCTGCCGGCGAACACACAGGCAAGCAACAACGGTGATAGCACTTCTGACAAACAGTGCGAGCTGCATTATGATAATCACCTACTCCCCATGTCTCGATTTCGGGATACATGACGCAAGCATGCTTTTCCACAGCTAGGTTATGAGTAGCAACGGTTCTATCACCGATGGTACGGAGTTAATCGTCTTCGGGTTCGGGACAGTTACTACGAAAGTGGACACGACGTTTGCGATGTGAATGCCGAGTCGGTGGGGGTGCTCGAATTGAGGAGACATAGGAGTAATGTGAGGGGCGTTGGAGGTGTTGATGGGCAGGAAGTGGTTAAGAATGGGTTCAGAGTGGTTTGCAGAACATGGTAAAGGTTGTGAAGAAATACACAGCTTACTGGAAGGGGTGAAACAGTCGGTAAATAAATGTAGGACTAGGATGTAAAAGTTGCCATGTTTAGGGAGGGGAAGCTACAATGATGTGATGGAGTTGTGATGGAGTTGTGTTCTTGATTCAATGTATAAAAGCTTGCATTGGTAACCACGGGTAGCGAAGCTGCTAGGAGAGGAAAGGACCGTCAGTAAGACGTGTCCATTCGAATAGAACTGTATGGATTCAAGTGTTGAATGCTTTCAATCCTTGCTTGCCACATAAGCTCCCTCCGCCCATTTTCTGTCCATTAGCCACGTCCTTTCGAGGTTGGCCCTATGTCTCGATTGCGCGCCATCATCCCAAACTGGTCGATGCCGTTGTATGTCGCCCTATCTTCCGGGATAATCACGTACTCATCCCATATTGGTCTGATGCCTTCAGCTCTCTTCACCTCTCTGCCGTAGGGAATTACCTGTGGCTCGTCGCTTTCATGAGGTCCTTGCCACGGCCGCGGGACGTCTGTTGTCTTCATAGTATAGATTGACCGATTGACCCGTATGATAGCCTGTAGGCAAGTGTCGCGGCTATTGCCAGATCTCACACGGACAGCGGACATGTGAGGCTAGAGACTCTACTCAGTTGACATGGCTCTCACGTGATCACCTTCATATTCACGTCATGCTTGGTTAGCAGATTTTGCTGATTCTCTCAATCTCTTGAACGAAATTTCGGCTTCTGGTCCCTATGATCTTCCCTGTGGGATGTCACCATTACCGCGGATGTGGAGTAGATGCTGAGTTACCATACCTAGATTCAATGATCCAACGTCGTGGCATGACTGAAATTGGTCAAAGAGGTTTCTATATCGAAATGAAATCCAACTAGATTTGGACTTTGTGTGTGGAAAGCCATCAGGATTTCAAGTGGCGGGTAAACGACACGCAATAACTGGTGCATGCGGGTTCGCAGCGGGGTTCAGTCAGTAATGATCTCGATGGATGCTAACACTGATGGGATAGCCGGGTGCAAACAGTGCAAAACCATCTGGCGAATTTAGGAGCGCTTATTAAGATCTACAGCGCTGTAACCAAGGATTCAGGGTGAAAGTGGTGACCTGGTTGGTCCGTGTCCATTCAATGGCAATTACGTTGAGTATGAATACTACCCAAGGCACCCAAATATGGCCTGGACGATTCCAGTGATTTGATTCCACAGAGTCGCTATTTGGAATCGTACAGGTGCATTCTGCCTGTCTGTCGAACATGGCAATGCATGCAGCTTTCCACAGAAAGGCTTGTCCAATTATGGCCTACTGAAGTGCTTACTCGCATGGATGATTAATTTCCACACTAAGCTGTACTATAGTATAACAATCTAGGTAGGTTGTTCCATAAAACGCTCAATTCGAGTCCAAATTGCCAAGGCAAATCCACCATATCATATATCATGGCAATTTGCACCACTTGTTGTTCTTCCTAGCATTCGCTCTGCGCCGTGCTTCGCAATTAAGCGGTCATCTGATATCTTCCTCTCTCGATCCGTCGCGATATGATGTTGGAGGGTATTGATACGGCCCAGCTCCATTTATGGGCGTAGGTCCCGTCATTCCCGGCGACTTAAGATTTGGCCCCACGTTTGCTGTGCCTGTAGCGCGGCTTGCAGAGTTCGCCTTCTGGATGATCCCGGTGTCGAGCATCCTGTCGCGACAGAGTGTATGCAGCACTGGAGGTGGACAGTGAAGGCGGCGGCAGCATGGTATAACTGCTTATATCAGCGGCCGAGCCACGGGGGTAGTCTGTGGTTTTGTGGAAGGTTGGGGAACGCTTTGCGTTGTAGCGCTGACCATTCTCGTTAGTGTATACGTTGTTGCCGCGCCGGCGACGGGACAAAGCACCATCATCGTCATACGAGCTGTTCCTTTGTGCTCTTGGCCTTGAATTGCTGTCGGAAGTCCCCGGAACGGTGTAGCACCTCGACAAATCCACACCATCTGCCTGTACCGACGTCGCGTCACTTTGCTGATGGATTGCGATTGGGGGTGGTATCCAAGGTCGTGGTCGGCCAGAGATATTCTTGGTGCGTCTTTTGTGCATGTCATCTGTCGGAGTGAGGGTGCAGGCTGGCTTGTCATCACTGGAGGTGTAGATACCATGAATTTTCCCTTGACCAGGTTGAGCAACATATGGTTGTCTTTCTCTTTCTATTGGTCGAGGTTGAGGAGTAGGCACATCTGAGCTATCCTCTTCGATAGATATTTCCGATGGTGCCTTGGATGGAGCTCTTTGTGATTCTGTTCCTCGAACCTCCGGTTCTATTTGTCCCGTCGTCGACATTGAAGACCGGGTTGAGGTTGGTTGTACAGGTGCTGGGTAATCGCCTTGGCGTTCGTCTGCTGTATCCTCTACCGTAGGCCGGGGTGGTGCACTTCTTGAGCTGAACGGATCAGGGTTGGACTCTGTATCGATTGTATTGTTGTTCCGACTCTTGAGGTGAACCTTGCAGTGAACGGTCATCAACTCGACAAGCCTGGTACTGATCCCTTGGCTCCCGGAAGCAGGAAACTGCCTCCGTGAAAGTTCTTTGGGAAAGCGTTCTCGCTTGTTGTCAGGATTATCGATCGGCATCAGTTTCAACGTCTTGGTTAATCTCTCAAATTCGTGGTCTGGATGAGCTTTCAACATTAACGTCACCCATGTAGCAAACCCATGTGACGTTAGCCCTGGAATCTCTGGCCGAGCATCGAGACTCTCCTGCACAAGGTGATGTTGGACTTTGATGTCTGGTTCGCGAAACAGACGCGAGATCGATGATGTAGAATCATCAAAGATATGTTCCCAAGGATAAAGCTCCGTGTGCTCTGTCAGCTCGGTATCCGCGTAATACTGTTGCATCTTATCCGGAGTGACCACAAGGCTATACTTTGGCTCGTAGTCCTCGATGAGATGCACAGCAATACCTCGCAAGAACTGAGAAAGCCGTGCTGTGCTATGCCCCTGTTCATCAAAGAGCTTGCCCCATATTTTCTCTAGTACGGTAGCATCGCCGTCAGTCGACACCCTCCGCAGTGGCTCAGGTCGTGGTGGCTTTAACTCCGAGTCACTGCTCGGATTGCTGTCGGAGCCCGCGCGTTTGGAAGGGGATACATCTCGTTTGTTCGATTTCTCACACACGGGCATATTGATTTGAGGTAGAGCCGGCATAGTCGGCTGTGCTCTGACGTCCTGGATCAAATCCTCCCCAGGATGAAGCTCTGGTGGGGTATATACTGGTTGGCGATCAATGGTTGGCGATTCACGGAAAGACGTGGCTGTATCTGGCTGATCGAGTTGATGATTCGTGGGAGGCTGAACAGGATGGGCACCAACTCTGGAGGGTTGATGTTTCCGCGGCTGTTGAATAACAGTTTGAGTGATGAGCCGTATAAAGTCGGGAGAGACGTTATCATAAGTCGTGTGCACAGCTGAGCTGACGGCTTCGTTTATAGGCTGGCGTACTGGAAGGTAATACGGTGACGCTCCATTGTCGCTCGTTCTCGACGTGAAGCTAGAAGACGCCTGTGAAGCGCCATCGACTTGAGAAGATTTGAGATTGAAAAATTGTGAATCGGGCTGAGAAACTCTCGGATCTTGGTAGTTTTGCTGATGCAAGTTCTGCCGTCCACCTGGGGCATTATTGAACCCATTAGTAGACGAAGAGCTGTGATTGTCGTGGTCTGACATCGTTGGTTTTCAAATTCCAACTTTCGGGAGCACACAATCAGCTGACGATGTGTGTGTTACGGATTGCAAAGATCGAAGTTTACAAATGTTGTGCAGAGATGTTCAAAGGTTTTCTATCACGCAAGGTTGAATTCAGCTCTGCGTCACCCTGCGACAGAACATCCTGCGGAACTTCCTACACCCTTCCCGACGATTTGGCACCACGCTGCCATGACGATCCATGCCCTTTCTCCATAACCCAGGCTACCACTGAAAACTGTCGGCTTTGTTGTTGCAAGCCCGCGGCTGCGGCTGCTCCCGAATCAAGATGTTGCCTACTTTCACCAAATACGCCTTGTGTCGAAATACGCCTTGCGACGCAAGGCGTTGGCTTTAACCTTGGATCAGGAGCAGTTGGATGGTCCTATTGTCCGTCAACCGCTGCTTTTCGGTCTGTAGAACACGAATGCGCGTTGATGGAAAGACGCTCTTAGTACAGTCGACCACCACCCTCCATAAGGACGTTTCGCACGTTTGAGCAGCTGTGCGTCAATCGTGGCTTCACTCATTCTCGGCAAAGGAGACATACATCATCCTCGCTCGACATTTGACTTGTTCAGAATTCAACCTTGCGTGATAGAAAACCTTTGAACATCTCTG